>VFQS010002903.1_pt1 | contig 13529 bp, 10 predicted proteins | sample 3512361 | NCBI WGS metagenome assembly VFQS01 (sample SAMN10412375, study PRJNA504923) | tailings metagenome | isolation source: Relicate 1 Philex TSF3 active mining | place: Philippines
TTAGGGCGTGGACTACCAGGGTATCTAATCCTGTTTGCTCCCCACGCTTTCGTGCATGAGCGTCAGTACAGGCCCAGGGGATTGCCTTCGCCATCGGTGTTCCTCCGCATATCTACGCATTTCACTGCTACACGCGGAATTCCATCCCCCTCTGCCGTACTCCAGCGATGCAGTCACAAAGGCAGTTCCCAGGTTGAGCCCGGGGATTTCACCTCTGTCTTACATAACCGCCTGCGCACGCTTTACGCCCAGTAATTCCGATTAACGCTTGCACCCTACGTATTACCGCGGCTGCTGGCACGTAGTTAGCCGGTGCTTATTCTTACGGTACCGTCATGAGCCCCAGGTATTAACCAGAGCCTTTTCGTTCCGTACAAAAGCAGTTTACAACCCGAAGGCCTTCATCCTGCACGCGGCATGGCTGGATCAGGCTTGCGCCCATTGTCCAAAATTCCCCACTGCTGCCTCCCGTAGGAGTCTGGACCGTGTCTCAGTTCCAGTGTGGCTGGTCGTCCTCTCAGACCAGCTACAGATCGTTGGCTTGGTGAGCCTTTACCCCACCAACTACCTAATCTGATATCGGCCGCTCCAATCGCGCGAGGTCTTGCGATCCCCCGCTTTCATCCGTAGATCGTATGCGGTATTAGCGTAACTTTCGCTACGTTATCCCCCACGACTGGGCACGTTCCGATATATTACTCACCCGTTCGCCACTCTCAAGGGGTTGCCCCCTCTACCGTTCGACTTGCATGTGTAAAGCATTCCGCCAGCGTTCAATCTGAGCCAGGATCAAACTCTATAGTTCGATCTTGATTTTTTTCGCTCTTTCGAGCAACTCATAAATTGGAATCGACGCGAACATCATCTCTGATATCCACATCTTTTTTACTTCATGAGCGTTTGTTAGCTAATTAAAGCTAAGTTCCGAAGAACTTGGCAATCACCATCAAACGCCCACGCTTATCGGCTGTATATTTTTAAAGAACCCAAGCAGCTTAGAGCCACTTTGCTTGCCTCGCCGCGATCAGCGAAGCCTTGAATTATGACACAGTTTTTGGCGCTGCGTCAAGTTTTTGAAAATTTTCTGGCGCTTGACCAGATCACCTCATCAACCTCTTCGCTGCGCTTGCTGCTCTTCTTTTGAAGGCATCAGTTGTGTGCAGCGAAGCCCTCTATTATGACACAGCTTTTTCGTCTGTGGTGAGTTTTTTGGTGCCGCTGGGCATTTTTTGCAAGCACCGCCCGGATAATGGGCCCATGGCTTTACTCACACTCTTGAACGCTTCTCTGGCCTTTGGCCATGTTGCACTCCTCGATCACGCAGACTTCTCCCTGGAGACATCGGAGCGCATCGGCTTGATTGGTCGCAACGGCACGGGCAAATCGTCTCTGCTCAAAATCTTGGCGGGCATGGAACGCCCGGATGACGGCACGCTGCACGTGCAACAGGGTGTTCGCATCGCCTACGTCGCACAAGAACCTGTTCTGGTCCCCGAGCACACCATTTTTGAGTCGGTTCGCGAGGGATTGGCCGAGGTGATGCAATGGATCGACGATTACACGCACAGCCGGGGGGATCTGGACACCCTGCAGGGGCTGATCGAGTCACGTGACGGCTGGGGCTGGGAACAACGCCTGGACGAAACCCTGCAACGCCTGAAGCTGGACCCCAACGCCGTTGTGCAATCGCTGTCGGGGGGCATGCGCAAGCGCGTGGCTCTGGCGCAGGCCTTGGTGACCCGTCCTGATGTGCTCTTATTAGACGAGCCCACCAACCACCTGGACCTGAACGCCATCACCTGGCTGGAGGACCTGCTGATTGACTTCAAGGGCAGCGTGATCGCCATCACCCATGACCGCGCCTTCTTGGACCGCATCGCCACGCGCATCGTCGAGCTGGACCGGGGCAAGTTGCGCCCTTATCCGGGCAACTATGCCGCCTACCAAATCCAAAAAGAAGAGCAACTCGCCCAAGAAGCCGTGATCCAGGCCAAAGCCGACAAACTGCTGGCCCAGGAAGAAATCTGGATTCGCAAAGGAGTGGAAGCACGCCGCACCCGCAGCCAAAGCCGCATCACCCGACTGCAAAACCTGCGCAGTGAACGCGCCGCCCGCCGTGAAAAAGTGGGCAACGTGAAAATGGAAGTCGCCTCGGGTGTGCCCAGCGGCAAACTAGTGGCCGAGTTGACGGACGTGAGCAAGAGTTTCATCCAGCCCGATGGCACGGTGCGCACCATCATCCACAAGTTCACCGGCACCTTGCTGCGCGGCGACAAGATCGGCCTGCTGGGCCCCAACGGCGCGGGCAAGACCACGCTGCTCAAACTGATTTTGGGCGAACTCGAAGCCGACAGCGGCGAAGTGCGCCGAGGCACCAAGCTGGAAGTGGCCTACTTTGACCAGATGCGCGATGCGCTGGACCTGGACGCCACGCTGGAAGACTTCATCAGCCCCGGCAGCGAATGGATCGAGATCGGCAACAAGCGCCAGCACGTCAAGAGCTACCTGGGCGATTTTTTGTTCTCGCCCGCACGCGGCACATCGCCCGTGCGCTCCTTGTCCGGGGGCGAGCGCAACCGCTTGCTGCTGGCACGCCTGTTTGCGCGCCCGGCCAACGTGCTGGTGCTGGACGAACCCACCAACGACCTGGACATCGAAACCCTGGAATTGCTGGAAGAGCTGCTGCAAACCTACGAAGGCACCGTGTTCCTGGTCAGCCACGACCGCGCCTTCATGGACAACGTGGTCACCGGCATCATCGCCTGCGAAAGCGCCCCGGACCAACCGGGCCTGTGGCGCGAATACGAAGGCTCGGTGCAAGACTGGCTGGTGCAATCGCAACGCGCACAGGCCATTCGGGCGCAGGCCGCGCAACGCAGTGGCTCGACGCCCGTGGCTGCCGCCACCCCCGTCACAACGGCCGCCCCACCCGCAGCAGCTGCCCGCAGCAAACTCAGTTACAAAGAACAACGCGAACTGGCCGAGTTGCCCGCCAAAATCGAAGCGCTGGAAAAAGAGCAGGCGGAGGCCCGCGCACAACTGGCGGACGGCAGCATTTACCAGCGTGACCCGGGCTTGGCACAGCAACTCTTCAAGCGCGATGCCGAGATTGACGAGGTGCTGTTGGCGGCCATGGAACGTTGGGAAGTGCTGTCGGCCCGCTGAAGGCACGCTTGGGAGTCCAAATGGCGACCTGACTTGTTGCCTTTTGGCTCTACATTCAAAGCCATGACCCCTTCAGAACTCAGCACCCTGCTGGTGCTCGCCACCGTGAGCAGCTTCACCCCCGGACCCAACACCACCTTGTCGACCGCCATGGCCGCCAACCACGGCCTGGGCCGTGCCATGCGCTTTGTGTGCGCGGTACCGGTGGGCTGGGGCATTTTGTTCGTGCTGTGTGCCACGGGTTTGGGCGGTTTGGTGGTGGCTTTTCCGCCTTTGCGCTGGGGCATCGTGACGCTGGGCACGGGTTATTTGCTGTGGCTGGCCTCGCGCTTGTGGCAAAGCGGCAGTTTGCAGCAGGCCGACAGCGCCAAACTGCAGGTGGGCTTTGTGCAAGGCGTGGGCCTGCAGTTCCTCAACATCAAGGCCTGGATGCTGGCGCTCGCGATCGTGGCGGGCTGGGTGGCCGGGCGCGAAGACGCCACGGCCCGCACGCTGGTGCTGCTGCCCATCATGGTGGCCTACGGTTTTTTCAGCAACCTGACCTACGCGGTGGCGGGCTCGATGCTGCGGCACTGGCTGGCGCACGGCCGCCGCTTGCTGATGTTCAACCGCTGCATGTCGGTGGCGCTGGTGGCCACGGCCTTGTGGATTTTGAACGGCTTGCGCCAAAGCGCAGGCTGACAACAAACGCAGCAACCGCACAGCAGCACGCCCGTGCGCGATCACCGCATGAACGACACCCCCCAACACCGCGAGAACCTGGGGCTTTGGCTCGGGTTGCTGGGCGTGATCATCTTTGCATTGACCTTGCCCATGACGCGCCTGGCCACCGGAACGGCAGACGCGCCCCAGTTGTCACCCTGGTTTGTGACCTGGGCACGGGCCGCGCTGGCGGGGGTGCTGTCGGCCATCTACCTCTTGGCCGTGCGTGCGCCTTGGCCCTCGGCTGCGCAACGCGGCCCCTTGTACTTGTCGCTGGCGGGCAACGTGATCGGCTACCCGCTTTTGCTGGGCTGGGCGCTGCGCCACGTCACGGCCAGCCATGCGGCCGTCATCACCGCCTTGCTCCCGCTGGCTACGGCCGCGGCCGCCGCCTGGCTCATGCACCAACGCGCCCGCCTGGGGTTTTGGGTGTTTGCCGCTTTGGGCAGCGCCCTGGTCGCGGTCTACAGCGTGCTTCGCGCCGCTCAAATGGGACATGACGTGGGCCACGGCTTTGGCCTGACCTGGGCCGATACCCTGCTGCTGGGCGCGGTGGCGGCCGCGTCGCTGGGCTATGTGGCCGGGGCCAAAGTCACGGCCAGCCTGGGCGCTGAAAAAGTCATCAGCTGGGTGTGCGTCATGGCCTTGCCCATCACCCTGCCCGGTGCCTGGCTGACCTGGCCCGAACATGAGGTAGCGCCCGCTTCGTGGTGGGCCCTGATGTATGTCGGCGTGTTCTCCATGTGGGCGGGCTTTTTTGCCTGGTTTCGCGGCCTGTCGCTGGGTGGCCCCCTGCGCGTGAGCCAGCTGCAACTGCTGCAACCGTTCATCACCATCCTGACCGCCGTGCCATTGCTGGGAGAATCCCTGGATGCGATGACGCTGGGCTTTGCCCTGCTGGTGGTGCTCACGGTCTTCATGGGGCGGCGAACGGCCGGTCCCCGGCCTCCCCAACAACCTCTGAAGGAAACAACATGAACTGGAAGCTGGCCCAACGCGCCGACAAAATGAACCCCTCGGTGATCCGCGAGATCCTGAAAGTGACCGAGAAGCCCGGCATCATCAGCTTTGCGGGCGGCCTGCCCTCGCCCCAGACCTTCCCGATCGACGCTATGCGGGAAGCCAGCGAGCGCGTGCTGAAAGACGACGGCAAAGCCGCCTTGCAATACGCCGCCAGCGAAGGCTATGCGCCGCTGCGCGAATGGGTGGCGCAAGACCTGCTCAAGCAAGGCATGCACGTCAGCCCCGACCAGGTGCTGATCACCACCGGCAGCCAGCAAGGCCTGGACCTGGTGGCCAAGATCCTGATCGACGCAGGCAGCCGCATTTTGGTGGAGACCCCCACCTACCTGGGCGCGCTGCAGGCCTTCACCCCGATGGAGCCAGTGGCCGTCGGAGTGAACAGCGACGACCACGGCGTGGATGCCGACGACCTGCGGGCCAAAGTCGGCAATGGGGCTGACAAGGCCCGCTTTGTGTATTTGCTGCCCAACTTCCAGAACCCCACGGGCCGCACCATGACCGAAGAACGCCGCGCCGCCGTGGCGCAAGTGGCCGTCGAGTCTGGCTTGCCGATCATCGAAGACAACCCCTACGGCGACCTCTGGTTTGACGCGCCGCCCGCGCCATCGCTGAGCTCGCGCCACCCCGAGGGCAGCGTGTACCTCGGCTCTTTCTCCAAAATCCTGGCCCCCGGCCTGCGCTTGGGTTATTTGGTCGCCCCCAAAACGCTCTACCCCAAGCTGCTGCAAGCCAAGCAAGCGGCCGACCTGCACACGCCCAGCTTCAACCAGCGGGTGGTGGCCGAAGTGCTCAAGGACGGCTTCATCGAGCGCCATGTGCCCACCATCCGCGCCTTGTACAAACAGCAGTGTGAAGCCATGCTGGCCGCGCTCGACCGCGAAATGGCCGGGCTGGGCCTGACCTGGAACCGCCCGGTGGGCGGCATGTTCCTGTGGGTGCAACTGCCTAAGGGCCTCAAAGCCGTTCCCCTGCTGGAAAAAGCCGTGGCCAAAGGCGTGGCCTTTGTGCCGGGCTTCGCCTTCTATGCGCAGGACGCCAACGAAAGCACGCTGCGCCTGTCGTTTGTGACCGCCACCGTCGACCAGATCAACACCGGCATGGCCGCGCTGGCGGCCGCCATCCGCGAATCGCTCTGACCATCACGCAGGACCTTGCCATGAAAACCCGCGCCTTCCAACAAGTCGACGTCTTCACTGACACGGCCTTTCTGGGCAACCCGCTCGCCGTGGTGCTGGACGGCGAGGGTCTGAGCGATGCGCAGATGCAGGCCTTTGCCCGCTGGACGCAGCTGAGCGAAACCACTTTTGTGCTGCCGCCCACGCCCGAAGGGGCTGCGGGCGGTGCCGACTACCGGGTGCGCATCTTCACGCCCGGCGCTGAGCTGCCGTTTGCGGGTCACCCGACGCTGGGCACGGCCCACGCATGGCTGAGCGCAGGCGGCCAGCCGCGGCAAAGCGGTCAATTGGTGCAGGAATGTGGCGTCGGTCTGGTCAGCCTGAAATCGGTCGATGGCCGCTGGGCTTTTGCCGCGCCCCCCTTGCAGCGCCAGACCCCAGCGCCAGCGCTGCTGGCCGAAGTGCTGGCGGCTTTGGGCCTGCACGCCGACGAGGTGCTGGCCGCGCAAGACCTGAACAACGGCCCGCACTGGCTGGGCTTGTTGATCGACTCGGTGGACAGCCTGCTCGCGCTGGCGCCGGACCACGCGGCACTCAAGCGCCTGAACACCAAGGTCGGTGTAGCGGCCAAGCGGGAGGCCAACGCCAACCACTCAGCCAACGGCCTGATCCGCCGCGCCAACCGCGAGGCCCGCGCCTTTGCGCCGTCCACCCGCATCGCCAACGACCCCACCGATCTGGAAGTGCGGGCCTTTGCCGCCCCGGTGGGCATCGCCGAAGACCCGGTCACCGGCAGCTTGAACGCATCGCTGGCCCAATGGTTGATGGCCGAGGGCCACATGCCCGCGCAATACAGCGCCCGCCAAGGCACAGCGCTGGGCCGTGCCGGTCAGGTGTTTTTGTCGCAAGACGACAGCGGCCAAGTCTGGGTGGGTGGCCATGTGGTGGGCTGCATTCAAGGCCTCGTCACACTTTGATTTGCACATGACTGCGCTTGACCCCGGAAAGACCATGACCGACCTGCCCACGCTTTCACAGATCGAAGCCGCCGCCCAAACCGTTTACGCGGCCTTTGGCCCGACGCCGCAATACCGCTGGGCCACGCTCAGTCAACGTCTGGGCACCGACTGCTGGGTCAAGCACGAAAACCACACACCCGTGGGCGCGTTCAAGGTCCGGGGCGGATTGACGTATTTCGAGCATTTGCGCAGCACCCAGCGTTTGCCCCAAGAGGTCATCAGCGCCACCCGGGGCAACCACGGCCAAAGCATTGCCTATGCCGCAGCGCGGCACGGTGTCGCGTGCACCATCGTGGTCCCACGCGGAAACTCCAGCGAGAAAAACACCGCCATGCAGGCCTTGGGCGCGCGTTTGGTGGAGCACGGTGACGACTTCCAGGACGCCCGCGAACACGCCCAAGCGCTCGCCGCAGAATGCGGGGCCCACATGGTGCCCAGCTACCACCCGGCACTGGTGCTGGGCGTGGCGACCGCATGGGTCGAGTTTTTGCGGGCCGTCCCGACCCTCGACGTGCTGTATGTGCCGATTGGACTGGGCTCCGGCGCCTGCGCCGCCTTGGCGGCCAAACAGGCCTTGGGGCACGCCGTCAAGGTGGTCGGTGTCGTGAGTGCCCACGCCACCACCTACGCCGACTCGATGGCGGCGGGTTGCGTGGTGGAAGCCCCGGTCAGCACCGTGCTGGCCGATGGCATGGCCGTGCGCCGCGCCGACCCGCAAGCGCTGACCATCCTGCAAGCGGGATTGGACCGCGTGGTGCAAGTCAGCGACACCCAGGTCGCGCAGGCCATGCGCGACCTGTACACCGACACCCACAACCTGGCCGAAGGCGCGGGTGCCGCCAGCTTTGCCGCCGCGTGGGCAGACAGAGACCAGCTGAAAGGCCTGCAGGTCGGCACCACCCTGTGCGGCGGGAATGTGGACACCGCCCTTTTTTGCGACGTGTTGAAAAAACACTTCTGAGCCGGCAGACGTCCGACAACGACGCCAAACGATGGCCGTCGCTCTTGGGACAAAGCCTGCAGACCTGCCCGGACAGAATCCCCCGTCATGGGAACTCTTTATCTGGTCCGCCACGGACAAGCCTCGTTCGGGGCCGACGACTACGATCAACTCAGCGCCTTAGGCCGCCAGCAGGCGGTGCGCCTGGGCGAGTATTTGCGCCCCAAGCTGCAGGACAAACCGCTCGAAGCGGTGCTCATGGGCAGCCTGAAGCGCCACCGCCAAACCTGGGAAGGCATTGCCGAAGGCGCGGGCTTGACGCACACGCCATCGGTGTGGCCCGGCCTGAACGAATACGACAGCCACGCCCTCATCGAGTCCATCCACCCCGAACCACTGGCCAAGCCCGACACGCCCGAGCTGTACCGCCACCACTTCAGGCTGCTGCGCGACGCCCTGCAGGCCTGGATGGCCGGACGCACACAGCCGCAGGGCATGCCCAGCTATGCCGACTTTGTGGGCGGCATTGAGGCGGCGCTCGACCATGTGCGGCAGTCACACACCGGAGACGTGATGATTGTCTCGAGCGGCGGCCCCATCTCGACCGCCGTAGGCCGCGTGCTGGGCACCCCGCCCGAAACCACCATCGAGCTGAACCTGCGCATCCGCAACACGGCACTGACCGAGTTCGTGTTCAACCCCAAGCGCCACATGCTGCTGACTTACAACACCTTGCCGCATCTGGACAGCGACGAGCACCAAAGCTGGATCACCTTCGCCTGAAGCAAAATTCAACCAAGCACAAGATGCGGCTCACCGGTAGATTCCCTAAGCAATAACCCTTCGCTTAGCAGGCAAAATCGGGCCATGAACAGTTCAACCGCTTGGTTGACCCTCCAATCGCAAGAGGGTGGCATCCAACTTACCACAACCCAAGCCGAGGACGCTGACCGGCTGACACGCGAGTTGGTCCATTTGCTGGACGAATGGGCACTGGCTTCCGCTGTTCAGACCTTGGTCTTGCCCCTGAACGGCAACCGCGTCGCACTGATTTGCAATCTGCGCCCCGACTTCAGAGCGCAGTGCATGCCCGGCCACGACACTTTGGCCTTGCAAGAAAAATTGGGCCATACCCCCCAAACCGACGAAGCCTGGGCGCTGGAGCGTGAAATATGGGTGGCCCTGCTGGGCTCCCCGCACCGTTTTCAATTCGCCAGCCTGGCCTCGCTCACCTCGCACATCCGGGTGCGGCGCAACATGGCTTTGGACGCCCGGAAAACCGCCTTGGCTTTCAAAACCGATGCGGCCGAGCGGCCTCAGGCATTTTGGCAAGACGGTGGGGACGACGCGGGTTTCATCCTGCAACCCGGTCGCTGCTTGGTCGACGCCCTGATCGCGGCCACCCAACCCGATGCCACGGGCAAGCTCTACGATTTTTCTTGCTACCGGGCGACCGAATACGTGATCTTGCTGGGCATCGCGCAAGAGCTCCAAACCGGCAACCCTGAATTGCTGGCCCAGTTGCAAAGCCTCAACGAAGTCCACGCAGTGCGATCGGGTCAGTTCCATGATGTCTACCTGATCGAGTACGGCAGCATGGAGGCCCCATTGCCAGCCCGCTTTTATGTGCCGGGCGACCGTTTGTGGTTTCGCAACCCCGACGAACGCTCTTCAGACGTCACCGGCTACGAAGGCTCCTGGGTTCTTTACATGGGCGGCGGCTTGTTCAGCAACTTCTGGAAGCGCGACACGCCTTACACCCTGGAGTCCAAAGCCATCGAAATCTTCCACTGGAAAGATGGCGTGTACGCCGACGCCCAAGGGGACTTGCAGATGGACGAGACGGTGGTCGAGGCCTTGGTCGCGCAAACCCAAGCCAACCCTGAAGCCCGCTCGCAGGTCCTGGAGCGCATGCTCCGCATGCGCGACCCCAAAGGCGTTTACGCCGAAGGCGGCTGCATCGACACGACCCGAGAGTACCCACGCAGCGTGAGCCGCGACCACTGCGAACTGGTGCTGCCCCGGCTGTGAAAAAAAGCGCCGATCAGCCGACCTGATCGCGCAAGGTGTCCGGCGGCAGCCGGTCGATCTCACCGAGCAGCTGCGCCAGCGCCCGCCCGGAGGCGTCCAGCAAGACCTGGCCTTTTTCCGCCGTGGCCGCCGCCGCGTTGCCCGCCGCGCCCTGGCGGTTGTAGTCCTGCATTTGCCAGCCCAGCTTGGCGCTTTTGCCGTTGCCCAGGATCTCAAAGCGCTCGGCGCGGTCTTGCGAGGTGGAGCGGAAGTTTTGCGCCTGGTCCATGCGCACCGCACCGGGCCGCAACGCCAGCATCATCGAGGTTTCGGTGTCCCCCGCATGCACGCCAAAGCGGTGCTCTTCGGGGGGGAACAGCGCATTCACGTCCCCACCTTGCGCATCGCGCAGCGGCAGATTGAACCAGCTCACGCTGTAGACCAGCATGCCCTGCCGGGCCCGCAGGTCCCGTGCCACGATGTCCATCACGCTGACCTGACCGCCGTGCGCGTTGAGCAAGACCAGTTTCTTCACGCCGCTGGCCGCGACCGACTCGCCCATGTCGGTCCACAAGCGGATCACGGTCTCGGCCTTGAGCGTCAAGGTGCCGGCAAAACGGGCATGCTCGGGGCTCAGACCCACCGTTTGGGTGGGCAAGAACAAAGCGGGCAAATCGGTCGGCAAATGGGGCAAACAAGCGGCCACCACGCCATTGACCAGATCGGTGTCCACCGAGAGCGGCAGGTGCGGGCCATGTTGCTCGGTGGCGGCCACGGGCAGGACGGCGATCACCCGATCCATGGCACGGCCCGTTGCCAAGGCCTGAAAATCGGTGGTGGTCCAGTCGGCCCAAAAACGCGAAGGATTTTGCATGGCAGGCATCTTAATGGAGCCGGGGCGTGTACAGTGCCTCTCGCACAAGACCAAGCCCCCAGGGTTTGGCGCAAAAAAGAAGGATGGGTGTGAAAGTTTCCGTGTTTGACCGTGGTTTGGCCTCGCTTGGGCGCCAGCTCGCCTGGCTGGTCTGGCTCGCCTTCATGGCGGCCTGCGTGCCCAGCCTGGCGCAGACGGGTGCCCTTTTTTCATCCAAGGCCACCGTCAGCACGCCTGGCACCGCCGCTTTGTTGGCCAGCGCCAGCCCTGTGGTCAGCACCGAGCAGGTGCGGGCCGAATTGCTGGCGCATGCCCCCCAGGGCATCCAGGCCGGGCAAACTTTCTGGCTGGGCTTGCAGATCGAGCACCAGCCGCATTGGCACACCTATTGGCAAAACCCGGGCGACTCGGGCTTGCCCACCCGGCTGCAATGGCTGCTGCCCGCAGGCTTGCAGGCGGGGGACATCGCCTGGCCCCTGCCCAAAAAAATCCCGATTGGTACCTTGGCCAACTACGGTTACGAGGGCCGCCTCTTGCTGGCCGTACCGGTCACGGTGGCAGCCGGATTCCAGTTCCCGGCCACGGGTGGTTTGCCGATCCAATTGCAAGCCGAGTGGTTGGTGTGCCGCCAGGAATGCATCCCGCAAGAAGGGCGCTTCACCCTGAACCTGGCCTCTGCCGCGCCACAAAAGGCGCACGCGGCTTTGTTTGAAGCCAGCCAAAAACTCAGCCCCCAGGCCCTGCCTCAACTGCAGCAAGGCGGCAGCTGGATCACCGGGGGACAAACCCAGCTGTCGGACGACGGCCAGCAACTGAGCTTGCGCGTGCACGGCCTGCCTGCCAGCTGGCGTGGCCAGACGCTCAGCGCCTTCCCGGTCACGGCCAGCGTGGTGCACAACGCGGCCGTACAAGGCAAAGACTGGACGCAAAGCTGGCAAGGCGCGGTCTGGCGAGCCCAAATTCCGGTGTCGCCAGAGCGCGGCGACAGCCCCACGTCGATGCGCTGGGTGATCGCGGCGGGGCCGGAGTCTGCACCCAAAGCGCCTGCTTTTGACATCGACACCCCCGTGCAAGGCACCTGGCCCGCGCTGACAACAGCTGCGCCCGCCGAAATTTCGCCCGCCTTGGCCAAAGCACTGGCCGAGAACGCCCGCGCCACACAAAAGCCAGCGGCCTCCACCACCGCCTTGGGCCTGACGCTGGCCATCCTGGGCGCGCTGGTCGGCGGCTTGCTGCTCAACCTCATGCCCTGCGTGTTTCCGGTGCTGGCCATCAAGGTGCTGGGTTTTGCTCAAGGCCACACCTCGCAGACCCCACACCGCGCTGCCGGCATGGCCTACACGGCGGGGGTGGTCATCTCCTTCGTGCTGCTGGGCGGCCTGATGCTCGCCTTGCGGGCTGCGGGCGAGCAACTGGGCTGGGGCTTTCAGCTGCAGTCGCCGCCTGTGGTGGCCGGATTGGCGCTCTTGTTCACCCTGCTGGGCCTGAACCTGGCGGGTGTTTTCGAGTTCGGGCAGATGCTGCCCAGCAGCCTGGCCTCATTGCAAAGCCGCCACCCGACGGTGAACGCCGGTTTGTCCGGCGTGCTGGCCGTGGCCGTGGCCTCGCCCTGCACCGCGCCCTTCATGGGCGCGTCGCTGGGCCTGGCGATCGCGTTGCCCGTTTGGCAAGCGCTCAGCGTGTTTGCCGCCATGGGGGTGGGCATGGCCCTGCCGTATCTGGCGGCCAGCTGGTGGCCGGGCATCGCTCGCGCCCTGCCGCGCCCCGGGCCCTGGATGGTGACTTTCCGTCAGGCCATGGCGTTCCCGATGTTCGCCACCGTCATCTGGTTGCTGTGGGTGCTGGGGCAACAAACCGGCATCGACGGTGCCAGCGGCTTGCTGGCCTTGCTGCTCACGCTGGCTTGGCTGGTTTGGGCTCTGAGCTTGAGCGGCCGCACGCGTTGGGTTTTGAGTGGCTTGGCCCTGGCCGCCTTGCTGTGGCTGGGCAGCAGTTGGTTGCCGCTGGCTTTGCGTGAAGCACCCGCAGAACCTCTGGCCAGAGCCAGCCCAACCACCCCCGACACCTTGTCCACGGGCTCTTGGCAGCCTTGGTCTGAAGCTGCCGTGCAAGCCCAGCTGGCCGCTGGCCGACCAGTGTTTGTGGACTTCACTGCCGCCTGGTGCGTGACCTGCCAGTACAACAAAAAAACCACGCTGGCCGATGAACGCGTGTTGGCCGAGTTTGCGGCCAGGCAAGTGGTGTTGATGCGCGCCGACTGGACGCGCCGCGACCCGGCCATCACACAGGCCCTCACCGAACTGGGCCGCAGCGGTGTGCCGGTCTATGCGCTGTACGCCCCCGGCCGTGCGCCCGTGCTCTTGTCCGAGCTGCCCAGCGTGGCGGAAATCCAAACCGCCTTGCAGGGGCTTGCTGCGCGTTGAGCTGACCTGACGTGCGTCATTTGGGCGCTTGCCCCTGATCGTGAATGTCTGGCGTGGCCTTGCCAGCATTCGGCCGCGGGGGCGGCCTCCCACCAAGAAACAGCCCACACACCAACCCAAGCGGCTTGCCCACTCATGTGAGCGCTCGCCCCTGCGCGCGAATAAGCCCCGCTTGGGCCTGCCACAATAAGGGCATGAGCTCTTTCGCCCCCCTTCAAAACGACACCTTCCTGCGCGCTTGCCTGCGCCAGGCCACCG
>VFQS010002904.1_pt1 | contig 13521 bp, 17 predicted proteins | sample 3512361 | NCBI WGS metagenome assembly VFQS01 (sample SAMN10412375, study PRJNA504923) | tailings metagenome | isolation source: Relicate 1 Philex TSF3 active mining | place: Philippines
GAACCCAATTATCTTCACATATGCTCCATTATTGAGCTGGGTCGTTTTGGTCCCAATGAATTTCCCATCTTCATCAAACTGCTCATATGTCATTTTATCAGGACCCTCTACATTATATGTTTGCCAGAATTTATTGTCAATATTGAAATAGCGGAGGAGCTGAGCATATTGATTCATATATACGTGGAAACCAACCTCTTTTTTTTTGATATCTGTTTTAATAATATAGGGCTCTTGAAGGTCATATGTTAACTTACGGTATGTTTTGAATGAGAGCTTGTCGCGCTTGAACTCATCGTTATATTGAATACTCTTGTTTAGCTCCTCAATGAAATCCTCATACTGAATTCCTTTATCACTGGTTGATTGGACATATTCGTCCATTAAGGTTTCATCTTGTAGCTCATCGTCAATATCTATTTTTTTATATATCTTCTTCTTATCTAATACAACTGGAAAAATCCAGTCAACTTGAAATTCTTTGTCATATATCTTACTGAGGTCGGCGTAGTCATCTAAGTCATCAATGTCTGTTTTTTTGGCCTCGTTTTTTAGATGGATTAAGTGGCGCGAGAGTTTTAGATATTTATCTTGTATTCTTTTGTTATTTTGCTCATATATGGGAAGACTCGCCATGAAATTGTTATACACATCAATTTCATATACGATATCATCGTCTATTTGAATATCGTCGAGTTGTTCCTGCGTTTCAATTACAATATTTGTATTTGGCTCTTCGAAAAATTTACTAAATTCGTTTGATGTCATAATAATTATTATATATATTATTTTTATATTACAATGGATAATTTAGATTTACTAAATTTTCGCCGGTTGGAAAAAGCAGATTACGACAAGAACTATTTAGAATTATTAAAGCAACTTACAACTGTCGGAGATATTTCCAAAGAAAAATATGAGAAGGCTTTTGATAAAATGGGGGCCGAAGTATGGGTGGTTGAATTTGAGGGAAAAATAATTGCGTCCGTTTCTTTATTATTAGAACAGAAGATTATTCATGAATGTGGGATAGTTGGACATTTAGAGGATGTTGTGGTTGATAGGGATTACCGGAAATATGGGTTGGGGAAGTTTATTATTGAGAGAATAATAAAGATTGCGAAGGAGCGGGGATGCTATAAATTGATTGGCGACTGTAAGTCGGAGCTTCTGGGATTTTATGAGAAGAACGGGTTCGAATCAAAATGCGTTCAAATATCAATCTATTTTTAAAATGGGCGATGATTACTAAATAATATATTTAATATTTTTTTCTTTTAGATATTTATAATGACGACTTGTGGTTTAAATGTCTATCAATTTCTCCAACAAAGCCCAGACCTATCTTTATTTAAAGGTCTTGTTGATAAGGCCGGTCTTCAAGCAGAATTTGCTGCGTATGACTGTAAAACTGTTTTTGCCCCCACTAATAAGGGATTGGCTCTTACTTCGCCTTATGTCCTCTATTATTTGAATGACCCCGCAAATGTTGCTGTTCTTCGATTCTTTCTTAGATACCATGTTTATGGAAAGGAGTTGACTACGGCGCAACTTATCTCTGGTTCCGGTCTGACTATGGCGAATAATGTGAATTTAGGGCTTTTGAATGCGCTATATTACAGTTATTTGCCGGTTCTTCTTGATACTATTCAGGGACGCGCGAATGTCGTTGAAGGAAATCTCCCCGCGAGTAATAATTATATCCACAAGATTGATGCCCTTCTTCAACCCGAATATGTTGCGGGATAATTAGAGCAAACTCGCAGGTCCTCCAACCGCTACACTTTTCATTGTTTTCTTCAATGTTTTACCATATTGATTAAGCCTGTCTTTATAGATTTTATCAACTTCATTATTCGATGGAGTTCTTTTTTGTGTCTCCTCAATTTCTTCTTTAATACGCTCTTTTGCAATTTTGACTAATTTCTCAATTCGCTGGGTGTATAAATCGCGGGAATAGGTTTCGTTTCTGACGAGCATGTTCTGTCCTTTTGATTTTAGTCCAGTTGATTTCTTTTCTTTTTTGGGTTTCGGTTCTTTTTTGGTTTTGGGGGTAGAAAGTTTTTTAATAATAATCTTTGATTCCATAATATATATAATATTATTATATATAAATAAATGGATAATTTTGATAATAAAGTTATTGAAATAATAAATTTTATTTCTAAATCTGATAAGAAAACAATAAAAAATAAATTACACAATATACTTGAATATAATAAATTTTGCCCAGTTGTATTAGGTAAAGGAGCTTTTGGAAAAGCATATATACCAGAATCAAAAAATATTGAGGTTAATATTGATAATAAAAAAGTAAATTTACCAATTGTTGTAAAAGAAGTAATTACATCAGAATATAAAGATATAGATAAACCAGATATAAATTTCGATATAATTGGTAATAACTTATATATTGTTGGAAATTTTAATGGTATTACTACGGAAGCAATTATTTTAATGTATATAAAACAATTATGTAGTAAAACCGTTCATTTACCATTAATTTTAGGATATGGAACATGCTTAGAAAAAACAAAAATAAATAAAATTATAACAACAAGACTTGGATTAGATAAAGAAATAGAGGTTGATTTGACTGGAAAAGTTTATGGGAAAAATAAAAAACATAAAAGTTTTATTACTACACTTGAAGATTTATATAATTATATATATTATTCTAAAAATAAAGATGGGTCGGTTATTTTACCAAATGGAATAAAATGTAATGATATATCTGAATTATATGATTATATATGTATTAGTTATTTAGCAACATTTCATTTACTAACAGAAAATAAAATTTATCCAAAGGATATGGCTTCATCCAATATTTTTATTCACTGGTTAAATGATACATCTTATTACAATAATGAAAATATTAAAGATTGTAAAAATATAATATATAATATAAATAATAAATATTATAAAATAAAAACATTTGGATTTGTAATTGTTTTGGGTGATGCAGGATGCTTTTTGCTTCAAGCAAAAAAAGATGTAATTATTGTTGGATATGAAAATTATTTTGAAACAAAAGAAAAAATGTTGTGTAATTATACAAAAGATAACATTGATATTATTCGAAATCATGATATGATTACTCCAAATGAATTCATAAAGTCAATAGCATATAAAATATTAAACTCAGAACCATATAATTTATATCCAAAATATAGCCATTGGGGAGAAAATATTACGAAATCTTTATCAACTCCTGAATTATTGAATTTTTATTACAAAAAATATGGTGTTGATAAATATACAAAAAATAAAAATACAATATTGATAAAAGTATAAAACATTTTAATTTTTCAACTTTAAAGAATCATAATTAATATAATTATGAGTCATCTAAAAAAACTCAATTATATCGGTTCCAAACATACACTCCTCCCTTTTATTGAATCTACAATACGACATGAAATGGAAACTACAGATTTTTTAAAAATAAAATTCAGTGATGTGTTCTCTGGAACCTCCAGTGTAGGTTTCCTCTTCCGCACCCTCAATTGTTCCACTATATATTCTAACGACATGGAATATTATTCCTATGTCATCGCTAGGGCGTCTATTTGCTCGAACTATACCGAGAAAGTTAAAAAACTAATAGGCGTCATCTCTGCTTCTGAGCCATTTGATGGTTGCTTATCTAAAAACTACTCAGAGAGTGGGGACCAAAAGCGCATGTTTTTTTCAATTGAAAACGCCAACCGAATTGATGGAATGCGCCGGAAACTGGAAGAGATTAAGCCGACCATTACTGAAAATGAGTATTACTTTTTACTCGCATCGATAATTGTATCTGCTGATTCCTGTGCGAATGTTCCCTCAATATACGGCTCATTCTTGAAGGAATATAAGAAGACTGCGGTTAATTCAATAAAGCTCGAACCAATTCATACGAAGACTGGAATAATCAAGAATAATCGGGCGTTCCAGTTGGATTGTGTGGAGTTCGCGGATAAAATGGGGGCCGTAGATTTCGTGTATTTGGACCCGCCATACAATGAGCGCCAATATTCTAAAAATTACCACGTTCTCAATTACATCGCGCGATACGATGAAGCGCTCGAAATATACGGGAAGACTGGCCTAATTAAGGATGTTGCGCTGAGTGATTGGTGCTCTAAGAAAACGGCGCCTGCTATTTTAGACAAATTGCTGGAAAAACTCCATAAGAAGACGAAATATGTGTTTATGTCATACAACAATGAGGGAATAATCAGTCATGACGCAATTAAGGAAATATTCGATAAATATTTCGATACGAAGATTGTATCGCATGAAACAAAGCGTTTCAAGAATTTCAAATACAATGACACAGGAACAACAATTGAATATCTTTGGGTTGGAAAGGCTAAAAATTGATGGTAGAAATAGATATTATATTTGTGGTAATTACTGGATACAATGAAACACAATCAGATTAAGGAAATAAATGAACTACAAGCAAAAACTCGTTCATGCCTTCGAAAATTGTTAACTTGTAATGGAGATTCCGACCCAAGTCAATCAAAGGAACGGATGATTCAACAATTCAAGAAATTATTGATAGATGTCAAGCTTGAAGAAGAGTTTATTGTGAAATTGAATTCTCATCTTGTTCCAATTGATAATCTTTTACAAAATTCTACTGAAAGACTGAGTGAATCAAACCACTCCGTTTTTTTGATATCGATTTTAGTGTTGATATCAATTAAACAATTGAATATTCAAGGATTGACTGAGCTTGAAAAAGAAATCACAATCAAATTGAAAGAAATTTCATCTCTCAATTTTGATTTAGTTTTTCTTTTCATATCGGTTCATCTTAAAAATGATACTTCTCTGTTTCTTTGATAAAGTCTGAATCTGGACGAAATTCAATTAAAAACGTAATTATAATTTTAGATAAACTCAAATATTTTATATATTATAGTATAATGGAGTATTATCGGTCTATAATTTCGAAAATTACTTCTAAGGATGTTCCTGCTATTTCGAAGTCTTCTTCAAAGACTTCAACTCGCGCGGTTGGTAAACTTGAAAATACTTATTTTTCATCAAAAGCGCAAATTGACTTACTATTAAGTGATTTTGATTTTATTGAAATTGCGTCAGCGTTAATAGTTATTAATTCAAGCGAAACTGATTATCCAATTATTTATGATGCTATGGATGATTTTCTTTCAGGAGTTGACCCAAAAATGACAGTTGATATTATAGATTCAACCGGAGTTTTTAAATATTCAAATAAATTGACATTAGAAGAAGTGTTAAAACAACCTAATCAGAATACATGCCCAGAAGTCATGGCTTCTGTCAATTTTGTGTGGGGAAATCCAATGATAAATAAGACGGCTTTCCCAATAAGACCAGTATATCCGGATTCAGTTGCGGCAATGGTTTCCGCTGGTTATGGCCTTGCTGATAGAAAAACAATTGATTTATCAAAATTTAAAAATCAACAATACGTCGCAAAAACATGGGATGGTCTCACTACTGGTGATAATGCATTGAATGACCAAGGTCCTCTTTGGGCGAGTGTTCTGACATTAAGAGTATCACAAAATAATATTGTATTATAATTTAGAGTTTCTGATTAGCAAATTCTAATAAATCGCTCGACACATTGGACATCGCAATTTGTCGATACACAACTCAAATGAGTCTTTTGAAAAAATATGACAGCAAGATGTCAAAACAACTTCGGTATCATCTTCAAAATCGTCTCTCGATATTGGACACGATGTAAAATTATGCACATTGTATTTTTTTAATGATTGGTATGTTCCAATGCGATTTTTATTATTCGCAAAATAATTATGCGGATTATCAACATTTTCACCAATCATTACAAATTTAACTGATGAGTCAAATATATTTATTCCACTCATTTTAACATGCGAACCAACTGTCAAAAATACAAGTTTCTTACACAAAATGAATATATAATTCCCATGAAGGATTGATTTTTCTTGAATAATTGCGGTTGTTAAGTTTTCGCAAGATGAAAACGCATAATCTTCCAAAATAATCTTTGAGGAAACTACTAATTTTTTCATGCGACAAGCGTAAAATGAAGATTGACCAATAAAACCAATGTTTTCTGGTATAATCATCTCATCAGTATTATCATTTGTGAGATTTTTCAATTTACAACCATAAAATGCGTATCTATGAATTGCTGTAATATGTGGTCCAAGATAGACTGATTCCATCTCAAAGCATCCACAAAATAATCCAACATTGACACTTCTAAGATTTTCAGGAAGAACCGCTGTTTTGAGACTATGACAGTTGGAAAATGCGTATTTTCCGATTACTTTAACACTATCTGGTATTTTTATTGATTCAATTGACAAACATCCACTAAATGAATTCATTTCAATTTCTTCAACACCATCTGGAATTTGAATATAATAGAGTCTTTTACAACCTGAAAAACAACATATGCTAATTTTTTTCAATTTCAATGGAAGATTATTAACCCATTCTAATTTTACGCATCCTGTAAAACAGTTATGCCCAATTGTATGAACTGCGATTGGTATATCAATGATTTCTAATGAATAACACCTCGCAAAAGCAAAGTTTCCAATTGATTCAAGTTTTGGAAATAGAAAATTAAATAATTGGACTTTGAGATTTGAGCAACGATTAAATGCGAAATTTCCGATGCGCCGGATTTTATTTTGTTGACTGATATTTATTGGATTTATATCTAAATTTATACAAGAATCAAAGGCGCGGTCTCCAATTTCTTCAACTGAATCCGGTATTGTAATGGACGATAATAAACTACAATCTCGGAAACAACTGATTTTTTTGACTCCGTATGGAATTGTAATTGATTTCAGTTTTATACATCCTCTGAAAGCATCATTTCCGATATCAAAAGATAAAAATGATGAAATCGTTTTTGAAGGAACGACATTATTTCTAAAAATAACTTTTTCCAGACTCTCGCAACCTCGAAATGCGCTTACACCAATTCTTTCAACTTTTTCCGGAAAAATAATCTTCCGCAATTTCTTACAATTACGGAAAGCGTTTTTTCCAATTGATTTCAGTTGTGAATCTGGTAAAAATGTTATTTCTTCAAGATTCATACATCCTTCAAATGAAGCATCTTCGATTTCCGTAATGTAAGATGGAATAATAATTTCAATGAGAGTTGTATCTCCGCGATTTTCTTCTCTTTTGAGCTTCATTTTATGATATATTATAAAGTATATTGAAAAAATTCAATTTTTCAATTTTATGCAAATCGAGCATAAGTATAATCTTCATTTACGAGATTTGCTCCATGACGGCTTTCAGGTATATCTCTACAACCAGCAAAGTTATTTTTGCCTAAAATGCGAAAATCATTCCCAACATGAATAGATTGAATGTTTTCGCAATTGGCGAATGTGCTTTCTCCAAGAATCTGGACACAACTTCCAACGGAAATCTTTTGCAGTTTCTTACAATCTTGAAGCGTCTCATTTCCGGATATGACAACACCATCTTCAATTATGACTGAAATTAGATTCTTACAATTTCCAAACGAATAGTTTCCATCAATGATTGTTCCATTTGGGATAACTAATTCTTGAAATCCACATCCAGAAAATGTTGCGTTTCCAAACAATCGAAGTCCATTTGAAGCATTAAGTGTTTGTAATGAAGAACATCCAATAAAAGTGTTATCTCCTCGAAATGAACAATTTTCACCCAAACTGACTGTTTTTAGTTTTGGACATTCTTCAAAAAAATATGGTCCTTCAATACTGGTATATGGTTCAACAACTACTGCTTGACAATCACCACGAGAACAACCACCAAATCCGATAACAGTTCCGGAAATCTCAATGTTTGATTCGTTTGATAATTTACGATATTCAATTTCAATATTTTGTGTCATTTTATAACCACTAAATTATAATCAGTAAAATTCTTCAATTTTTATAAATTTTCAACATTTCAAATCATTCGTGTTTCAGCTTTTTCCTACACATTGGACAGCTTTGTTTACTGGAAAACCACTCGCGCAAACATTCTTCATTAAAATAGTGTCCGCAAACTGTTTGAACAACTACCGAGCTTTTATCAAATGGTTCCATCCGGATTGAACACTCTACGCCTTCTGGAATTTCTTCAAATCGGACGCGCTTGTATGGGGCTTCAAAAACTTTCAGTGTTTTGTCATTATTGATGAAATTCTGACCATGCTCAATCTTTTGTATATTTGGACAATTGACGAAGTTATCAGTTCCATGTATATTCACATTGTCTCCAAAATATATCTCTTCGAGGCTCTCACAATGTAGAAATATGCTATGTCCATAAATGGAGACATTATTTCCAAATCGAATGGTTTTCAAGTTTTTACATCTGGCGAATATAATTATTCCGTTGATAACCGCCCCATCTGGTATAACGAGATGTTCGATGCTTTCACAAGAATTGAATATTCCGGTTCCAACTAAACGGATTCCAGTTCCAAGAATAAGCTCAGTCATTGAACAACAAGAGAACGAATGATTTCCGCTGACTAGGACATTTTCGTGAATTTGAACTCGATTCAAATATGAGCAATACTGAAAAGAATATGCTCCGTTGATTACTGAATCTTTATGTATTTCAAGTTCTCGACAGTGTCCTCTGGAAAAAATACCATAACCCAAAATGTGACATCCCTTATTTATGACTATTTTTTGGGCTTGAACTCCGCAAAATGTATAACATCCGATAAGTTTAGATTCCGCACCAATGAGTATTCTATCATATACATCTATTTTTTCATAAAAAGGACCATATGATTGCTCAATCAGTGATTTCTGTTTTATGATTATTGAATTATCTTGAACAAGTTCCATTTTATTACCATTAAATTATAATTAGTAAAAATTATCAATTTTTACAAAAATGATGCTCGACATATTGGACAGGAATTTTTCTACTAACCATTTACACAAGCATTTTTTTTTGAAGTAATATCCACAAATGGTTTGAACAACGACAGAATTTGTCATTTTAGATGGAATGCTGTAATTTCTTCAAACCGGACGAGTTTGTATTTTTTCAAATATTTTAAGTGTTCTATCATTATTTTGAAAATTCTCACCATTCTCAATCATTTGTAAATTTTGACAATTATTGAAGTTATTTTCTCCATATATACTCACATTGTCGCCAAAATGGACAGCTTCAAGGCTATCACAATATGAAAATATGCTATCACCACGAATAACAACATTATTTCCAAAATGAATCGATTTTAAGTTTATACATTCGCAGAATGTGTTAATTCCTTCAATATACGCGTTATCTGGTATTACAAGTTTTTCAAGATTTTTACATTTATAGAATATTCCATTACCAGACAAATAAATACCCACTCCAAGATAAAGATCAGTCATTGAACAACAAGATAACGCATAATTTCCAGTTATCTGAACATTATTGTGAACTTGAACGCGATTAAGATATTCGCAACAATCGAATGAATGTGGACCAACAATATTTGTTTTGGACCGTATTTCAATTTCTTCATAAAGACCATTTGAAAAAACGCCGAAGCCATCAATACAACAGCCATCATTTATGATTATTTTTCTTGCTGAAATATTGGAAAATGTATAAGAACCAGTAAAAATACAACCGGAACCGACATTTACGCAATCATACAAATTGCATCTATTATCAGAAAAAAATATATCTAATTCATGAAAAATTGAATTTGATTCTATATTTATTGAATTATTACTAAAACACACGGATTTCATTCTATTATTATTTAATTATAATTAGTAAAAATTATCAATTTTTACAAAAATGATGTTCGACAGCATGGGCAAAAATTTCGCAATTTCTCCCATTCCGCAAAAGCAACTTCCAAAAAAATATGACCACACTTCAATAAAACCGCAACTGATTCATCACTGAGTTTTTCGCGAGTTATCGGACATATATCCACATCAAAATTCGTATTCTTCTTCAATTCATTAAAATTTCCGACGCGGTATGATTTCTTAAAGACTAAATTCGCACAATCCGAAAAAGCGCTCATATCACACAATGTGCTCCCATTTTTGAAAACGACATCCCGTAATTTTAAGCAATTGCCGAATGCTTTTTCTTCAATTCCGATGACGGATTCCGGAATTATTATTGATTCAAGCGATTCGCAATAAGCAAACGCTTTATTCTCAATAAGAGTCAGATTATTCGATAAATGAATCGCACGTAATTTATTACATCCAAAAAATGCCAATCGCTCAATAATTTGAATGTTGTCTGGGATTGTTATTTCTTCTATACTTAGACAACCTCTTAAAAAAGAGCCCTTAATAGTTGTTATTTTTTTGGGAATTTCAATTGATTTCAGCTTTTTACAATCAACAAAAATCCCACCACCGAGATGTCTAATTTTTTCAGGAAGCTTGACATTATCCAATGAATAACAACTCGCGAAAATATTATGCTCCATAATATAGACTGACTTTGGTATCTTTATTTGTTGGAGAGATACGCATCCGTAAAAACACTGGAAACGCATCCTCAGTAATTTTGAAGGAAGTTTAACTTTTTTTAGAGATGTACAATTCGTAAATGTTTGTTCATCGATTACTGATACGCCATGTGGTATATCAATCTCTTCAAGAGCATAACACGTATCAAATGCGCATTTTCCAATTCGGACGACGGTTCTTGGAACGTCAAAACGTGCCATTTTTAAGCAAAAACCGAACGCTTTTTCTTCAATATATCGAAGTCCATGTTTAGGAATAACGACTTTTTCGATATTGCTACACAAGTAAAACGATTTTTTTCCTATCTTCCGAACACTCTTTGGAATTATCACAATTTTTATACTCGAAATATTGTAAAATGCGAGTGTTGGAATATTTTTTGTTCCGTTCTCTATTGTGAGAACACCTTTATCAGATAATGTATATTTCATTGTTTTATTTTATATGATTATCTAATATAAAATACTTCAATTTTTATGGACTTCCAAATTTATCTAAATATTCAACCACTTCATCAACTGTTGTAAGAACTACTATATTATATTCATCAAGTGTTTTTTTAATAAACCCTTCCCTTTGTAATACGGCGATTTGCGCAAGTAAGTGGTCATATATATGATTGAAATTGAAAATAACGACTTTTTTTGATATTTCGCGGATTTGATTTTTAGTTATCGCCTCTAAACATTCATACATTGTTCCAAATCCACCCGTTAAAACCAGCATCAAGTCCGCCAATTCAATCAACTTGGACTGCCTATCCGAAATATTGTCGAAAACATAATCGTCGCCATCACCTTCAAGAAACTGCTTCAAGTTGCTGGTAATAATGGTCCCGCCGCGATTTTCGAATGTGTTGCGAACAGTTCCCATAAGCCCAACGGACCCACCTCCATAAGTTATTCGATATTTTTCAATATCAATGCGCGAAACTAAATTTTGGGTAGCCTCAACATATTCTGGTTTAAGGTCATGTTTTCCGGAACAAAAAATCGTCAGATTAAGCATATTAGTATGTTTTATTTTTATTCGGATTTTCTATAAAAATATTTTATTTGATAAATGATAAACGAATTCTTTCTAAAAATTTATCTTTTTTTGTTCAGAAGAATCCACAGGAGCAAAAGGTTAAATTTCTAAAAAGATCGTTCCAGCAATCAAAAAAGTTGGAAACACAGTATATAAATTACGACTGATGCCGCTGTCCTATAAATTCGTTTATTTGAATAATTTATTTTCTTCATTATAGTAATGTCCTTTGAAGTAAATTCTGTTTCTTCTGCTTCAAGAAATACTTCGATTAGATTTCCTAATCCAAATCCCAGAACTTCTCCTGCCGGATTCTCTGGTTCCTTCAACGCCAATAATGGTGGATGGAGTGGAACAGGTCGTATCACAGTTGGAAATGAAAATCGCAATGTTTTTGTCCAAGGTCAAGCTACTGGTGGATGGTCGGGTCGTCCAAGCTTAGGTGGAATGGTAGGTGGCCAAATTAGGTTTTAGGCTATACAAAATGTTTTTTTAGAATTTATCTTATTTTTGTTGAAATTTAGAACAACATAAAAATAAAAAATTCGGAATCTAAATAAAAATAAAATACGGTTTATTTTTATGGACGAAAAGTTGAAAATCAAATGTGAGAACTGTAATTACACAGCAAAAACAAACTGGAATATAAAATTACATTATTTGACGAACCATTCTACGATTGAAGAGAGGAAAACATACAAATACTATTGTAATATTTGCGATGTAGTTTTATTGTGCGAGAAATATTATGTCGCCCACCGCGAAAGCAAAAAACATAAACAGCTTGAAGCGTCAGTCCCGCTTACAGAAGCTACAACAGACGGATGAAATGAATCCGCGATTACGATTTGTTAAACTGACTTTCTTTTCCTCTTTTTTTTCTAAGTTCAGTTGTATCCTAAAATCTTCAAATGAACTAAGTGAATCATTTGATGAAAAGATTGGACCAGAACTTTTATCTGTTAATGTAATTGAATCCTCTGACGAATCCGACATATACGCGCTAACTATTATCGGGTTTAATCGTGGGCTTACATAACTCGTCTGACGCGCCATTGGATTAAGTGTCGGACTTTTATTTGTTGAATACATAATATTGCGGATATTTTATTATTATAAGATTCAATAAATAATATTTGTTATATTATAAAATGCCACAAGTTGGAGGAGGTAAAAACGCAAAGAAGACATCTTCTTCTACCACAAAACGCCATTTCACGGTTGTTATGGGAAACAAAGAACACGGATTGTATGTTTCTTCGAGCCCATCTTCCGCGGCCAGAAAAGCCGTCAGCAAACTCTGCGCCACTGACAAAAAGAGGAAAGTTCAATTTAGTATTCGAGAGATTACTCATGGGTCCAAAAAGAAGACTTATGGGCCTTATGTTGGAAAAATGAAAAAACTGGATAAACCAATTGAACTTAAAGGTCGCATAATTAAATATTCGACGGATGTATATTTAGATAAAAAAAGTTCTACTGTAAAAACTGGTAAAAAAGTTGGGAATAAAATGAGGGGGGGGGGGAATAGATAAACGTGATTTTATTCCAATTTCAAGGTTAAATATAAATGATGTTTTTGAAAAAAAAAGTAGGTTTTTTAATGAACCGCAGTTATTTTTTGGATTAACTAATGGGACCATAGGAAGTGTGCTATATTATAAATTTGTAGCATATAATAGTGGTTTTGGAAATAATAAAAGAGCAATATTTGATCAATTCACTTGGAAGGATTCATTATCCGAATCTATACATAAAGAAAATATAGATATTAAATTAATACCATTAGATGTTTTATTAATACTAAAAATATTTCTTGACGATAATATAGGTTTTTATAATACTATAAGACGCGCAGTTGATACTGAATTAGAAACTCAAGAACGAAAAAACCAATTTAATATTTTAATAGATAAGAAACAAAGAAACGATAATGAATTCGCAAAATCTCAAAGAGAAAAAAGTAATTTTGATTCCAAAATAAATCAGATAG
>VFQS010002905.1_pt1 | contig 13517 bp, 12 predicted proteins | sample 3512361 | NCBI WGS metagenome assembly VFQS01 (sample SAMN10412375, study PRJNA504923) | tailings metagenome | isolation source: Relicate 1 Philex TSF3 active mining | place: Philippines
AAACAATAAACCTGCATACATTGCTGAAAATCAAAACCTACAATACATTGTTACAAACTTCATAAATACAGGTTCTAATTCTTCCTTTGAAAATATGATGTTAGAACAACATGGATTGGAAAAAGAGAGAGATTATCAGAAATTAGAAGAGGCTAATAAGTATTTAATGAACTTAACAAAGTCTGAATTATTAAAACTTAAAAAGACCTTTGTAAATGCCAAATTCGAATTAGTTCTTAATGAAAATTACCAATTATCTAAGGTTGATTCTTTGAAATTATTAGCTAATTCCGTTACTAGAAAAATTGAAAACCTTCGTACCTTTCCTAAAGATTTTAACATTGAAAACAATATAACAAACTATAACGAAATTATTATCCCTAAAAAAGGTACCGCAGTTAATTTAACAAACGAAAACATACCTTATTATAGAAGAATAATAACAGCTTATGAAGGTCATACTTTACAAGAAAAAAATGGTGCGTTTTTTATTGATGGTAAAAAAGTTACTTCCTATAAATTTGCTATGGATTATTATTGGATGATGGGAGATAATCGTTATAATTCTGCTGACTCAAGAATTTGGGGATTTGTTCCAGAAGATCATATTGTTGGAAAAGCTTCAGTTGTGTGGTTCTCAAAAAATCCAAACGGTGGAGTTAGATGGAATAGAATATTAAAGTTCATCAAATAAGTGACTACCTATCCTATTTCGTTTTTTGGTCCAATTGCATATTATCAATCACTTGCAAAGTCAGAAAATGTTTGCTTTGAAGTCCATGAAACTTATAAAAAGCAAAGTATCAGAAATAGGTATAGTATCGGAACTTCAAATGGTATTTTAGACCTGAGTATTCCTATTACAAAACCCAACGGAAGTAAAACACTTACAAAAGATATCCTTATTGAAGATTCACTGAAATGGAAAATGAACCATTGGAGAGCAATTACTAGTGCATATATGCACACTCCTTACTTCGAGCACTATGAATCAGACATAAAAAAGTTGATTTTTTCAGATGAAAAAAAACTATATGCAAAAGACATTTCTACTTTTGAATTCTTAAACAAAACATTTGAATTAAATATTCAATATAGTTTAACTGAAGAATATATTCAATCAAATGAAATTTATGACTTTAGAAATAAAGATTTTTTGATCACAAATCCATTTAACTACATTCAACCTTTTACGAATAAACATGGTTTTATTCCTAATCTCTCTGTTTTAGATTTATTATTCTGTGAAGGACCAATGGGACGAATTTTTTTAAAAGAATCATAATATTCAATTAACTTTTTATATATTTGCAACGGGTAAGTCTTCTACGACTAGCTCCTTCAGAATCCTCCAGGACGGGAACGTAGCAAAGGTATGAAGTTGTAGCGGTGCGATAGAAGTAGCTTACCCTTTTTTTATTTATTCTTCCTTTCAATAAAATCAAAATCTTTTTATCTTTATTTCATCTAATTACGACAACCAAATCGTTTTTGGAATTTATAAATTCACATTATGAAATTTTTCATTGATACAGCCAATTTAAAAGAAATTAAAGAGGCTAACGAACTTGGAATACTGGACGGAGTAACTACAAATCCTTCGTTAATGGCTAAAGAGAATATTACGGGTAACAACAATATCCTCAAACATTATGTAGAAATCTGTTCTATAGTTGATGGTGATATTAGCGCTGAAGTGAATGCATTAACGTATGAAGAAATGATTGCTGAAGCAGAAATTCTAGCCGATTTACATCCAAATATTGTAGTTAAAGTTCCAATGACTGCAGATGGTTTAAAAACAATTAAATATTTATCTTCCAAAGAAATAAAAACAAATTGCACCCTAATCTTCTCTCCTGGTCAAGCATTGTTAGCTGCAAAAGCAGGTGCAACTTACGTTTCACCTTTTGTAGGAAGATTAGATGACATTTCATCTGATGGATTACAATTAGTGGCACAAATAAGAACTATTTTTGACAACTTTGGATTTGAAACTCAGATACTAGCAGCTTCATTAAGAAATCCTATGCATATTATTCAATGTGCCGAAATTGGTGCAGATGTAATCACAGCACCTTTAAATGCGATTAAAGCATTAATTAAACATCCATTAACCGATAGTGGCTTAGCTCAATTCATAGCTGACTATCAAAAAGGTAATAAATAATTGACAACTTCCATCTTTTCAAAAACCAAACTTGGTTCGCCTAATACATTACAAACTTCTTATTGGAAAACGAACCATCCTTTTAAAATTTTACTAGCAAATACAGGTACAGGAAAAACGTTTGCTTTTCTTGTTGAGTTAGAAAAAACATTACAACAATTAGATTCAAAAGATTGCTCTCTAATTCTTTGTCCATCAAGAGAATTAGCACAACAAGTTTCTAATTCTTTTTCACAATTGAGAACAGGTCGAAAAAGTGTTACTTGTTATGGAGGACATAAATTCCAATTTGAAGTTCAACAACTAAACGAAAACCCGACAATAATTATTGGCACACCCGGAAGAATTGCTGATCATATTAATCGTGGTACGATGTCAAATCTACATATTACCCATTTAATAATTGACGAATATGACAAAACTTTAGAACTTGGTTTCCAAAAAGAAATTGATTATATCACATCGAATTGTGCAAATTTCAAAAGTATACAGTTGGTTTCTGCTACAGAAATTCAACAATTACCTGAAACGTTTAAATTGTTTCGATTTCAAACTTCTACTTTTTTAGAGGAAACTAAACCAAACTACACTTTATATTCACTTGAAGCTGAAGGAAATGATAAACTAGTAACTTTAGTAAAATATATCTCTAACACTTCATATAATAACACACTTATTTTTTGTTCACACAGAGAGGCAGCAGATCGTATTCAGCAACATTTAAAAGAATTTGGTAAAGAAACAGCATTATATCACGGAGGTTTAGAACAAAGAGAGCGCGAACATGCTCTATATCTGTTTAAAAGCGGATGTGTAGATACACTGATATGCACAGACTTAGCATCTAGAGGGCTTGATATCCCAGAATTAGATATAGTAATTCATTATCAATTCCCTCACTCAAAAGAAGACTTTATACATAGAAATGGAAGAACAGCAAGAATGAAAGCTGAAGGTACAGTATTATTATTACATTCTGAAAGCGAACCCCTCCCAGATTACACAAACAATTTTGAAATAAAAAAATCAAATGGGCACGAATCTTTCAAAGACTTTAATCCCACTAAAAAATTCCCGGTTTACTTGTCTGCAGGTAGAAAAGATAAGATTAGAAAAATTGATATTGTTGGTTTTTTCACAAAAGAAGCGGGTATCAAAAATGAAAATCTTGGTATGATCGAAATATATGACCAACATACTCTAATCACTTTAACTACAGACGAATTAAAAAAAATAAAATCATTATTACCTTTAGTTCGAATAAAAAAACAAAAAATTAAAATTTCGTTTTTTAAATAAACGAACGCTTTACAATTAATATATAAAATTATGATTCATTTAGGTCAATTCAACACATTAACTCTTTTAAGAATAACACCACCAGGCGCATATCTTGGTGATGATGAAGATAATGTTGTATTGCTACCAACAAAATATATTCCTGAAAATGTAGAAATTGGAGATACTATCGATGTATTCGTTTACTTGGATTCAGAAGATCGAATTATTTCAACTACAAAAAAACCCTATTTAGAACTACATGGATTTGCGGCTTTAAAAGTGAATCAAGTAAGCCACTTTGGTGCATTTTTAGACTGGGGAATCGAAAAAGACCTATTGGTTCCATTTAAAGAGCAAAAACAAAAAATGGAAGAAGGGAAACGTTATATTGTTCATTTATATTTAGATGAAGCAACCCAGCGTTTAGTAGCATCTTCAAAAATCAGAAAATATTTAGAATTTGAACATATATTGGTTCAAGAAAATGAAGAAGTTGATTTATTAATTGCGGACTCTACAGAACTAGGTAGAAATGTAATTGTAAATGAAACCTATAGTGGATTGATTTTTAAAAGTGATATATCTCGTATCGTTAAATTTGGTGAACGATGTAAAGGATTTGTAAAAACCATTCGACCTGACGGTAAATTAGATATCACATTAGAAAAAATTGGTTTTGTAAAGATGGAAAGTAATTGCGAAAAAATTCTTGAAATATTGAAAGAAAACGATGGAATCATCTATTTAACAGATAAATCAGATCCAGATAAAATAAGAGAAGAAGTTGGTATGTCAAAAAAAACATTTAAAAACGCAATCGGCATGCTGTACAAACAACGATTAATTACATTAGCTAATAATCATATAAAACTTGTATAAATGAAAGTTGGAATTTTATTATCAGGATGCGGTGTATATGACGGATCAGAAATCCAAGAAACAATAGCAGCAATGCTTGCCCTTGAAGAACATGGAATAGCATATTTAGGGATTTCGATAAATAAAAATCAACACCACGTAGTCAATCACCTTGACGGCACAGAAATGAAGGAGTCAAGAAATATGTTAATTGAGTCTGCTCGCATAATGCGCGGCAATGTGATTGACATAAATTCAATCACCCCTTCAGAGATTGATGGACTAGTTATTCCAGGTGGTTTTGGAAACGCTAAAAACTTAACTTCTTGGGCTTTTGATGGTCCTGATGCTACTATTTTACCTGAAGTTAAATTACTGTTGGTAAATCTCATAAACATTGGAAAACCAATTGTTGCATTGTGTGTAAGCCCAGTCGTTTTATCCTTATCATTAAAAGACAGTAATATTATCCCTACTCTTTCTTTAGGTAGCACAAAAGAAAAATCTCCTTATGATATTGCCTCTTTTCATCATGGTTTAGCTCAGAATGGTGCGAAGACTCTAGAAAAAGGGATACAAGAAATTGCCGTTGATGAGAAGAATCGAATTATTTGTGCACCTTGTTACATGCATGACGCAAGTCTATTGGAAATTAAAAACAATACAAAATTAGCAATTGAAAAATTAATTGAATTTATTGACTAAAATCATTGTTTTTAGAGTTTTCAACAGAATTAACTTCATTTAACCTATAATTGTTTGAAAATCGATAAAAAAAAATTGAGGATTAAATTTAATTCGTGTAATTTTGCACCCTAAATCAAAGCGAAAGCTATAAAATAAAGTACGTATGAACGAATTTGGTAAACGCGGAAAACATGCCAATTTGAACGATTCTATAGGTTTAAACAACTTAGGAAACGTGTTTTGGAACTTAACACCTGCTGAATTAGTAGAGGACACAATCATCAATGGACAAGGTGTCTTGACTGATACTGGAGCAATTGCGATTGAAACTGGTGAATTTACAGGTAGATCTCCAAAAGATCGTTTCGTAGTATTTGATGAAAAAACTGAAAACACAGTTTGGTGGGGAGATGTTAACATTAAATTTTCATCTGAGAAATTTGACTCTCTTTACAACAGAATGAAATCTTACTTGACAGACAAAGATGTTTATGTAAGAGATGCTTATGCTTGTGCTGATGAAGCTCACCGTTTAAATATTCGTGTGGTTGCTGAATTCCCTTGGTCAAATATGTTTTGTTATAACATGTTCTTGAGACCAACTGAGGCTGAAATAGAAAATTTCGAGGCTGAATGGCATATTGTTTGTGCTCCTGGTTTCAAAGCAGATCCTGCAATTGATGGAACACGTCAACACAACTTCGCTATTTTGAACTTCACTAAGAAAATGATTCTTATTGGTGGTACTGGATATACAGGCGAAATGAAAAAAGGGATTTTCTCTGTATTAAACTATTTATTGCCGCACGAGAAAAATGTATTATCAATGCATTGTTCTGCAAACATTGGTAAAGATGGTGATACAGCTATTTTCTTTGGACTATCAGGAACAGGAAAAACAACTTTATCTTCAGACCCAAATAGAAGATTAATTGGTGATGATGAGCATGGTTGGTCAGACAATACAGTATTCAACTTTGAAGGAGGTTGTTATGCTAAAACAATAGACTTATCAAAAGAAAAAGAACCACAAATTTATGATGCGATTAAATTTGGTGCTATCCTAGAAAACATTGGTTTCGTTGATAGTTCTTCTACTCCTGACTACACTGATGGTTCTATCACAGAAAACACACGTGTATCATACCCTATTCACCACATTGACAATATCGTTACTCCATCGATTGGTTCAACACCTAAAAATATTTTCTTTTTAACTGCTGATGCATTTGGTGTATTGCCTCCAATCTCTCGTTTAACGAAAGAGCAAGCAATGTACCACTTCATGTCTGGTTATACTGCAAAAGTTGCTGGAACTGAGATGGGTATCACTGAGCCTACAACAACTTTCTCTGCTTGTTTTGGTAAAGCATTTTTACCTTTACACCCTGCTAAATATGCAAAATTATTAGGTGAGAAATTAGAAGGTACTGACATCAAAGTTTGGTTAATCAACACAGGATGGACTGGTGGTTCGTACGGTGTTGGTAGCAGAATGAAATTGTCTTACACTAGAGCAATGATTACTGCTGCTTTAGAAGGTAAATTAAATGATGTTACTTACGATACTTTACCTGTATTTGATTTAGCAATTCCAACTTCTTGTGAAGGTGTTCCTGCTGAAATTTTAAACCCTAGATCTACTTGGGCTGACAAAAATGCTTATGATGAGACTGCTAATAATTTAGCTGGACAATTTGTAAGAAACTTTGAGCAATTTGCTTCTGAAACATCTACTGATATTTTAGCTGCAGCTCCAAAAGTGAAACAAACTGTATAATTAAAAATTGATTATAAACAAAAAAAGCTGTCTAATGACAGCTTTTTTTGTTTAATGACGAAAAACTTCACATCTCAAAAAATCTAATTTTTAAACATTTATACAATCCGAAATAAAAAAAAGAATAAGATTAAAAAATTATAAAAGAGAATATTAGTCTTAATGGACAAACACGAAAAATAAAGTATTTTCTTCGAAAAGTAATACCTTTATATAAATTAGAATACATATAAAAATCATGAATTATACATTTTTAAAAATATCTTTTCCTCTAATTTTGCTATCTGTTTTATTTTTTTCTTGTAAAAGAACTAAAGATAATTTTGAATTTAAAAAACTGAATAAAGAAATCGATAAAGTCGAGAATAAAATTAGTACTGATAAAAAGGAAGTTGTAGAAATAAGTTATAAAAATTTAAGCTGTGTAGAGGAATTTGAAGTTGCAGAAGAAAATTTAAGGCGATGGAAAAATTACATGAATAAAATTTTAGATTCATGCCATAGAAATTTTGATGATCTAATTGATATGACAGCCAAAGAATATACTTTATCAAAGGATGAAATTTTGAATCTCAAAAAAAAATATCACGACCATTTAGATAATTCTCAAAAAAATTGGTCTAATTATATCAATGATGTAATACAATTAGATTTAAAATATGAAATACCAGGCTGCATTGGTTCAGGTACTGATTTTATAATTTTGAAGAGTGAAGTAGAATTTACCAAACAAAGAGTTGAACAATTGAAAAATTTTATTTGGAATATCAGTGAAACTGAATAATTAATTCAAAACTAGTATCTCAAAAAATTAATATATAAAAAAGCTAATTAAATATTTGATCTTTAGAAAAATAAGCTTCAACGTAAAATTCAAGTTATCGAAACTACTTTTGGAAATCAGGATAAAAACAAACCAATATACAATTTAAATTCATAAAGTATAGGTTTGAAAACAATGAACAAAAAAAAGTCAACCCAATCTAATAGAAAAAGTTGACTCTTTTAACCGTGCCCACGACTGGATTCGAACCAGCACGCCTAGTGGCACCACCCCCTCAAGATGGCATGTCTACCAATTTCACCACGTGGGCTTTGATGAGTGCAACAAAAATACTATTTTTATTTAAATCGATTAACAATTTCAGTTAATTGGTCTTTTGAATGAAACCCCTCGCCACGCCAAACCTCCTTCCCCTTTTTAAGGATTACTAAAGTAGGTAGATTATTTATCTTATATTTTGAGACCAATGTTTGTTCTAAATCAGCATTTAATGGATAGATAGCAACCAAATTAGTAGATTTCAACTCGTTTAATATAGGTTTCATTTTTTTACACGGTGCACACCAATCTGCATAAAAATCAACTAATACCAATTCATTTTTTAAAGTAAAATCATCAAAATCATTATTTTCTCGGTTTATATTTTTTGTAGATTCTGGTAAACCAGCTGATCTCCAAGCCATCATTCCCCCTTCTAATTCTATGATATTCTTAAACCCTTTGTTTTCTAGAGAAGAAACTGTAGCAGAACTTCGACCACCGCTTAAGCAATAAACAAAAACGGTTTTATTTTTATCGATTTTACCAAGTTCTGATTCAAAATTCGGATTGTTGTAATCTATATTTTTGGCAGATTCAATATGTCCTCCTTGAAATTCTGCAGGTGTTCGAACATCTATTAAAACAGCATTATTACGTTCTTTCTCCCATTTTTTCTTAAAAGATTTTGCATCCAACTGAGCAAATGTATTATTTACATTACCTGAACTACAAGATGCTGCTCCTAGTACAAGAAACAGCATCATTAATTTTAAATAAAATTTCATATTAAAGTTTATTTCTTAAACTCATCCAACTTCCGCCATTATACACTTGAGTAAACCCGTTTGATTTTAGTAAGTTTTTAGCGGATCCACTTCTCATTCCAGAAGCACAACACGTAATAATAGGTGTTTTTTTATCTAGTTTATTCATGTAAGTAGATATGGTATCCAATGGCACATTTTTAGAGCCGTTAATATTCCCACTACTATACTCACCTTTAGTTCTAACATCAAGGATAATTGCACCTTGTTTTATCAATTGTTTGTAATCAACCGATGGACCAAACAATAAGTTTTTAATTTTTGAAATCATCTTATAACGCATTTACATCTAACCAACTTCCACCATTTATACAATCTATACCATATTGTTTTAAAAACATTGTAGCTTGACCACTTCTTCCACCACTGGCACAACATAATACAATAGGTTGTTCCATTTTTTTAATTTCATCAACTTTAGTAGAAATCTCACTTAAGGGAATATTTATACTTCCAACGACATTTCCTCCCATAAATTCACCTGGGGTTCTTACATCAATAATTGTTTTTGCCTTCATAACTTTTTTCTTCAAAAATAGGAACCAAAATCTATTTCATTCGTCACTTATGTTACATAGAATATTTTATGAATGAATCTTAATCGGATTTATTACAAATAACTATTTTTATATCGGTATGAAAAGTCATTTTTTTTACGTTTTAAATTTTTCAATCTACTTGCTTTTGATAGCGGTACAAAAAAATGTTTTAGCTAACGAGAATGAACCTATTTGTATGTTTCGTAACTTTGGTCAGTACTAAAAAAATGTTCAATTTCATATAGATATAAATCAAGGAGATTTTTATGTAGATAATCAAGGCTTTACTTTTAGCTTATTTGAAAGCCCTAAAAAACACGATCGACATACAAAAGAAAAGAGAAACTTATCAAATAACGATTTAAATCAAGAGATATTAAAAGGGCAAACAATTCGAACCAAATTAATAAATGCAAAACTTACAGATTATCAACTTATTGGTGAAAAATCAAAACATTTTAAAACTTTTTTTCTAAATGATCTAGTTTCACCTCTTTCATACGGTAACAATAAAATAAGATATCATTCGATCTATAAAGGAATAGATTTAGAGTTATCTACAGAAAACCAAACATTTAAATATAGTTATTACATTTCACCATTTAGCTCGATAAATCAAATAAAACAAGAAATATCAGGAGGATCAGGAAGTTATATTGATTCATTCGGAAATCTACACCATAAAAATATATTCGGTGAAATTATTGAAAAGAAACCTAAAGCATGGAATATATTAAATAACAATTCAATCAGAGAAGTAAAAATAGAATTTGAATTAAAAAACAATCAAATCACATATAAATTTCCTGAAGGATATAACAACAAACTTCCATTAGTAATTGATCCTGAGTTAATTTTTTCAAGTTTTACGGGATCCACATCGGACAATTGGGGATTTACAGCAACAAATGATAATGAAGGTAATTTATATAGTGCAGGGATCTGTTTTGGAATTGGTTACCCAACGACCACAGGTGTATTTGATATAAATTATCGTGATGGTGAAGTATATCAAGTAACAAATAATGGTATCATTGTAAATACGATTCCTGGATTTGATATTACAATTTCAAAATTTTCAAAAGATGGAAAATCAATTATTTACTCAAGTTATTTAGGAGGAAAAGGAAACGAAACACCAAATAGTATAATTGTTAACAAGAAAAATGAATTAGTCATTTTTGGCGCAACAAGTTCTCCAGACTTTCCAGTCACTTCTAATGCATTTGACAAGACCTACAATGGTGGTACAGAATTTAAGACTATGGACTTTTTTTTTAGTGGTTCAGATATCTTTATAACAAAAATTAGTCAGAATGCTGACAAAATAATTGCATCTACATTTTTGGGAGGAACCAATAATGATGGAATAAGTAAAGGCCAGTTAATTTATAACTATGGTGATAATTTTAGGGGAGAAATCAACTTAAATTCTTCTGAAGAAATATTAATAATAAGTACAACAAATTCGTCAGATTTCCCTATTAAAAATGCATTTCAAAATAATTTAAGTGGTAAAAATGATGCAATTACTGCTAAGCTTTCGCCAAACTTAGATCAATTATTATTTTCAAGTTACCTTGGAGGACCTGGTGAAGAAACAGGAAATTCTATTCAATTTAGTAACTTAAATAACAAAATTTATATTTCGGGAGGTACAACTTCTATTGATTTTAATTCAATAAAATCGAAACTTAAAAATAGTTATTTAGGAGGGGCAGGTGATGGATATTTAGCAATTATAAATGATCAATCGAATGCTGTTGAATCTTTCCGTTTTGTTGGTACATCAAGCTACGATCAGGTATATTTTGTTCAATTAGACTCTCAACTAAACACATACGTACTTGGTCAAACAGAAGGTAAAATTGGAATTTCACCTGGTAAATATGGAAATCCGAATTCAGGTCAATTTATAAGTAAATTTAATCCTGATCTGACTCAATTTTTATGGAGTACCACTATTGGTGGTCAAAGTGGTTTTGTAGAAATTTCACCTACCGCTTTTCTTGTATCTGAATGCAATGATATTTTTCTATCAGGATGGGGAAGTTCTGTGAATCAATACGAAGAACATGCTATGAATAGTAGTACTTTAAATTTTCCAGTTACAGATGATGCTATTCAAAAAAATACTGAGGGAGACAATTTTTATATCGCTGTTTTAAATAATGATGGTGAAAATTTAAAGTATGGTAGTTTTTTCGGTGGACTTGGACAGCTAGGATCACATGTTGATGGAGGAACTAGTAGATTCGATAAAAAAGGAGGTATTTATCACGCTGTTTGTGGAGGATGTGGTGGGAATCCAAATGGTTTTTCAACAACACCTGGTGTGTGGTCAGAACAAAATAAAAGTCCAAATTGTAATCTAGCTGCATTTAAAATTGAACTTAATAAAATAAAAGCAATTGCCTCTGCTGAGGATTCAATAATCTGTTCTGGAAATACAATAAAATTCACCAATAACAGTAGATCAGCTGATACCTATGAATGGGACTTCGGTGACAACACCAAATCATTTGAAAAAAATCCTGTTCACCTATTTAAAAATGAAGGGAAATATAAAGTACGTTTGATTGCAAGTGATTCCAAAAACTGTGTTTTAGCAGATACCCTATTTATTGACATCAAGGTGAATGCCTCATTACAAAATAAAAATTTACCCGTAACCTTTCTATGTAAAGACACCATTCTAACATTAGAAATGGATAAGCCTGAAAACGCATCTTATACATGGAAGGTAAACAATAATAATATTGAAGAAAAAAGTAATCAATTAAAAATAAAAATAAAAGCGCCGATGTCAATTCTCGGAACTCTTAAAGAAAATTGTACATCCACTGTATACGAATTCCGTTTTGAAAAATTAATAAATCAATTAGACTTCAACCATGATTATTCTATTTGTCTAGGGGAAGAAGTTAAAATAAATATAGGCAAAGTATCCTCAGTTGATTGGCTCGATCAACCACAATGGAAGAATAAAAATGAATTTAGTTTTAAACCGGTTAAAAATACAACTTTACCTTTCATAGCAAAAACAATTGATGGTTGCCCTCTTGAAGATAGCTTACACATTGAAGTATTAACACCTTCCAGCAAATTAATTAATTTTTTAGACACTAATATATGTATTGGAGATAGTATAAAAATCAATACAAAATACATCACTAATTTTAAAATTACACCCGACTATTTTTTATCAAGTAAAGAGTCTTTTTTTTATTTAAAACCAAGGAATGAAACTACCTACTCTATCAGTTATACCGATCCATGTGGTATAAAAAATGAAACATTTAAAATTAAAATTAGAAGACCCGAATTAATTGTTTCAAACGATACAACAATTTGTTTAGGTGATAGTATATTAATAAAAGGCTCGAATATGAATTTTTATTCATGGCAAAATTATGAATATGCTAAAATACAGCCATCCTCAAATGAATTAAAAGTTTCTCCTAAATTCCCAACTAGTTATAACCTTCTTGGAATGGATGAATTAGGTTGCAAGGATTATAAAAAAATCAACGTAACTATTTTTCCAAAAACAACTTATACCCCAACAGTAATTGAGAAAGCAAGTTGGGAAAATCCAGCTACTGTAGTTGTAACTGGTAAAAACATAAAATCTATAAAATGGTTTCCCTCTAGTTATTTATCTTGTGATAGTTGTTTTATTGTAAATGCTTCTATATACAAAGATCAATTATACACTATATCGATTAAAGATGAATACAATTGTACAGACTCTACTTTTATTTTTTTAGATTTTGAATCAACTTTATATATACCAAATACATTTTATCCTGAAAGTAAAAATGGAAATGAACTTTTTAAAGCAGTAGGATTAAATATTAGAGATTTTGAAATGACGATTTACAATCGGTGGGGTGAATTATTAAAAACTATAACAAATATAAATGAAGGTTGGGATGGAATCTATAAAAATCAATTGTGTCCTAACGATGTGTATGTATGGAAAGTAAAATATTTAACAGATAGAGAAGAGTTCAAGGAACTAACTGGACATGTCACTCTTCTGCGTTAGATTAACGTTATTGATAAATCATGTACTTCAATTATTTCTCCTTTAACTAATTTGGCTCGTTTTCTAGTTTCAATAATTCCATTTCTAGTTACCATTTCCTCATCTACGATCATCTTGGCGTGACCACCAGTTTGAGCAAGTCCTATAGCCTTAAGTAATTGAATTAATTCAATATAAGCTCCGTCAACTTTAAAATCTATTTGTCTCATTATTTCTTAAAATATAATATAATTTTTGGGCTGCTTTAAAAGCATTTGTTTTATTACTACTTAAATCAGTTAT
>VFQS010002907.1_pt1 | contig 13512 bp, 13 predicted proteins | sample 3512361 | NCBI WGS metagenome assembly VFQS01 (sample SAMN10412375, study PRJNA504923) | tailings metagenome | isolation source: Relicate 1 Philex TSF3 active mining | place: Philippines
AACGCTGGGGCGGCTTGACATCATTATTAACTCGGCCGGGGTTAACGAAGCTGGCGGTCTTCAGTCGCTTGATCTCGACCAATGGCGCAAAGTCATTGATATCAATTTATGGGGAACAATTTACACCTGCAAGGCATCGGTTCCGCACTTAAAAGCGGCCGGGGGCGGTGACATCATCAATATCAGCTCAACAGCGGGCCGTCGTGCCGCTGGCCTGTTTGCATCTTATGCCACGAGCAAACACGGGGTGAATGGATTTACGGAATCCATCCGGCAGGAACTGGGGAATGACAATATTCGTGTCTCGGTGGTGGAGCCGGGGGCAACCGAAACGGAGATTGCGTCGAGCATTTCTGACCCAAAATGGGCAGATATGATAGAGGCCCATATATCCAAAGACGGCGCGATGAAGGCGAGTGACATCGCAGATGCGATACTCTTCATCTTGTTGCTACCGAGACGCGCCAATGTCTCTCAAATTCTGATACGTCCGACCACTGACGTCGCTCCAATGTGACGCGGCCGTGTAGGGGGAGGATGAATGAGCAAGCAGAAAAATGAGATAGTGGCGCAAGCGGATGCGGGCGAGCAATTGCCAAGCGCCGCCTATCGCGCCTGGCTACTTTTCGTCCTTGTGTTGGTTTCTGCTTCGGTTGTTGGCGAGCGGTTCATGATGGCGGTCATGGTTGGGCCGATTAAGGCCGACTTAAACCTGAGTGACACCGAAATTGCCCTTGCAAAAGATATGGTCATTGCGATTGTCTATATCCTTGCCGTGCTGCCGCTGGCGCGATTGGCTGACCGCTGGTCAAAGCGTAAGATCGTGGCGATTTCGGCGGCGATTTGGAGTGCGGCGGTTCTGATCTGTGGTGCCGCAAACAGCTTTTGGATGCTGTTGATCGGGCGTGCTGCCATTGGCCTTGGCGAAGGAGGCTTTACGCCGCCATCGCAAAGCTGGATCGCCGATCATTTCCCCGCGCGTCAGCGGGCGACCGCAATGGCGATCTTCTTGCTCGGTGCTTCGCTTGGAAATTTCATCGGACCTGCGGTTGGAGGATGGTTGACCTTTAACTATGGCTGGCGCGAAGCCATGTTTTTAGCCTGTTTGCCGGGGTTCATCCTTGTCCCAATTGTCTGGTTCACATTGCGGGACATCCGTCCCGGACTTGCAGATAATGTGTCCAAGAAAGACGCCGAGGTTCAGCCGTTCGGCGCCACGGTAAAGCAGCTGCTTGCCATTCGAACGATGCCGCTGTTGATGCTGGCATCCGCTTTGAACACGCTCATCACCATGGGTCTGGTCAGTTGGGCGCCGGCATTTGTAGAACGATCGCACGGCATGTCTGCCCAGATGGCGGGTATCCAGATGGGGGGCGCGTTGTTTCTTGGCTCGGTCATTGGCCATACTGTAGGTGGGCCGCTGGCGGATTGGCTCGGACGCCGCGACCTGCGCTGGTATGTGTGGATGGGCATGATCAGCGGCGCTCTGGCAATGGGAATTGCCTGGCTGGCACTGGCAGCGCCTATGAACGCCGTTTTCCCGCTGCTTGGGTTGAACATGCTTATTGGTGGCATGTCGGCGGCGCCGCTGTTGTCTGTGGTGTCTGGTATGGCACCTGCACATTCGCGGTCTGTCGCTGTTGCCTTGCTGATGATTGCGATCAACGTCATCGGCCTTGGTCTCGGCCCCGTCTTTGTCGGATGGCTCAGTGATATGCTCACGCCGATCTATGGGAAGGAAGCTTTGGGTATGGCGATGCGCTCTGTCTTACTTGTGGGCATCCCCAGCACGTTGCTCGCTTGGTTTGCAGGCAAACCCTGCCGAGCTGCTTTTGAACGGGCAGGCGGCTGGAGCGAAGGTAAGCCAGTCGCTTCTCCCGGACATTAAGGGGGCTGCGATGCACCTAAAAACATGTCTATTTTGGCCACTCGCCCTGATTGCTTCTGCTGCAGGCGCAGTCGAGCCGCACTCCCAGACGGGCCGTGCGTCCATATTGGGGCAAGGCTATTTGGGCGTGCAAGACCTGCCCGATGCGACAGTTTTTATCGGTCCACCGCCCATTTCAGGCTCGGCAGCGGATGCGCGCGATTTGGAACTGTCACAGACGGCGCGCGCAGTCAAAGATACGGCGCGCTGGAAACAGGCCGCAATTGATGCCGATCTGACCGCCCCCAATATCACGGCTGTCATGGCCTGTGCGGCTGGCCGAGATATTAGCCAGGATGCCACGCCCGCAACCTATAGGCTGCTGCGGACATCCGCCGCAAATCTTGGATTCTCGACCTCAGCCGTCAAGAAGAAGTATCAGCGCGCCCGTCCCTTCATGGTGAATGGGGATGCGCAGTGCACGCCGGCTTGGGATGCCATTTTGCGATCCGATGGATCCTATCCATCGGGGCATAGCGCCATTGGCTATGGGTGGGGCCTGATCCTCGCTGAACTTATCCCGGACCGGGCCGCGCACATTGTCCGGCGGGCCATTGCCTTTGGCGACAGCCGACGATTTTGCAATGTGCATTGGGCTAGTGATGTTGAGGCTGGGCGGCTCGCGGCGGCTGCGCTTGTGGCAAAGCTTCATGCGAACGCGCAATTTGAAAATGATCTGAAGGCTGCGCGGATTGAGCTTTCAACATCTAAGCCCCTGCCGCCGCAGACGGACTGCGCGGCTGAGGCGGCGGCGCTCGCCCAAGGCCAATGACAAGAAGGGTAAATTTATGACCAATATCGTTCAGCGCATTCCCCATTGCCCCCGTGAAGAATGGACCGACGACGCGCGCGACGTCTTCGCCTTTTGGGGGGAGCCTAACGCTTGGGAAGAGGGCAGCAAGACGAACATCATGATGGTGATGGGCAACCACCCCGCCCTTGGAAAAATCTATAATAATTGGGGCCGATATTTCCTGATGGAAAACAGCCTGAATACGCGCCAGTTGGAAATCCTTATCCTGCGCGTAAGTTGGCGGGTGAAATCGGCTTATGAATGGCATAACCATGTCGGTTACGGCATGAATGCGGGCCTGACGCTGGATGATATTGCAGCCATCCGTGATTATCCTGTCGGCGGTAATTGGTCTGAAGAAGAAGCAGCCTTGATCCAGGCCGTTGATGATCTAATCGATACCAACACGATCCACGATGCGACATGGACGACCCTGACCAAAACACTTGATAAACGGCAGATGATGGATCTGACCTTCACCATTGGCCATTATGTCATGACCAGCTGGGCGTTGTCCGCCTTTGGGGTGCCCATTGAAGGGGGTGCCGATGCCGTGGGCTTTGATTTGAAAACCCAATCAGGACGAACTCCAGGCAAGACCTATAAGCCGGGTGAGACGGAGAATTGGACTGACACCCGCGGTTATTAAATGGACACCATCGCAACAACGATATTGAGAGGATGAGCGGTGCAAATGCATTGCCCGTCCTCATGGACAGTTTAGGTAAGCTTCCAAATCTCGTTTCACCGAAAGGCGTGCAGCATGGCCACCGACATCCTTCTTCCCAAAATCGGCTTTTCGATGAATGAAGGGCAAATTGCTGAATGGCTCTTTGCCGATGGGGAGCAAGTTGTAGAGGGCGAAGCCCTATTTCTGTTGGAAGCGGACAAATCAACAAATGAAGTTGAGGCACCCGCGTCTGGCATTTTGCGCATCATTGGCGTTGAAGGTGAAACCTATGAGGTTGGCACCGTGATCGGTCATATTGAATAGTCGGCGCATTGCATGACCCTGCGCGTTGGCATAGTCAGCGCTGGGTGGGGCGCATTTGCGCATTTGCCAGCTTGGCAGGCCGTGCCCGGTGTAGACGTCACGGCCATCTGCACATCCCGGCGTGAAACGGCCCAGGCGGCCCAAGCGCGGCTTGGCCTGTCAAGGGCGTTCTGGGATGCGGAGGCGATGTGCGCGGACCCGGATATTGATATTGTTGATCTGGGAACGCGCCCTTCGGTTCGGCTGCCAATGGTGCTGGCGGCATTGAAGGCGGGCAAGCATATTTATAATGCCAGCCCGCACGCACCGGATTGGGCAGGTGCCAAAGCGATCGATGCAGCCCGTCAAAACAGCGTGAGCATCTGCAGCGTCGATGCATTCCTGTCTTATATTCCAGCCTTGCGGCAGATGAAGGTGATGATCGATCAGGGGTTTATTGGAACCCCTTTGGGCGGCACATGCCATTTCAATATCTCACTATTCAATCAACCCAATAAGGCTTTTCCCTATAACTGGTTTGCGGATGCCGAAGCGGGCGTGTCTGCGATGCGCAATAATGGCAGCCATGCCCTCTATCTGCTGCGACATATGTTTGGACCAGTGGACGAGTTGGTTGCTGATGACCGACAGATATTGAAGCAATGGGTCTTTCCCGATGGCGATGTCGTGACGCCCCAGACCAATGATTATTGCAACGCGACTTTAAGCTTCGCCAATGGGCTCATCATCCAATTACAGGCGAGCTGGAGCATGCCCGTGCATGATGGATTTGTCCTTGATCTATTTGGCCAGGATGGGCGCTTGCGCGCGACATCGCCCACATTCCCTACAGCGCGAGATTGTGTGCTGACTGCCAGCAAGCTGGGTGGCCAGCTTCAGCAAGTGGCCATTCCCGATGTCTATCTTCAAGGGCCGGGTGTCGCTTTGGACTGGCAAGCGCCCGTTCAGCCGAGCTTCCCAATGGCCTTGTCGATGCAAGCGATGGTGGCCGCCATTTCCGGCCAGGGCGAGGCGCACCCGAATTTTACCGACGCATTCGAGGTTGAACGCATTCAAGAGGCTGTGAGGCGATCAAGCACAATGCGGCGCTGGGTCGCCCTGAAAGACATAGACTAATGCCGGGCCACCATCCCTCCCATCATGCGAAAGTCATGCCCGAACGGCCCGCCTTGATCATTGCCGATACGGGAGAAATGTTGAGCTATGCGCAGCTGGACGCAGGTTCAAATAAAATGGCGCAATTGATGCGTACCATAGGGCTGCAGCCCGGCGACGCCATTGGCATGATGATGCGAAATGGGACCGATTTTGCGTGTTGCTATTGGGGCGCAACGCGATGCGGGCTGATTGTAACGCTCTTGTCGACACATTTGAAACCCGCCGAGGCCGAGTATATCCTCCACGACTCGGGAGCAAAGGCGCTGATTGTTTCGGCCTCATTGGGAGAGACGCCATTGGCGTTAGCGGCTGGGGCAGCAGTGCCGTATATCTTTTTTGCTGATGGGGATCCGATTGCGGGCGCCCGTTGCTTGCGCGACGACTTGGCCAGCCAGCCAGCCACGCCCGTGTCGGACGAAATTTCGGGCTTTCACATGCTCTATTCCAGCGGCACGACAGGGCGCCCCAAAGGGGTTGCCGCACCGTTCACGCCCGGCCCGATTGACGAACACAATCCGTCCGAAGGCCGCCCCCAAATGTATATGATGTGCGATCCGCTCATATCCTTTAATGCCGGGCCGCTTTATCATGCCGCACCCCTTTCCGGTATGGTTCTCACACAGCGACTGGGTGGGACGTTTGTCACATTACGCAAATTTGATGCGGAAGCAGTTCTCAAAGCAATTGCAACATATCGCGTCAATCATGCGCAGTTTGTGCCAACCATGTTTGTCCGGATGCTGTCGCTGACCGATGATGTGCGCGCGGCCTATGACGTGTCGTCTTTGAAGCTCGTAATTCATGCGGCAGCCCCGTGCCCGGTAGAAATCAAACGACGGATGATCAATTGGTGGGGTCCTATCTTACTTGAATATTATTCAAGCTCAGAAGGCATTGGCGCGACCAGTATTTCGTCGCAAGACTGGCTTCAACGGCCGGGGTCAGTCGGGCGGACGAGCATGGGTCCAATCCATATTTGCAGCGACTCTGGGGAAGAATTGCCAGCCGGACAGGTGGGCCTCATCTGGTTTGAGGCGGTTGATGGTCGCAAGGTCCGCTACCATAATGATCCTGAGAAAACGAAGTCGGCGACACATCCGCATCATGCAAATTGGTTTACCGTGGGGGATATTGGGCGACTGGATGAGGATGGCTATCTCTACCTGACAGATCGCAAGGATTTTATGATCATTTCGGGCGGCGTGAATATCTATCCCCAGGCCATTGAAGACTGCCTGATCGTTCATCCCAAAGTTGCCGATGCTGCAGTGATAGGCATTGCCAATTCTGATTATGGCGAGGAAGTGAAGGCTATTATTGAGCCAAAGGCGTGGGCGGATGCAGGACCAGATTTTGAGGCGGAGTTGCGGCATTGGTGCGCCGAGCGGATTTCTCCGGTCACCTGCCCGCGAAGTTACGAATTTGTGCCCGCATTGCCGAGGCTTTCGTCCGGTAAGCTCACCAAGCATGAACTGAGAAAACGATTTGGCACAAACGCTGCGATTAGTTGATAGGAGAGTCATATGAAGCTGGTATCAAAGCTTGCATCCGCAATTTTGTCGGCGATCGGATTGACTGCTCCTGCTTTTCTCGGGACTCCAACGCTTAATGCTGCGGCCCCTTTGGAGTCTCCTTATATTCGCCCTGATGTGCGGGCTTATCTTGAAATGATGAAAAAGGCCCCCCGGCCGCCCATGACGTCGGCTGTCATTGAAGCAATTCGTAAAATTCCGCCCGCGCAGATTGCGCAAATGATGTCGGGGGCAGAAATGCCCATTGGCCCGCTTGCCGTTGACAAAATCGTGACCATGCCAGGGCCGGCTGGTCCCATTGAACTACGCCTCTTTGATGGTCGGGCCGAACGTGGGCCGGGTCCGGTAATGGTTTTCTTTCATGGTGGCGGATTTGTGGTGGGCAGCATCGGCACCCATGCAGCTCTGGCAGCGGAACTTTCTCGCCAATTAGATGTGCCTGTGGTGTCTGTCGAATATCGGTTGGCACCCGAACATAAATGGCCCGCTGCGCCCGATGATGCGGAAGCAGCGGCGCGTTGGGTGGCCGCAAATGGGGCGGCCTTGGGCCGGCAGGTGACTGGATTGATCCTGTCTGGCGATAGCGCTGGCGGCACGTTGACTTTGGTCACGGCGCTGGCTCTTCGAGATGCGCCAGCGGTTGTCCCGGTCAAATTAGCTCTTCCTCTTTATCCCATGGCGGATGCATCCAAACCCTATCCATCGACCCATGCCTTTGGTTCTGGCTATGGCCTAGACCGGCCCGACACCGCCTTTTTCGAAAAGGCTCTAGAGGCCAATCTGAACAGCCCAAGGCATTCAGCCTTGCTTGCAAATTTGGATGGCTTTCCGCCCACGGTGCTCGCCACGGCATCGCTAGATCCTCTTCGCGACGGTGGCCGGGCTTTTGCCGCCAAGCTGGCGCAGGCGGGCGTTTCGGTCAGCCTTTATGAAGCACAGGGCAATATACATGGCTTTGCGACCTATCGCCGTGCAATTCCAAGCGCGCAGCAGGATCTTGATCAGATCATCGCCCTAGCAAAAGCAAAGCTTAGCACGCCATAATTGACATATAAGTGTCAAAATGACATTATTGTACCATTATGAAAAATGGGGCTTCGCGTAATCCTCTCATCGCGCTTGTCGATGAAGTCAGCCGCTTGCACGGTCGGCTCCGCTCTGCATTTTCGCAAACGCGGCGGTCGGTGGCTCTTGGAGATACCGAACTCATGGTGCTTACGGCTGTGATGGAAGCCGATGTTTTGCCAACCGTTTCCAAAATTGGGCGGTCGCTGGGATATCCGCGTCAGATTGTCCAGCGGGCGGCCAATTCGCTGGCAGCAGAAGGCTTGATCGATACGGCGCCCAATCCAGACCATAAAAGGGCGCCGCTGCTGATGCCGACTGACAAAGGGCGGCAGGTTAAAAACAAGGCTGATATTGTCGCGGGCGCTATTGCTGCTGATCTGCTGATCGGCCTTGACCCCGCCGCAACACAAGACGCCATCGAACGTTTGCGCGACCTGCGCAAAGCCTTGGAAAATCAAATGCGCAAATTGGACTATCCATGACGCAGATATCTCATAATCTAGACGAACTCGCCCCAGTCGGCCCGCTGACCGAATGGCTTAATGCCCATGTGCCACAGCTTGGTAATGGGGCGCTGACAGTCCGCTTCCTCTCTGGCGGCACGTCCAACATTGTCGTTACGCTGGATCGAGGTGAGGGGAAAATGGTTCTGCGTCGTCCGCCTGCTGTGCCGCCGCCAGGTGCGGAAAAAGGGGTGCTGCGCGAGGCGCGTATTTTGACGGCGTTGAACCAGACGGATGTTCCCCATCCGCATTGCTATGCCGCTTGTGCAGAGGCGCAGGTCATCGGCGCGCCCTTTTATGTGATGGAAGCAGTCGACGGATGGGCGCCGAATTTGCGGGATGAAAAAATTCATAACGCTCCGCCATTTGATCGACTGCCTTATGTATATGGCTTGCCCTTTGCGATTGTGGACGGCCTCATCGCGCTGGCCAATGTGGATTATGAGGCCATTGGACTTGGCGATTATGGAAAGCCTGGGAATTTTCTAGAGCGGCAGGTGGATCGTTGGGCCAGCCAGCTTGCATCTTATAAAGACCGTTATGGTTATGAGGGCCGCACGCTTGCCGGCTATGAAGAGACGGAAGCTTGGCTCCGGAGCAATGTGCTGAAACGAGACGTGCGGGGCATTATTCACGGCGATGTCGGCACACCCAATATGATGTTCCGCCATGGGCCGCCCCCAAAGCTGGCAGCGATGATTGACTGGGAACTCTCGACTATCGGCGATCCGATGCTCGACATTGGGTGGTTCACGGGATCAATGCGTGATGAGGCGCAGCCCAATAGGGTCAGTGACACGGCCCTCAATGATCCCACTTTGTTTCCGACACGCCAAGAACTCGCCCGTTATTATTGCGCCGGCACGGGACGCGACATGGCTGATTTCGAATATTTTTCGATCCTGGCGAAGTTTAAGTCGGGATGTCTGCTGGAATATAAAGTGGCTCAGGCTGAAGCCGGTCACCTTTCGAAAGAGACGGGTAAGTTTTTTGCGCGGATTGTCGAGCAATGTTTTCTCGACACAGCGGCGCAGATAGCGAGGATGCAGTAATGGATTTTAACATAGACACTGACTTCCAGAAAAAGCTGGATTGGATGCAGGAATTTGTTCGCAATGAATGCGAAACAATGGATCTGCTCTTTCCGGATCAGGGCTGCCAATATGACACCAAACATGCACCTTCTCGGCGACATTTGAAGCCATTGCAAGATGCCGTGAAGGCACAAGGTCTGTGGGCGTGCCATCTGGGACCCAATTTAGGCGGGCCAGGCTTTGGGCAGGTGAAGCTGGCTTTGATGAATGAAATATTGGGTCGGTCAAACTGGGCGCCGACCGTTTTTGGCACAGCTGCACCCGACACAGGAAATGCTGAAATACTCGCTCTATTTGGGACGGCTGAACAAAAGGAAAAATATCTCGCCCCGCTTATGGCCGGCGAGATTGTTTCCTGCTTTTCAATGTCGGAGCCGCAAGGGGGTGCAGACCCTGGCGAGTTCACCTGCAGGGCATGGCAGGATGGGGCTGAATGGGTGATTGAGGGCGAAAAATGGTTTTCGTCCAACGCCAAATTTGCGGAATTTCTGCTGGTCATTGCGGCGACCGATCCCGATGCGCCTTTGACCGAGCGGATGAGCATGTTCATCGTGCCTGCGGATCGACCGGGGATTGAGATATTGCGCCATGTTGCGATTATTGGGGATCGGGACCCGGATGATGGCCATCATGCCCATATACGGTATAATCAAGTGCGGGTGCCGCTGGACCACATGCTCGGCAAGCCGGGTGAAGGCTTTAAGGTTGCTCAGGCCCGTTTGGGCGGGGGGCGTATTCATCACGCAATGCGCACGGTTGGCAAATGCCAGCGCGCAATTGATATGATGCTCGAACGCGCGGTGTCGCGGCGCACGCGGGGGCGGATGCTGGGGGACCATCAGATGGTGCAGGCCAAAATCGCAGACTCTTTGATTGAGCTGGAACAGTTTCGCTTGCTGGTGCTCAAAACTGCTTGGACGATCGATGAAATTGAGGAAGGTCGCTTGCCACATGGCGCCAGCCGCAATTTGATTGGCATGTGTAATGTGGCGATGGCGACAACATGGATGAACATCATGGGGCGGGTTTTGGAAGTGCATGGCTCGCTCGGCATCTCCCTTGATATGCCAATTGCGAACTGGTTTTCTGGCGGCATGGCTCTTGCCTTTGCGGACGGCCCAACGGATGTTCACAGATCACAATTGGCCCGCGCTTATCTGAAAAAGACAAAGCCGGCAGAAGGCATGTTTCCCAGCGAGCATGTGCCCACGCGGACTGCGGCGGCCTTGGCGCGTTTCCCGGATGCGCGCTCATGATCGCCACCCGACTCTATGGGCTATGGAGAGGAGATGCGTCGCAGTCGACAGCGCGTCGGTGTTGGTGGAGGCAGATATGACAGTTGATCCGCTGTTCGATTTTTCCGGAAAGGTTGTTCTCGTAACGGGTGGCTCGCGCGGTCTGGGGTATCAGATGGTCAAGGCCCTTGCTGAACGCGGCGCAGACGTGATTGTGTCGAGCCGTAAGTTTGACGCCTGCGACGCCGTTGCCGAGGAATGCAGACGCCTTGGGCGTAAGGCCATTGCGATTGCCTGTCACGCGGGCCGCTGGAACGAAATCGATCCCTTGATTGAGACGGCTTATGCAGAATTTGGGCGGGTCGACATTTTGATCAACAATGCGGGCATGGGTCCACGTGTGCCGAGCCATGAGGTCACCGAACAATTGTTCGATTCGGTCGTGAATTTGAACTTCAAAGGGCCGTTCCGGCTCGCCAGTCAGATTGCCAAGCGCATGTTTGATGGTGATGGCGGATGCATCATCAATGTGTCATCGACAGGGGCTCTGATGCCTTTGCCTAGTGTTGTTCCTTATGGATCCTCCAAGGCTGCTCTTAATGCTATGTCGGTCAGTCTCGCGGCGGAATATGCCCCCAAGGTGCGTGTGAACACGCTGTCCCCAGGACCTTTCCGAACAGATATTGCCAAATCCTGGCCTGATGAAGGCAAGGGACCCTTGTCCATCCCCAGAGGTCATGCAGCCAATCCGGAGGATATTGTTACGGCGGCCTTGTTTCTGGCAAGCCCGGCCTCAGGGAATGTGACGGGAACACTCGTGCGTTGCGATGGGGGGCAGCATTAATGCCCCGCGCGATTATGGCCGATGAGCTTGGCCCGCCTGAAAACTATTATTTGGCCGACTATGACCCCGGACCACCTAAGCCCGGAGACGTCCGCATTGTAATTCAGGCGGCGGGCATTTCATTTGTCGATGTGCTCACCGCGGCGGGGAGCTATCAGGTTAAGCCACCTGTTCCATTCATACCAGGTAGCGAATGTGCCGGCGTCATTGAGGCCTTGGGGGAGGGTGTTTCGGGTCTGAGCATCAGGGACCAAGTCGTCGCTAGCAGCTGGGGCGGATTATTTGCAGATATTGCAAATATTCGTGCCACGAGTGTCCGGCCTGCGCCCAAAGGGCTCAGTCTTGCGGAAGCAGCCGTATTCCCCGTCAGCTACTACACGGCGCATTATGCTTTGGCGCATCGTGCCCGGTTGCAGGCAGGCGAAACGCTGTTGGTCCTCGGTGCAGGTGGCGCCACGGGTTATGCGGCAGTCCAGATTGGAAAGCACTATGGGGCGCATGTGATCGCGTCCGCGTCTTCCGCTGACAAACGGGCGCTGGCGGTTGCTGGCGGGGCGGATCTGGTCATTGACGCGCGGGCAGAGGACTGGCGGGATCAGGTCAAGGCTGCCAATCATGGCAAAGGGGTGGATGTTGTGTTCGACCCGGTCGGCGGGGAGGCAACAGAACCAGCCTTCCGGTCCTTGGGATGGAATGGGCGGCACCTGATCATTGGGTTCCCATCGGGCATTGCCCAGCTGCGGACGAACTTGCCCCTGTTAAAAGGCGCGAGCTTGATGGGCGTTGATCTTCGCCAGTTTGGGCTGAACGAGCCGGATCAAGCTCAGGCGAATATGCAGGCCGTCTTTGCTCTTGCAGAGGCTGGACTTGTTCGACCTGCGATTGCCCGCAGCTACCCGCTTGAAGATTATGTTGAGGCCATGAAGGACGCGGCAAGCGGCGCATCAGCGGGCCGGATTATACTGTCTATGGCGTGATCATGCCTGGCCAAAGCGGGGCGCACGTTTTTCCTTTAGGGCCGCGACGCCCTCCAGATGATCGCGTGTGCGCACGGACTGGGCTTCATAGTCAAGGCCAACGGGCATAACCATATCTGTAACGCGCCTCAGTTCCATATTGGTGAGTTTCTTGGTCCAGCGAATTGCTTGTTGGGCGCCACGCAACAGCTTGTCGCAAAAGGCATCTACGGCGGCATCCAATTCATCGGCTGGCAGAGCATAGTTGATCAGGCCGATCTCGGCTGCACGCTGCGCTGGGATCAGATCACCAGTGAGGAGATATTCTTTGGCGCGTGCCAGGCCAATGAGCTGCGGCCAGATCACGGCACCGCCATCGCCTGCCACCAGACCTAGCCCAACATGCGGATCGCCGATTTTGGCGGCGCTATTTGCAAAAATCACATCACAAAACAACGCGAGTGTGGCGCCCAGCCCCACGGCATGACCGTTTAGGCGGCAGACCACGGGCTTATCGGTGTCCAGCAGATTGTAAATAATGGCCTTTGCCATTTCGATTTCATGATCGAACAAATGGGGATGGGCCGCATTATGCTCAATATGGCCAATATCACCGCCTGCGGAAAAAGCGCGGCCAGCCCCGGTCAACAAAATAACATCAGACCCTTCATCGTCGCGGGCAAAGGCCAAAGCTTGGGGCAGCTCGTTATGCTGTTCAAGGTTGAAGGCATTGAGCGCGTCAGGTCGGTTCAACGTCAGGCGGAGAAGCCTGTCCTGCCGCTCTAGAAGAATTGTGGTGAAGTTGGGCAATGTCGTCATAGCTCCCTCATATCACGCCATGGCGATATGCCTATCCCGCCGGGGCGATAAGCACTTGTATCACTGGCCAGAGATCGTTCTATTCGCGGGCAGAGCTGAGGAGCAGTAGATGACCGATTTTGACGAACAACATGACTGGATTGTGGTGGGCAGCGGCGCAGGCTCATTCGTATCTGCTCTGGTGATGCGTAAAGCTGGAAAATCCGTTCTGATTCTTGAAAAAACCTCCTTTGTTGGTGGAACCACCGCCAAATCTGGCGGGGTGATTTGGGTGCCCAATAACCGCTTCATGATCGCCGATGGAGAAAAGGACAGCGCGGAAGCCGGAATCACCTATTTGGATGCAGTCTGCGAAGATCTGCCGGGCTCCACCCATGAAAAGCGTCTGGCCTATGTGACGCAGGCTCCAAAAATGATCGACTTTCTGGTCGCTGAAGGGGTTGCGCTTGAACGCACCTCGCAGTTTTGGCCCGATTATTATGATGAGTCACCCGGCGGCTGCAAAACGACGCGCACCCTGACGGCTGCTTATTTCAATAAGAACGAATTGGGCCCTGAATGGGCAGCAAAGCTGAGGCCTGGATTTGCA
>VFQS010002913.1_pt1 | contig 13487 bp, 14 predicted proteins | sample 3512361 | NCBI WGS metagenome assembly VFQS01 (sample SAMN10412375, study PRJNA504923) | tailings metagenome | isolation source: Relicate 1 Philex TSF3 active mining | place: Philippines
CGCCGGGTTCGCCGATCAGCACCGGGTTGTTCTTGGTGCGGCGGCTGAGGATCTGAATGGTGCGCCGGATCTCCTCATCGCGGCCGATCACCGGATCGAGCTTGCCCTCGCGGGCGGCGGCGGTGAGGTCGCGGCCGTATTTCTCCAGCGATTCGTAGGTGCCTTCGGGGTTCTGGTCGGTCACCTTCTGGGATCCGCGGATGGCCTGCACGGCCTCCTTGAGCCTGGCGGCGTCGGTGCCGGCCTGGGAGAGCAGCTGCTTGCCGCAGCGGTCATCGATCGCCAGGGCCAGCAGCAGGTGTTCGATGGCGATGTGGCTGTCGCCGTAGGAGTCCTTGAGGGCGCTGGCCTGGTCGAGCACCGTGTTGAGGCCCTTGCCCAGGTACACGCTCTCCGGTGCCGCCCCCAGGCTCGGCTGGCCGGCGATCCAGGCCTCCACCCGCTGGCTGAGGGCGCCCACATCCACGCCGGCCTTCTCGAGGATGCGGCCGGCCAGGCCCTGCTGGGCGAGCAGGGCGGCGAGCAGGTGCTCGCTCTCCATCTGCTGCTGGCGCTTCTGCTGGGCCAGCTGCTGAGCCGCCACGATCGCGGCCCAGGCCTTCTCGGTGAACAGCTCGGCGGTGGGATGCATGAACGACCTCCCGCGGAAACGGGGCGTGGGGTTGGGGCACCGGTGGGTGCGCTGTGCAAACCGTATGGCCGCCGGCCGGGGCGGTGGGCGCGGAGAACCGAAGGCCGCGGTTCGGTGCCCACGGCGCTGGTGGGGCAGGCCGCCCTCCGGGGTCGTGGGAACCGGCCCCGGCTCCCCCGGCCCCCGCAGCCTCAGCGGGGCGTGCCGTTGAAGGGCGTGCCCAGCACGGCGCGGCCATCGGGGGCCACCAGGATCTCGGTGAGCGTGGTGGGCGCCTCGCCGCGGCTCTGCCAGCCGGGGGCGCCGCCGTTGAAGCGGAACAGGAAGCCCTGGGCGTCGTTGCGCAGCAGGCAGGCGCCACCCCCTTCGCCGGTGGCCACCATGCAGCGGGCCGGCTCGTACACCGTGAGGCCGCCGTTGCGGTTCACGGCCCACTGGCGGGCCAGGTTGAGGGCGCGCACGTTCGCCTCGCCCACCTGGGCCCTGGCCTGGGGCGCCACCGCCAGGGGAGCCGCGGCGGCAGCCAGGAGGGCCGCCGCCGCGGCCAGGGTGAGGGGTCGGATCGCCTGGAGCATGGCCTGCCGTTGCGTACCTCCACAGTGTGGCGGCTGCGGCCATGGCGGCCACCCCGGTGCTGCCAGCCCGTCGCTGCCACTCCGGCCCGGCCTCGCTAGCAGTGGGGACGCCGTACCCGCTGGCCGGGCCAGCCCCACCGATGCGCCTGTCTCCCCTGCTGCTCTCCTGCCTGCTGCTCCTGCCCGCCCTCGGGCCGGCGCCCCTGCTGGCCCGAGGTGGTGGCGGCGGGGGTTTTGGGGGTGGCGGCTTCGGCGGCGGTGGCCGTGGCTGGGGCGGCGGTGGTGATGGCGGCCGCACCTGGGGCGGCGGCGGCTACAACTTCCAGGGCGGCGACTGGCAGCGCGGCTACGGCGGCTACCACCCGATGTATGGCGATGGGGTGCGCCCCGGCCTCAACGACGACGCGTTCAACCGGCAGGTGAACGTAAACAACAACTTCTACAACCGCGATTACAACGGCTGGAACAGCGCCTGGCGCAACGGCGGCTACTGGGCCAATCGTCCCTGGGGGACGGGCTGGTACGGCGGCTGGGGCGGCTGGGGCTGGTGGGGCGCCAGCTCGGCGGCCTGGGGCCTCGCCGGCCTGGCCACGGGAGCGGCGATCGGTGGGCTGGTGAACAGCGCCGCCAACAACTCCGCCACCGTGATCGTGGTTCCCGGCACCAGCTACGAGCTCAACTTCGCCTCGGTGGAATCGGTGGGCAGCACCGGCGCCAGCTTCAGCTACAACGTGGACGGCCACATGCTGATGGGCGCCGCCAACTGCCAGCAGGGGCTGCTCAACGGCCAGGTGCCCGGCTCGGCCGATCAGGCCCAGCTGCTCAATGCCGTGTGCCAGGTGGCCTACGGCAGCGGCGGCTGAGGCCCGCCGCCGCAGCGCGCCTAGCATCGGGCTTGCCCCGGGCCATGCTGTGGAGTCCGCCGTTTCCTTCGAGCAGCAGCTCGCTGCCCTCCACAACGACCGGTTTGAGGCGGAGCCTCTGCTCGGCAGCGTGGTGGGGGCGCTCAACGGCGCCGCCGTGCAGACCTGTGGCGAAGGCCTCTCCATCTCCGATGGCGACATCCACGCCCTGGTGGCCTGCCGCGACCAGGCCCAGCAGATTGTGGCCGACCGCTTCGACAAGCTGATCCTGATGGCGCGCGAGCGCCAGGCCAACCTGCGCCTTCACCAGGATGTGGCCCTGCTCTCGCTGGGGTTCGACTGCCTCGGGCGCACGATTCCCACCCGCTGGGGCCTGCGGCCGCCGCGGCGGCTCGGTGCCGTGAGCGGGCCGTTCGATCTGGCCGTTCACATGCCCGAAGTGGTGGAGCGGCTGGTGCTCGAGGGCTTCCCCGATTACCTCGATCCTGCCCAGCTGGCGTTCCGGCCCGAGCACAACTTCTGCGTGCACACCGGCTTCGACATCTCCTTCAACCACGAGCGCGGCCCCGAGTTCGCCGAGAACGACTTCCAGCTGCTGCGCGAGATCTACGGCCGCCGGGTGGCCAACTTCGAGGCGGCGCTGCTTGATCCGCGGCCCCTGCTGCTGGTGGCCCATTCGCCGGCCTTCATGGGCATCTACGCCGGCCAGGTGGAGGGGCTGCGGCGGGTGCTGCGCCATGTGGCCGAGCGCCGCAGCGCCCCCACCCGCCTGGTGGTGATCAAGACCCACAACCCCGGCGACAGGCCAGGCTCCTGCGCCCTCGACGACGACGAGATGGCGGTGCACATCCTTCCCCTGCCGAGGGAGGGCTATGTGTGGTACGAACCCCAGGACTTCCTCTCCGACGAGGGCTTCGCCCTGGAGCGGGGCATGGTGCGGCTGGTGCAGGAGGGAATCGAGCGGTTGCGCAGTGCGGCGGCAGCGGCTGCCCCCGGCCCCGCCTGAGCGAGGCGCCGGGCCTCAGCGCCCGCTGGCTGATGGCAGCTGGATCGGATTGGCGTAGCTGCTGCCACAGAGCCGCTGCGGGCAGCCATCCGCGCCGTAGATGGCATCCTGCATCGAGAGGCAGCCGATCCGGTTCTTCAGCGCCACCCGGGCGGGATCGAGGCGCAGCGGCTGGATTGCCGCCGGGTCGCCGGTATTGAGCCGCGGGCAGCTGGGCCAGGCGGTCGCCCCCGCGGGAATGGCCAGCTTCGGCTGCTCGAGGGCGCGCAGCTGGGATTCGAGGGTCTGGACCCCGGGCAGGGCTTCGGCCGAGGCCCCAGCGGTGCCCAGAAGCGTGAGGCAGGCCAGCTGGGCCAGGCCCCGCCGGCCGATCGCCAGGCTCGCCATGATTCGCCGGTCGAGAGCGCTGCCCCAGTGTGACCCATTTCGCCGCCGATCCCCAGCTGGTCGACGACCTCGCCCAGGCCTCCCGCGCCTTCGATGGCAGCGGCGCCGATGCCGAGCGCAACTGCTGGATGGCCGTGCACCAGCACGTGCACGGGGTGCTGCCCAGCGAATACGACGTCCGCGAGGTTCCTGAGGATCTCTACCTGGCGGTGCTGGCCCGGCGGCGCCAGCTCGAGGCTTGAATCGCGCCGGCGTGCGCCCTCCGGCGCCGCGATGGGCAAAAAAAAGCCCCGGCGGAGCCGGGGCGATGGAGTTTGGCTGGGCCCGAAGGCCCGGAGCACCTAGGGGATCAGGCCCAGCCCTTCTGGGACATTTCCTCGACGTAGGCCGCCACGTCGGCGATGTCGCCGGCGCTCAGCTTGCCGCCGAAGGCGGGCATGGCGTTCTTGCCGTTGGTGACCTGGGTCTGGATGGCCTCTTCGTGGCCGGCCGAGTAGTTGGCCAGGTAAGCCTCGAGGGCATCCTGCTTGAGGGTGCGCTCGGCGTTCACCACGTTGCCGCCGCCCATGTGGCAGGCGGCGCAGTTGGCGGAGAAGATCTTGGCGCCGTTGGCGGAATCGGCGGCGAAGCTCGGAGCGGCACCGAGCACCAGCGCCAGGCACAGAGCGATGAAGGAGAGGAAGCGACGCATGGGAGGGTGCGTGTGGTGTGCCATCGGGCACGTTCAACCGTGACACGCTAGGGGCCGGGTGTGCCCTCCGTGCCGTCTCACCGGCAGGTTTGCAACAATCAGCCCGGCAGCCGGCCGCGGTGCGGCACCCCGGCCGTGTCGAGCACCGCCTCCAGGGTGGGGGCGTGGCTCACCAGCCCGAAGCGCTCCGGCGGGCTCACCGGTTCGTGCACGAAGTGGCGCTGCTCGATCGAGAAGCGGTCCCAGGGGGTGATCTCCAGCCGCAGCAGCCGGATCAGGCCCTCGATCAGCCAGGGCCGCAGGTCCAGGCCCAGCGGCGGCATCCAGCCGCGGCGCCAGCGCACCAGGGTGGCCACCGCCCGGTTCACGCTGATGGCCGGCTGGCCGAGCACCAGCCGCCGCAGCGCCCCCTGGCCGGGTTCGGGGTTGGGGCCGTGGGGCTGGGTGGCCAGGTGGGCGCACACCGTGGCGATGTCGGCGGCGTGGATGAAGTGGAAGGTGGCGTCGACCCGCAGCCAGCGCGCCAGCCAGAGCCAGCGCAGCCCCTCGCCCAGGCCGCTGGTGAGGTAGCTGGTGGGGTAGGGGTGGCCGGGGGTGAGGGCGCCGCCGAACACCAGGGTGGGGAACACCGCCACGATCCGCGGCGCCAGCGGGTGAACCTCCAGATCCTGCAGGCAGCGGGCTTTGGTCTGGATGTACTCGGTGCCCTCGGTGAGGGCCTGGGGCAGCAGCTTCAGCCGGCGGTCGAGCACGCTGGCGGTGGAGAAGTAGATCACCTGCTGCAGGCGATCGGGATCGGTGAGGCGCAGCAGCTCCTTCACCGCCACCACGTTCACCTGCTCCGCCCGCTCCGGATCGCCCCAGGCGGTGGCGGTGTGGATGATGCGGTCGGCGGAGGCGATGGCGGCGGCGTGGGGGCCGAGCTCGCGCAGGTCGCCCACCAGCAGCGTGATGCGCGGATGGTCCGCCGGCACGGCGGTGAGCTTGGCCGGATCCCGCAGCAGCAGCAGCAGCTCAGCATCGCTGCCGCGCAGCAGGGCGGCGGCGATGTGCTGGCCCACGCAGCCGCTGGCCCCGGTGATCAGGATGCGTTGCGGCACGGTGGGTTCGCTCAAGCCGCCGCTCCGATGCGCTCCATCACCGATTTGCCGGCCTCGAAGAAGGCGGCGCCGTTCTCCTCAGGGGTGCCGGGCAGGATGCCATGGCCCAGGTTGAGAATGTGCTTGCGGCCGCGGGCCTTGCGCACGGTGTCGTCGATGCGGGCGCGGATGGCCTCCGGGGTGCCGAAGAGCAGGCCGGGATCCACGTTGCCCTGCACGCCCACGTGCTCGGGCAGGCGGGCCAGGCCCTCGGCCATGTCCACGGTCCAGTCGAGCGACACGATGTCGACCCCGGTGCGGGCCATGCGCTCGATCACGCCGGCGCTGCCCGAGATGTAGAGGATGAAGGGTGTGTCAGGGTGGGTCTGCTTCACCAGATCCACCACCTTTTTCTGGTAGGGGGCGGCGAAGGTGTCGTAGTCCATCGGGCTGAGCTGGCCGGCCCAGGAATCGAACATCTGCACCACCTGGGCGCCGGAATCGATCTGATAGCGCAGGTAGGTGGCGATCGATTCGGCGAAGTGATCGAGCAGGCGGTGCAGGAGCTGGGGCTCCTGGAAGGCCATCGCCTTGATCACGGCGTAGTTCTTGGAGCTCTTGCCCTCCACCACGTAGGCGGCCAGGGTCCAGGGGGCGCCCACGAACCCGAGCACGGCGGCCTCGTTGCCCACGGCCTGGCGGAGCCGGGTGAGCACCTCGCCCACGAAGGGCATGCTCTCGGCGGGCTGCAGCGGCCGCAGCGCCTCCACCTGGGCCATGCTGCGGATGGGGTCCTGGATCAGGGGGCCCTTGCTCTCGACGATGTCGAAATCGATGCCCATGCCCGGCAGGGGCGTGAGGATGTCGGAGAACAGGATCACGCCGTCGGGCTTGAAGGCCTCGAACGGCTGCATCGAGATCTCAAACGACAGATCGGGAATCTCGGAGCGTTCCCGGAAGCCGGGGTGGCGGTCGCGCAGGTCGCGATACACCTTCATGTAGCGGCCGGCCTGGCGCATCATCCACACCGGCGGGCGCTCCACCTGCTCGCCTCGGGCGGCGCGCAGCAGCAGGGGAGTGGCGTCGGTCATGGAGCTCGGCGGGGTGGCGATCCGGAAACCTAGCCGAGCACCCCCGGCGCTCCGGCGGGCGCGTCACGTTCCGCAGCGCGGGGGCGCAAACCGGCCGGCCGGCCCAGAATTGCCCCAGCCGCGCGCGCTGCCCCGGCGCCCCGATCGCCCTGCGAACCCTGCGAGTGCCCATCCCGCGCCCGTGGCGGCGCCAGCTCCCGAGGCGGCGCCAGCTCTCGAGGCGGCGCGCCTGGCTGGCCCTGCCCCTGGCCCTGCTGCTCGGCGGCTGCGATGGCGCCGGCCCCCTGGCCCGCCTGCGCCGCGACGTGCTGCACGTGGTGATCGTGCCCACCCCGGGCCTCGAATGGCTCGAGCCCCCCGGCAGCCTTCCCCAGAGCTGGGGGCGCCTGCAGCGTGCCTTCCGCGAACTCCATCCCGATGTGCGCCTGCGGGTGAGCGTGGTGCCGGAGGCGGGCCTGGCCCAGGAGCTGGCCCTGCGCCACCGGCGCGGCCTCGGCCCCGACCTGCTGCTGCTGCGCACGCCGGTGGCCATCTCCCTGCTGGAGCGGAGCCTCATCGACCCCCTCCCCGCCAGTGGCCCCCTGCGTGCCTCCCTGGAGACGGTGCAACCCGACAGCCTGGTGCGGGTGAACCGCGGCGGCCGCTACGCCGGCCTGCCGCTCTACACCGACGCCACCCTCGCCTGCTACGACCGGCGCCGGCTGGAGCGCGCCCCCGCCGACATCGGCGAGCTGCTGGCGGTGGCCGCCTCGGGGTCGCCCGTGGGCCTGGCCGTGGATCCCACCAGCCTGTGGTGGACCGCCGGTGCCCTCGGCGCGGATGACGCCCTGGCGCCGATTCTCCTCGCCACCGCCGCCCAGCCGTCCGCCGGCAACGCTGCCGGGCCGGGGCGCAACCGCCTGGCCATCGAGGGCTGGCTGCAGTGGCTGCGGCAGGTTGCCCTGCAGAACCGGGTGGACATCGCTTCCGGTCCCCAGGAGCTCGTGCAGGGCCTTGAAACCGGCCGCCTCACCTGGATTCCCTGCTTCAGCCCGCTGCTGGCCCGGCTCAACCGCACCCTGGGCCCCCATCTGGGGGTGGCCCCCCTGCCCAATGGCCCCGGTGGCAAGGCCAGCCCCTTCACCAGCCTGCGGGTGTGGAGCTTCGGCCGCGATTCCTCGCCGCACCAGCGGCGCCTGGCGGAGGATCTGGCCGTGCTCAGCCTCAACCCGGTGCTGCAGCGCTCGATCACCCTCGCCACCCGTTCGGTGCTTCCCGCCAACCGCTACGTGCCGCTGCCTGTGGCCAGTTCCGGCCAGCTGGCGGCCCTGGCCGAGGCCCAGAAGCAGTTCCTCTCCGGTTCGCGCCTGATCACCTCCTCCTTCTCCAGCGACCGGGTGAACCGGCTGCTGCCTCCCTTTGAGGAGATCGTGGGCCAGGTGATGGTGGGGGCGATCACCCCCGCGGAGGGTGCCGAGGCCCTGATCCGCCTCAAGGAGGCGCGCTGATGGACTCCTTCCTGCCCGAGCTGCTGGCCTGGCTGGCCCTGGTGCTGCGCCCCGCGGTGCTGCTCCAGCTCCTGCCCTGCGCCCTGGTGCTGCTGGGCCTGCCCCAGCTGCGCCGCCTCTGGCCGCCGCTGCGACGGCTGCCGTCCGCGCTCTGCGAGCTGCTGCTGCTTGGGCTGCTGGGCGGGGTGCTCGCGGCAACGGGCCAGCGCTGGGGGCTGGTGCTGCTGCTGGGCGAGATCCGGCTCGCCGCTGCCCTGCTGCGCAGCTTTGAGCGCAACGTGCTCCAGCGCCTGCTGCCGGCTGCGGCCTACCGCCAGATCGTGACCCGGCTGCTGCGGCCCCTCTTCCTGGTGGCGGTGCTGCTGCTGCTGCTCGATGCCTTCGGCAGCCTGCGGGAGCTGGCGGTTGCGCCCCTGGGCGTGTGGTTCGGCAGCCCGATCAGCGTCGGCAACCTCTTCCACGTGCTGCTGGTGCTGTTCCTGCTGGCGGTGGGCCTGCCGATCCCGGCCGACCTGATCAGCCGCCTGCTGCAGCGGGGCCTGGGCATGGGCGAAGGCAGCCGCCGCGCCCTCGACCAGATCCTGCGCTACGTGCTGTTTGGCCTCGGGGTGGTGTGGGCCACCGCCCAGCTGGGCTTCAACCAGACCGGCCTGCTGGCGGTGGCCGGTGGCCTCTCGGTGGGCCTGGGCTTCGGCATCAAGGAGGTGTTCTCCAACATCGTCAGCGGCCTGTGGCTGCTGGTGGAGGGTTCGGTGCGGCCGGGCGAGGTGCTGATGCACGACGGCGACGCCTGCGAGGTGCGCCGCCTCGGCCCCCGGGCCACCACCCTCTGGCGCGGCAGCGACAACGCCGAGCTGGTGGTGCCGAACCAGACCTTCTTCACCACCGCCACGGTGACCTACACCCGCAGCGACCGGATGCGGCGCTGCCTGATCCGCCTCAGCCTCTCCAACCACTGGCCCCCCGATCAGATCCTGCCCCTGCTGGCCGAGATCGCTCTGGCGGAGCCCGAGGTGCTGGCCATCCCCGCACCGGTGGCGCGCCTGAGCGAGTTCGCCGACGGCCGCTTCCACTACACCCTGGCCTTCGCGATCGCCGATCCGTTGCGCTCCGCCGCCGTGGGCTCGGCGCTGCGGGTCAGCCTCTGCCGGCACTTCGCCGATCTGGGGATCGATCCGCCCGGCTGAGGCTCTGCCCCACCACGCTCGCCAGCAGGGCCAGGCCGCAGCCCATCAGGTAGTCGATCCAGCGGTTCGGGATGTACCAGTCGGTGAGGGCTCCGTAGCCCACGAAGGTGACGCCGCTGGAGATCAGGGCGGTGCGCAGGTGCTCCTCCTGGTTCAGGGCCAGCATCAGCGCCGCCGTTCCCCCCATCACCAGGGCCACCGCCACGGGGCCGGCCCCGGTGCCCAGCCCGTTGAACACCAGCCAGGGCAGCAGCACCCCCAGGCTCACGCCCAGCATCCGGTCGCGCACCTTCAGCCAGGTGGCGTCAACGCTGTCGTTCAGCAGCAGCACCACGCCGAAATACAGGTATTTGGGGGTCACCGCCCCCACCCCCATGCCCACGCTCAGGGCCAGGGCGGAGAGGCCCAGCTTGCGCCAGAAGAAGGGGTCGCCCAGGCGCTGGGAGAGACTGCGGCCGCCACCGGCCGGTGCCCTTGGCTGGGGATCGGATTCTGCCTGCGTCTCAGCCGGCTGAGCATGGCCGGATTCCAGCCCGGACTCCCCCGGCAGGCGCAGGCCCGCCTGCAGCAGGGCGCCGCAGGCCAGGCCGCAGAGCACCGCCAGCAGCTGGTGCCAGGCGGTGAGGGCGTCGGCGCTGGCGGCCATCAGCGGCAGCACCGCCAGCACCGCCAGCAGGGCGCGCACCGGCTGCAGCCGGTCGGGCAGGGCCTGGCCCAGCAGCTGGGCGATGGCCGTGACCAGCGCAAACTGCCACACTTCGGGCCCGCCGATCAGGGGCTGCAGGAACGTGCCCAGCCCCAGCCCCACGGCCACCACCACGGGCAGCAGCACGAACACCGGCCGCGGCCAGGCATCGAAGCGGGGCCGCACGATCAGCGCCGCCACCACCACCCCATAGGGGGCGGCGCTGCCGAGGCCGAGGCCGTGGCAGAGGGCCCAGCAGAGGCCGCTGGCCAGGCCGATGCAGAGCGCCAGGCGCGGGCGGCGCAGGCCCCTGGCCTCCGGCTCCGGCTGCTGCTCGCTGTGCTGGGCGCTCAAGGGCGGCGAGGCTGGCTCTGCAGCAGGCCCACCAGCAGGCTGATCAGCAGCAGGGCCAGCCAGAACCAGAGCCGCGGCGGCTCGCTGCGGCTGCACAGCAGCAGCAGGCCCAGGCTGATCCAGGGCCAGGGCTGTAACCAGGGTCGCAGCCAGGGGGTGAGCCAGGCGGCGAGGGCGGGGCGCTTCATGCCCGGGCCCCCGTGATCCAGCGCCAGAAGGGGGTGAGGTAGCTGAGCAGGGAGCGCAGCTCCACCTCCGCCTCCACCTCGGCCGGGGTGCGCTGGGGCAGGGGCCGATCGGGTCCGTTGCCGCGGCTCCAGGCCAGCCCGGAGGGCGTGGCTGCCTCCTCCAGCCGCACCACGCCCAGCACCACGGGGGCTCCGCTGCGCTCGGGGAGCTGGCCGGTGAGGTCACCGCCTTCTCCGAGGGAGCGCTGCCGGGTGGAGGCCATCAGATGCAGGGCCTCCTCCTCGCTGCCCACCTCGGCGGCCACGTCGCGGCTGCCCACGCTGTCCTCCGAGAGGCGCACCAGCTTGCCTGGCACCAGGCCGTAGCGCTGTTCGGTGCCGCCGTAGCTGTCGCGGCTGAGCAGCTGGGGGTTGAGCTTCACCTCGTCGCCCACCCGCAGGCGGCTGGCATCGGCGCTGGTGAACAGCACCACCGCCAGCCGGTGGGGCTCGCTGCGGGGCAGGGCGAGGCTGCCCAGCCGTTCACCGGGGGCCACCGGCTGGCCCGGCCGCACGGCCAGATCAAGCACCCGGCCATCGGCCGGGCTGAACACCACCTGGCTCAGCTCGTCGCTTTCGAGCAGGGCCCGCTGGGCCGTGAGTTCCGCCGCCTGGGCCACCAGGGCCGCCCGCTGGGCCCGCAGTTCCGCCTGGCGCGCATCCACGGCGGCGATCTCGGCCCGGTTGCGCAGCCAGAGGTCCTGGGCGCCCACCCAGAGGGGGCTGTAGCGGGCGATCACGTTGTCGGCGCGGAGGGCCTCCAGGGCCCGCAGCTGGGCGCCCACCGGGCCGTTGGTGGTGACGATCTGGCTGCGGCGCACCCCCAGGGCCTCCTGCTGATCGCCGAGGGCCTCGGCCTGGGCCCGCAGGGTGCGCTGCTGCTGGGCCACCGCCGCCAGCCGCGCCTCGGTGACCTGGGGGCCGCTCGGCATCGGGCCGGCGGCCCCGGCCGCGTTCTGGCCCACCCGCGCGATCGTGAGCAGCGGCTCGCCGCGCCGCACCTCAGCCCCCACAGGCCGGGCCACGGCCTGCACCTCGCCGGCGCTGCGGGCGTAGAAGCCGAGCCGGGCATCGGGCGGCGCCAGCATGCCCATCCCCCGCACCAGCACGGGGATCGACGGGGTGGCGGCCCAGGCCAGCGTCAGCCCTGCCACCACCAGGGTGGGGGTGGCGGCCTGGACGCGCCCGAGGACGGTGGCTGGCGAAAGCCCCATGGCGCATCCGGTTCGGGCGGATGGTATCCCAGGCGGGCGGGTTCGGGCAGGTCCCCTTAAGGTCGCTGCGTCGCTGGGATCCGGAACCGCCGTGCCGTTGCTGGGGCGCACCCCGTTCGCACCGCTGCTTGCCCTGGCGCTGCAGCTGCTCCATCCCGCTGCCGGTGCTGCCCAGGCCGGGGCCCCACGCCCCGCAGCCGCTGCACCCGCTGCGCCTGCCGCGCCCGCTTCCGCCGGCAGCGTGCGCCTCAGCCTGGAGCAGGTGATCGCCCAGGGCCTGCCCGCCTCCCTTCAGCTGCAGCGGGCCGATCGGGCCATCGAGCGGGATGCCGCCGCCAGCGCCGTGCAGCGGGCCCTGCTGCTGCCCCAGCTCCAGCTGGTGGGCCTCGGCAGCTACACCCAGGTGGGCACCTCGGTGGGCGTGCTCACCAACCTGCCCACCCTCGGCGACATCAGCCTTTCGCTCGAGCAGAACGGCTACGCCGTGCTGCGCAACAGCTTCGGCAATGCCGGCGTGGTGTTTGACCTCAACCTCCTGCCCCTGCGCCAGCTGGCGGAGCTCTCCGCCAGCCGGTCGCGGGAGCAGGCCAGCCTCGCCTCCCGCCGCGAGAGCGAGCGCCAGAGCCGCTTCGAGCTGGTGCGCGCCTACCGCGACCTGCAGCTGCGCCAGGCCCTGGTGCCGGTGTGGCGCGACGCCCTGGCCGCCTCCCGCTCGCTTGAGGCGGATGTGGTGGCGATCGAGCGCCGCGGCCTGGCCGCCCGCATCGACGTGCTGCGGGCCCGCGCCCTCCGCGCCGGCGATGAGCAGGGCCTGGCCCAGATGCTCGCCCAGCTCGCCGCGGCCCAGAACGCCCTGGCAATCCTGCTGGGCATGCCCGCGGGCCCCCTGCCTGAAGCGGCCGATCCGATCGCGGCGGTGCCCCCCTGGCCCCTGGATCTGGCCACCACCCTGGAGCGGGCGGAGCGCCGCCGGCCCCTGCTGGAGGCCCTGCAGGAGCAGCAGCGGGCCCTGAGCGCCCAGGCCCGCGCCGCCCGCGCCGCCCTCTACCCCTCCGTCTCCCTGCTCGCCGGGGCCGGCTACAGCGGCGACCAGCTCAGCGTGCCGGTGCTCAACCAGGGGGGATCGCTCGATGGCCCCGTGCCCGTCGCCCTGCCCAACCTCTCCCAGAGCGGCGGTGCCTCCGGCTCCTTTTACAACTGGGGCGTGGCCCTGCTGCTGCGCCAGCCCCTCTACGACGGTGGCCGGGCCGGCAGCGCCGCCCGGCTGGCCGAACGGGAGGGGCGGCTGCTTCAGGCCGATGAGCAGCTGGCCCGCCAGCAGATCCGCCTGGATGTGTCGCGGGCCTGGAGTGCCCTGCAGGCCGCCCCGGGGGCGGTGGCGGCCTCACGCCAGGCGGTGGCGGCCGGCGAACGGGCCCTGCGCGACGCCCGCCTGCGCTACCGGGCCCAGGTGGATCCGCTCACGGAGGTGCTGCTGGTGCAGCGCGACCTGCAGGCGGCCCGGGCCTCCCTCTACGGCACCCTCACCGGCCTGGCCCTGGAGCGGGCCCTGCTGGAGCGGGAGACCGGTGAGCTGGGCGAGCCGGCTGAGCCGGCTGCGCCGGGGAAGAGGGGGATCCTGCCGCCCGGCGGGAGCTGAGCGGCGAGGCCGATCCGCTCAGGCCGCTTCCCCCTGCCCGGCATCGGGCGCCTCGAGGCTGCGGCTGTCGTCGCGGCGGAACACCGTGACCGACAGGGGCGGCAGGCAGAGGTCGAGGGAGTTTTCGTAGCCGTGGATCGCCCAGGCATCGCTGAACTTGCCGCCCAGGTTGCCCAGGTTGCTGCCGCCGTAGCGGCTGCTGTCGGTGTTGAACACCTCGGCGTAGAAGCCCGGCAGGGGCACCCCCACCCGGTAGTGGGCGTGGCTCTGGGGGGTGAAGTTGGCCACCACCAGGAGCCAGCGGCCGGTGCTGCTGTCGCGGCGCATGAAGCTGATCACCGAGTGGCGGTTGTCGTTGCAATCGATCCACT
>VFQS010002915.1_pt1 | contig 13475 bp, 17 predicted proteins | sample 3512361 | NCBI WGS metagenome assembly VFQS01 (sample SAMN10412375, study PRJNA504923) | tailings metagenome | isolation source: Relicate 1 Philex TSF3 active mining | place: Philippines
GGGGGGCATGAGGGGGGCTCCGCCCCCCCGTCTTTAAGTTCTCCTAGCGCTCTTTGGGAGGGGCTCCACAACGCGCAAACCACCGCCGCGCCTTCGCCGACGCCGCCCGAGCCCGACGGACGACATCCGCATCCGCCGTGTAATGGGTCTTCCCGCACAATAGAAAAGACGCCACACGCGGGTAAGACCAAGAGTGTGTGGTTTGGCCTGGACGGTGACCCGTTCGCCACGCGGCGGAGCCGCGGTCATAGACTTCTTTCAAGAAACGCACGGGGACGCCCGTCACCCGACTGCGCGCCTCCAGTGACCGAACACCAGGAAACTCCCGTTCCCACGCCACGGTATACGACGATCGTCGCTTTGTCTTCGCATGCCGATCCGTTTTGAATCCAACATACGCCGCAGGATCTCTCCAGTTCATCGCCCCAAATCGCTCGATCTCTCGACGTCGTTCCTCCGCTTGCTTCCGCGTCAGCCCACGATAGTATTTCGGCGGCCAGAGCTTCCGAGACTTCCGAGTCCGAGTCTTCCGAGACACACCCATCTACTTCTCGACCACAATCTCCAGCCGTCGCGCTCGTTCGCACTGCGCCGCGTCCATATCCACCCCCACCGCATCCATCCCCAGTGCATTCGCCATCGCCACGACCGTTCCCGAGCCAACAAACGGATCGACCACCTTCCGAACGCCCTGGCGCCAAAGCCACTCCAACACCGCCTGAACCGCCGTCTGACCAAACGCATCCGCATACGTCATCTCTCCACGTTCCACCACATCCGCAAAGGGTACACCGATCCGACCCGCCCGAGAGAAACAGAGCATGTGACTCCATCCAGGGCGATACAGGTCCGTCTTTCCCACCTCGACGCGTAAGGCCACTTTATGCCACAGCAACCGCATACCCGCCGCTTCCCCTGCCGCATTCAACCAATAGGATTTATCGATCCATCCGTCTCGCTTTCGATCGGTTTGTAGGAAGACAACATAGCCCGTATCGGCTACCGCGGAGAGACACCGTTCCGCAGCTTCCATAAAGAACGCTCGATAGTCTTCTACGCGTTTCCACCCTCCTTCGGCCATCTCGGGCAACGATGTGACAATACATTCCAAGCCGGATCGACCCCGAAGCCATGCCAAAGCATCTCGACAGTAGATCACTCGCTTTCCCTTCTTTGTCTTCTTCGCCTTCCTTGTCCCCGCCTTCCTTGTCCCCCTCGTCCGAGATATCCCCGACTCCAAGCCCATTCTATCCTTTTGCCAGAATAGAATGGCCTACCGTCCCACCGCCCGCAATCGCTATTACCTCAAACGCTACCGTCAAGGCCGACCCATCGGATTCACTCTCCGCGCTTCTTTGAAGGCCAAAGGGCTCATCCCACGTGCGAATGGCACCAAAAGGGTGTCCAAGAAGTACCACAACCGCAAAGGCTAACAAACCACACACCACCGTTCCCCGCCCAACCGGATGGCTCGGCGTTCGTCATCCGTTAAGCGCACACCGGACCATGAACCCCCTCGAATCCGTTCCATCCCCACCCGACGCATCCACTCGCATACTACCGTATCCACCTCCGAAGCCGAGCGCTCGAGCACCGCCGCCACCCGAATCGGCCGATGAATCGAAGTCCACGGCTCTACGCCCTCCCGATGTTCGTCGACGGCTTTCTCGACATCCGTCGCCCATCCGACATAGTAGGCGCTGTGTTCGAGCTCTAACACGTAGATCGGCATTTCCTAAGCGCAAGAAAAGAAATCGCCCCCGCTTTTTCCCATCCATGGATAAGGCCACACCCGCACACCCACACCCGCACACCCACACACCCACCCATGGACTACGAAGACGAAACCCAAGAGCCACAACTGACCTCCCGATCCGGCTACGAAGTCCGCGACGTTGTCCGCGCCTTTCTCCAGTCCTTGAATGAAGCCGGCGTTGTCGCATCTGGTAAAATCCTCCATTACACCGCCGACATGATTTCGTCAGGTGGTCTCCTCCTCTTCGAGCGACTGGCCTACGATTATGCCTTTGACCACATCGGCATTGCGTCCCCCCGCATCTTCTTCTATCTCGCCACCCAGTTCAAAGTGCTCCGTGAGCTCGCCGCAAAGCATGAGCTCGGCGTCTTCTGCACCCTTCCCGATGTCCATCGCATCAGTGCCGAGATCGCCTTGATTCTCCAAGGTTGTCCAAAGAAGACGAAACCCAAGTATCCCACTGTGCCTCCCGAGACCCACGACAACGAAGACTGGCTCCGCTCCGTCCTCCGAACCACGGACAAGGCCGCGGTGCGAAAAGTGTACCAGCGCGCCACTGACATGGAGCCCATGCTCCACGCCGCCAATGAAATGGTATTCTCCATCGTCGAAGGCGGGACCGAAAACGCCCTGTTCTGGGCCAAATGGCTTCATGAAGAGGATCACGTCGTTCGCAAGAAGTACCGTTCAGGCCTTTCAACCGCCGAGCGCGGCCCCGTCTCCTTGAAATCCCAACAGCAAAAGACGGCGATGGGCTTCTACCTCATCAATGTCCTCGCCGAGCTCTACAAGGAATTCAGTCAAAAAGGCATGGTACGGCTTCATCAAGAGTTCCAGTCGCTCCTCGATCTCTTTCGAGCCACGGATGGCCGTTCGACGCAGAAGCGCAAGCAGGACATCATCGCCCTCTTGATTCAGATCTTGATTGACATGCCCCGCATGAAAGTCCCCGCCGCCCCCGCGCTCGTCCACGACCCCGCCACGCTCCAGCGGATGATCCAGCAAGCACCGACCTTCTTTCGAGAAGTCCAGTACCACCCCATGCCGGCGAAGCTCCTGCCCCAGACCGTGACGGGCTTAAAGAAGAAGAAGGCGAAGGAGCCGACGAAGGAGGACCGACTACAACAGCAACTGGCCATGATGGACCAGATGGCGATGAGTTTTTACCGTCTTTAAATGGTGGGGACACACGCTATCGCTGCGTAGCAGCGATACATGCCCCCTTTCCCTTGGAGGGCATCCGGTCGCCTGCGGCCCTCCCTATTCGTTATATGTGCTCCAATCCCTATGTGCTAAATAAAAAAGCCCCCAATCTCTTAGTGTTCCTTTGAGAAAGGGGGCATGTACGCGTGGACCTGCGGCCCACTTAGGGGGAGGCCACCCCCCTTTCAGTCATCCGACTCCGGCTCCGACTCCGATTCCGGTTCCGACAACACAACGGGTTCTTCGCCCCCCAGATCGTACTGACCCAACGCCGGCCCCGACGAGCGATACAACAGCTTGGTAGGATCCACGGACACCCGAAAGAGCACTCTCTCTTTTTCGAGTCGTTCACGCTCCAAGCGCTCCGCCGTCATCTTCTCTCGCGTCATCCTCTCCCGCTCCTCGGCCTCTTCCCTCTGCTTATCAGCCCATGATCGCGACAGCGCCGCGTATCCTTTTAAGCCAACTGCCGCTTTCGCAGAGCCAGAGCCAGAGCCCAGTGAAGGGAAGTCATCAGCCGCAAAGGATGGCGGAGGCTTGCGACTGGCTGCGGCCATGGTGGTGGGAGCGAGTGACGTTTTTGGTCTTGCGGATGGAGCGGAGGAAGAAGGGGCAGCCGTCGAGCGACCACGTAAATGAGGGGGTACATAAGGCATCGCGCACACAATGACCCTGTAGCCCCCTAACCTCTTTAAGCCTCTTCTGAATCGGCAACAGCAGCCGCAGCAGCCGCAGTAGCCTCTGCCGACAGTCGAGCGATCTCTGCCCGTCGACGGGTCGCACGCTCTTGATGCGTCTTGTCCAAGTGAACGAGCGCCGCCTCAAGCCGACTCTTTTCCCGTTGATAGTGCACCTCCTCTGTCTCCAACATCATAATCAATGTTTCCAGTCGGTTCTGACGATTGCGATTATCGACCACCCGCACCTTTTCCGCCATATGAGGTTCAACCACCTTCCGCACCCGTTCCCACAACGGACGATACAGCGCCACCATCTGATCCCGTAGCGCAATCTCCTGCGCCCGCTCCCCGTCCGAACGACCAAAACGACTACGATAGTACCAGCGATCGCCAGCCGCAGGCCGATACACCGCCAACCATGCGATGGTACAGATACCACCCATCGGATCCTTCTCCTCGAGAGCGAACGACTTGCGATACTTGTCTATCCCTCGAGGCATATTGGACCATACGTGTTGAACATTCTCTACCATCAGATCAACCAACGCATTGAACCCCTGGATGACCTCCACGTCTTTCAATAGCCCCGCATCGGCTTCTTTCACCATTTGACGGAGATGGCACAGCCATGTCAGGCTTGGCATCTCGCTCTTTGCTCCAAGGCGAATCTTTTCACTGGCTCGGCCTTTGGCCTTGACGGGCTTTTCACGCGCTTCCTCCTTCTCCTCAACAACCGACATCCGTAAAAAGTCCAACTCTACCTAGACGACGCGGCAGAGCCTTAGACTGGCGTGGAACATATCAAGAAAGGGGGCTCATTCGTAGTCTCTCCATCCCACCCCCACAGGGAATCGCGGTAGACCGTCATCCGTCTCCTCCTGGTACCGAACGGTCAGCATTTTCCCAAGATACGCCGCCCCGTCCGCAAACAAAGCAGCACGCTCCTCCCGAGATCCTCGAGGTCGACACGAGAACCGCTGACCCCGTTCCGTCTCGCATACCCAAATCACACAACCCGCTTCCAAGCCCGCACCCTCTTCAAAGCCCACGACGCGATACTCCCCGTCCAAGAACTCCTTATACTTCTGTAAGTCCGCCGAGCGCACACCGCGATACGCACCCTCCGCATTGCGCAACATCAATCCTTCCCATCCCGCCGCACACCATTCAGCATGCTTCGCCGGCACCTCCTCGCGCGTCGCACAGCGCTCCGTTTCCACCAGTACCAAGTGTTCAAAGCGCCGCTTACGAAATAAGAACGCCAGGTTCATCCAACGCTCTTTAAATGGTTTATCACACACAATATCGTATACGTGCAACTTGATCAGCCGCTGACGTTCCTCATCGCCCGGCTTCAGCGTCTCCGCCTTCACCAGTCCCACAATCTCCTGAAAGGTCAGCGACTCCGAATACAGTTCACCGTCGAGCACGAAAGACGCCGGCAGCCGATCAATCTCCGCACGAATGTGCTCCAGATGCGGATACGCCTTCTTGTTTCGAGAGAACAGTCCGCGACCGGGTACCGCAACGCATCGCGTTCCATCCAGCTTCGGTTGGACATAGCACGGGAACTGAATGTTGTGACCGCGCTTGTGATAATCATGGGCGAGCATCACACTGGGTACGGTCTCGTCTTGACCCTTTCCGCGACTGGTGGATACCTTCTCATCGCCATCCATAGCAGCCGCGCCATCAACTTCAGCAGCCGCGCCATCAGACCCATCAGACCCATCCGCCACATCTCGAGGCGCATATCCACTCTCTCGCTTCTTCAGCCACTGAGCCCGAGCTTCCTGAATGGCCTGCTGAAGCGGCGTAGTCTCGTTCTTCTTTCCCACGTTCTTTCCCTCCCGCACCGCCTTCTGAATCGTCTGAAGCTTACCGCCTTCATAGCCATGTTCGACTACGATCACACCGCAGCCACTCTCGTCCACCACTGAAATGGACCACTGCTTGATTTTGCCTGTAGAGGCTTCGCCGTAGAGGACAGGAAAGGTTGCCATTGTTACACCTACCCTCTTCTGCCGCCCTTAGATCGAATCGAATTTATAAACGAAGTAAGCTCTCCGCATCCCCTGCCGACATTCCAAGGTACTGATGGGCGTAATAGTCCTCCCGCCGCCGCAAGTGGTGGAACGTAATCGCCTCCGCCACCCCATCGCCTGCCTTCGCCGGATCCGTATGATAGCGATCCGAATGCACTCGACGCAAGCCCGTAATCGGTGCGGTCCACTGCCCTAAACAGATATCGGCGCACCAATGCGGACACCAGTACGGAGCATGATGAACATCCCGAAACGCGAGAAACGACCGCCGAATCTCGTCATACACCCTCGCACTGATCAGTGTCCCCGCTCCGCCCGAATGATACACACCCCAACCCGTATGGGCGAGATGCGTCAACAAACATCCCTCCATGTACGCCACCTCTCGAGGGTGCACTCCCGACGCCTCCAGTTCCTGAACCCGCCGCTCCAGCCGATCACGATACAGATACGTATCGTCGTCCATGATAAAGTACCAATCATAGTCCAGGCCACTCGCTCGAAAGAAGTCCCCCATTTTGTACGGTAGAGACTTGTAATCGTCCTCTGCGCCCCAGTGATACAGCCGCTCTGACACATCCGCATGTGGTCCGATGTAATAGACATCGTCCATACCGGAGGCGAACACGGTCGCTTTTTGCCAAACCACACGGGTTCCTAGATACGCCTGGCATGTAAAGACGATATATGCCACGCGCATTCTCTTGCTCTCTACTGCGCTTTCACGACCCTTATCTACAACGCACCCAAGTCTTAAGAGCGCAATGATTCGACCGTCACCTCCACGCCGTCGCGCACAACAAAACACACACGCCACGGTGCCACCGTAAAGGTTCGCGTCAGCCGTCCAGCTGACTTCAACTCGTCCATAAAGCGATACACCAGCTCACCAGGCTTCGCCGCCTTCAAACCGACCATGGATGGAACATGTTCCGAGCCACACACTTCCAACGCCTCGCCGTCATAGCGACATACTAGCGTCGCGTCCTCTTCACGGCTAAGATGAAGACGGATATGCACCACCTCGCCATTGTGCAACACATCGGAAAGTGCAACGGTGCGATAGGCTTGGCCTGACTGCTCCGACGGTCTCTGTCGTTGTCTCGGCTGCTGCGACTGCTGTGACACTGGCGGCTGTAAACGAATCGATGGGCGTGGCTGTTGTGACTGTCCCGACGGACGACCAGCCAACTCCTCCGCCAGCTGACGACGCACCGCCGCTAAGCGCTCTTCCAGATCCGTCACCGTTGCCAATAAAGATACAATTGATACAGCGGCAGACATCTATGACGCTCTTGATGGTACGAACTCTTTAAGTGGCGTCGGGGTCCGAGTCCGAGTCACAGTCTACCGAAACTTCCCCCGCCCGATACTGGTCCATCAACAGGTGTTGACGGAGATAGGACACCGATCCACGCTGTACAAAGCTGGTACCACCCCCTTGAATCCACACACGCTCCACTCGGATCAGAGATCGAATGTCCTCCGCAATCGCAAGTAGCGCCTCGTTCACCGTAGGGTTTGCTCCTGCGAGCCAAATCTCTGCCACTTCTCGAGAACGGTACAACCACGATCGGATACACTCCACCTCTTCCGCTTCCAGTTCGCGCAAGTCCAAAACGACACCACGGTCCGATACCGCCATATAACGACACGGAGGATCCATAGGCCACCACGCTCCAGTGCGCATTATCCCCTTTTCGGGTCACGTGCTTTAGGCCCATCCGCGACGGCAACAGACCAACAAAACCCCTTGGTATCGACGGGACGTGGAGGGGGAGGACATACGCGTGAACGCAACCGCGAGGTGGACAAGGGAGACAGAGGAGCCAATGAAAAAGACACCCTACGCAGTTCGTCCATCGACAACTATAACAGGCGCCTCTTTTTCACGGAAAGAACTCCGCAACAAATGCCTCCATCTTCTCTCGCCGGGTCATCCCTGCTCGACATCCCGTTGACCATGCCCCGTAGACATCGATATATTCGGGCATCCACGGTACATCTGCCTCCATAAACACCCTTCGAAACATCCGACGTCGTCGAATCTCCTCCCCCCGCATCACCCCTTCTAAGCATTCTTCCTCGATGAACCACGACATGCGGTCTCGGAGCGTCACGCACGGGAATCGACGAGGATGAAGCCATAGCGAGGATCGTCGAAATACCTCATACCGGATCGCATGACGACTCATGCCGTAGCTCTGAAGCACCACAGGCCACAGCCATTCTCCGAAGCGGTCTTCTTTGGCGGTTTGTATATGTTCATCGCCCCATGTGTAGCGCGGAGAGGCGGTAACGTATTCCGCATCCGAGTCAACTGGCGATATAGCCCCGTTGGTCTCTTTGGCCCCGTTGGTCTCTTTGGTCTCGGTAGGCCTATCGGGTACAGTAGGGACAGCAGGGACAGCAGGGACAGCAGGGACATCAATCCGAAGAGAAGCGATGTTCACCGTAATGTGATACATGGCCATGAATGATCTACCCTATCCGCCCTTCGGTCCGTCAATTTTAAGACATGAAAAAGGGCGTTTCATCCCAGCCCTTTGTACGCCGCAAGACCTCTTACATTTCTTATGCCTCTTGACACCAGTAGAGCTCTTCGTCTACGTCAGTCCCGTCAGTCCCATCCTCATCTCCTTCCAAGGGCTCGGACGTCACAGACATCTCACAGGCCACAGGTCGTCGCACGCCACAAGCCACCTGATCCAGCCACGCGATACACACTTGATGGTAGCGCTTGTATTCCGTAAAGGGCGCCGTCACCGCACCAAATACAGTACTTGTCCCGAGCACACCAAAGCCCCTACGCAGCACATCGTACAGCCATATCAATGGCGAGACCACCGCTACACCGTCCAGCAGTTTCGACCAATCCGCATACACCAAACACCGCCCCAACCGATTCACAGGAGAAGGCTCGATGACCACACCACGTGCCATATCGACCAAGTAGACCACGCCACAGAGACCGAAGGCAAAGTACATGTGATCCGCCTTGTCCACCCGACGCGCCCCCGTAGGCAGTCGAACCACAAAGCGACTCTGATCCACTACACGTGTTCGATCCGTTGCCGTATAACCATCCAGTTCTAATCCGACCTCGTCACAGCCAACCGAATACTCTTTCGCAATCGCAGCACGCATCACACCCACCGTAGTCGGCGCATACAGCTGAATCACTTCCGAGCCCCAGCCAAGAATCTCCAGTTCCACATTCAAATGATCGCATGCCATTGTATTCGTACACTCCCACACACAACCATCCGCCAGAACCATCAGAACCATCCGATCAATTTTTAAAATACCGCGTCCCCCATCACTCCCAAAGATTCCCCACACACCCTAAATGGACCGCCCTGAACTCTTGACGACCTATGAGTATCCCCGAAAGAGACGCTTTGGGGAGAGGAGGGACGGCGGCTATGTCGTAGCGGATCTGGATGGCCCGCAGGGAAGGGAAGACGGCGGCTACGACGCCTACATTTCCGCCGGTGTGTCCGACGAGGAGAGCTTTACCCGAGACTTCATCGAGTACTATCAGCTGAAAAAAGACCAGTGCTACGCCTTCGATCGCACCATTCACGACTACCCCTATCACTATACGCGAGAGATCACCTATATCAAGAAGAACATCCACGCCCGTGATACCGAAGAGGGCACTACGCTCCGTAATCTGACGACCCGCTACCGCAACATCTTTCTAAAGATGGACATTGAAGGCGGCGAGTTCCCCTGGCTCTTACAAGCGGATGACCAGCTCCCTAGTTTTCGACAGATCGTACTGGAAGTCCACGGCATCACACGCGGTAATGACCAATGGGGCTCTCCCAATGCCACCAAGCTAGAATGTCTCGAGAAGCTCCAACGGTCGCATGTGCTTGTCCATGTTCACGGGAACAACTTTGGCACACAATGCGATGGCATACCTGATGTGATCGAGTTGACGTATGTGCGTCGTGATGTACTACCGAACCCGTCGAGACAGCGCACACCGTTCCCGATCCCTGGCCTGGATTACCCGAACAACCCGAATCAACCTGATTTCGTCATGGATCAGCCGCCGTTTGTGGTGTAACAAAAAGGCAGTTGCCTGCCACTTACGCATCGTTCATGTGTTTCTAGGGAGATTATGACATGTGTTCCCTCCACCTTAAAGGGAGGGGGGTGTGGGGGCGCGCAGTGCCTCCACCCAAGCAAGCCACCGAATCACCACTTCCCTCGCCCCCGCCTTCCGAGTCATCGGACCGCGTCGAAAGTGCACGCCGTGCGCCGACCCGATCCGTCGCAAGATCTCTCGAACAACCTCTAGCTTTTCACCATATTCGTCGACCGAGAAGCGCAAGCCGTCCCCACCACCTGACGTAGAGACCTGTCCACACGGCACACGTCCCACCAGTGCGCCGAGTTGCTCTTCGAATCGAGAAGGAGACTCACAGATGCCGGCGGAGAGGCCGTATGCAAGCGGGGCAGTCGCAGCAGTCGCAGCAGTCGCATCCCCCTCAGGCAACGAGAACGCCGTCTCCCCATTTTCTTCCGGAACACGTGATACCAGTGGCACACATCGTCGCAAGCCTGCAGCTCGGGTAAAGATCACCGCGTACACCGTGCCCGCACGATCCCCTCCGCCTTTGCTAAGACCCGCATAACCCTCAAAGACGACACAGAAGGTCAAGAACCAGCCATCGCTTACCCGCTCTCGACACGCCACACGGCCCCGCCACGCGTCCACCAGCCCTCGATAGAATCCCAATTGTGACGTACCACCAAACTGTCGCACATGACATTGATCTGCCTCCATAGAGACTACGCGTTCCACAATCTCCACCCTCTGCGCCTCCGTGAACTCGTCACATGTCACCGCATCCCGAACCACCTCCCGAAACGCCGCAAAGCACGCCCCTCGAATCCCTTGAAAGTCATCCATCTTCATTTCGACGTCCACTTGAAACCGCACAGGGACACACTGGCTGACGACGCAGCCGTCAACCCGCATTTCCTTCTCCACCACCCCGCGTCGCAGGTGCTTACCAAAGCGGGGGACGATCTCTACTGTTCCGCCGGCAGAGGCAGTAGATCCTACACCAAATCTCTCCAAGTCCGACAAGGGCACCGTTGCGCCGACCACACGCTCGAACAAGAACGGACACGTATACAGCACCGCCCGATCCTCTTGTCGGCGAGGCACCGAATCTACGCGATCCCCAATCCATCCGCACATGCGACCTACCAAGCCCTGTAGCACGACATCCGTCGGTGACGTCTCCGCCGCATCCCAGGTCATCCCCACCCAGCGCTTTGGAAGCCGTTTGCCACATCGTAGACGACCATCGAGCACGATCACGGCCCCCGCCTCTTTAGGTTCCTCCTCCAAGCAAATCACATCCGTGCCCCACTCTCCACGAATGCGATCCGCCTCGACACGCGTCAGAGCAACTTCCTGCGCTCCCCGCGTCTGTTTCGAAGTGAAGCGACCCACGCGCACCCCCTCGCTCTCTAGCCATTCGATCAGCCCCGTCAACACCTCGGCCCTCCCGCGACCACCCTCCCGCATGCGTACCAAGACATAACGACCACCCTCGACCACGCGTAGCACTTCGTCGATCCACGCCCCTTGACCCGCCTCGTCCTCCAAGGAATACGCCGCCCGTAGCAACCCCTCGCGATGATATTCCAAGGGCCCGTAGTATCCCGAATCCACGCGCAGCCGAACGATCCCTTTCGGGAGACAACCGCCGTGTGCGATGACAGCCTCCTCGGCGAACGGTGTAGCAGAAACGGACACCATAAACACACGACGCCGAACCATCTCCGCCGTCGTACCCGTCAACCCCAGCCCATGACGTCCGAGGAATTGTTCCAGCTCTTGACCCTTCAGGCAATCCATATGCGATTCGTCGACCACGATCAGAACGCGCCTGCGGCGCATCTCGACCCGTCGCATATCTTGTCGAAAGACCACAAAGACGCGCGTATCCAGCGCATCCACTCCGTGCCACTCCACCACATCCGCCATGACTTGTTGGCGTAGCTCGATTTCATGGCTTCCACAAACCACGTAGACCCAGTCAACCCATCCTTCCGCCAACATACGACGAGCAAGAGACTGGTACGTCCCTGTTTTACCGGATTGAAGGGGGGCGCGAAACAAGACATAGCGCAAACCGCCGCGAAACGCCTCCATCACCTCCTCCGCCGCTCGGGCTTGGAGAGGGTAAGGTACAGCGAGATCACTACCATCCATCGTAAGAAGACACCAGATACACCTACCCGCCCATCGCGGGGCCCTTCGATTTTATCCTGTCCCACCCATCAGAGAATGGCCCTTGAACTCGCCCGCCGGCTCCGCCCCCACACCCTCGACGATGCCCGGGCCGACTACGAGAACCTAAAAGCCGCCCATCCGACCCCCACGGACTTTCGGAAGCGCACGGGCTTGATCGCCCTCGATCGCCTATTCCTTCATCACCGCCTGAAGGCGAAAACGCGCCGACATCTCTCGTTCTTCGAGGCGTACCAGGATCCCGCCCTCCGCAAACGGCTGACCGAGCTCGTCCACCAGTACAAAAAGAAGACTCTTCCCGCCCACCCGACCAAAGACGAGCTCCTCCGAGCCCAGTACGATGTGTTCCAGCTCTATTATGGCTCCGTGAATCAGTTCAAGCCCCTCGTAGCCAAATGGGTTTATGAACACTACTCGCCGACGCATGGCATCCTCGATCCTTCCGCAGGCTGGGGAGGTCGAGCCCTCGCTGCGCTCTCTCTGGGTATCCCGTACACGGGCATCGATGCCAACGCCAACCTTGCCCCCGCCTACCGTCAGCTTCATCGACTGGATCCCACCGCTCCACTCACCATGATTTTCCAGCCCGCGGAAACCGTCGACTTCCAAGCCTTCGACTACGATCTCGTTTTTACCAGTCCTCCGTATTTCACCATCGAGGAATATGAACACATGCCCGACTATCCGACCAAACAAGACTTTTTCGACCGCTTCCTCCTTCCTGTCATGCTCGCCGCATGGCGCCATTTGCGGCGAAGGGGACATATGGTGCTGAATATGCCGAAGGAGATGGCCGACGCCCTTCGACCCCATCTACCGCCCCTCCATGAAACGGTGAAGATGCCACTGGCGAACCGCCATCCATCGAATGCCGTCCAACAACAGCGTCTGGGCAAGCAAGACACGGATCGGTTTGAAGTGCTGTATGTCTGGCGTAAACATTAAAAAAAGGCCTGCGGCCCACTTTGGGGGTGGGGGGATGTCTCGGGCGCAGTGCCTTTCAGGAGGGGGGATGTCTCGGGCGCGTACTACCTTGCCAGGAAGGGGGGTATGAGGGGGGCGCGAAGTGCCCCCCCATCTTAGTCTCGACTCTTTTGAGTAGCCATGCGGTTAGTAAACTCTCGAACCGCCACGTAGTTGGCAAAGCGTCTCTTGATCATCTCCCACTCTTCGTAGATTGCTGTGCTAACCAGCATGCTGTACAAACGTACAACACAGCGATTCGGCAAACCAATGCGGTGATGCCAGATATTGAGAGCGTCTTGAATGCCAAACTCGTTGAGACCCTCCTCGCGTTCCTGTGTCGTCAACCCTTCTATGTACGCGTTGGTGCGCTTCTCGATGTAGGCGTACGCATTCTCTTTCCTCTCTTCCTTCGGCAGGGCTTCATACGCCGTCATCCACTCGTACACCATCTGCCGCATGCGACCGTAGAACAGCCGTTTTCTCGCATTGTACTGGAGGAAGTCGATGAAGGGGTTACGTTGGTCTCGTTGGCGAACAGCGTC
>VFQS010002916.1_pt1 | contig 13472 bp, 16 predicted proteins | sample 3512361 | NCBI WGS metagenome assembly VFQS01 (sample SAMN10412375, study PRJNA504923) | tailings metagenome | isolation source: Relicate 1 Philex TSF3 active mining | place: Philippines
TATAGGGAGAAACACATTCCGTGCAAGATGAGTTCGTTGGTCCATTACAATTTTTGCAGTTCTCGTCACATTTGATGCACTCTGCCATATTAGAGGTCTCGTTAAATTGACCAAATTAGCCTTCAGGGCAAATCTTCAAAAAGATTTCTCTCATTTCGACGATAGCAGACAAAGTAAGTGGAGTAGTTGGAGTAAAAAGATCGTTTCTTACACTTTCCTTGAAGGCAGTCTAAGTCTTTCTATCTTCATCGAGGCGCCAGTATACATACATATCTGTTGGGGCAACTGTGAAAGATATATCTTTGAAGTTCAAAATTTAGAACTATGTCCTTACAACCTTCCACCATCTAAATTCTTTGACGTAGCCAGTGAATTTGCTCTCAGATGTTTTAAGCTCAATGCTACCTCCAAAAGTGATCTCTCTGAATCCCATGATGTCCGCACTAATAATTCCAACCGAGGCAAGACCAGTGCTTAATTTTTCACCATTTAGGTAACAAGAGAGGGTGCCCATCTCTTCATTGATTGCATACGCGAAATGGTACCAATAATCTGCCTTGAGATTGAAAGAGTCGCAATAGTTGATTTGATCAAAGTTAAGCTGAACTTGGGCTAAATTTGCCTTTTTCCTCAGCTTATATGGAGCCGTTCCTAGTATGACTTCAGTTAGAAGGCTCAATGGATTGTCAACTTTGAACCAAATCTCTGAAGTCATCTACCTTGGGTTGACTGTTGCGAGTGAGGCATTCATGGGAACATTTATCTGATACTGGCCATTGAGTCTAACGAACATCTCGCCCTCACAATTATTTGGAATCTGTCTGTACCCTGTCTTGCACCTCTAACAATCTGTTGCTATCGTGCATTGGTTGCAATAGTATGGACATGTCTTGCATGATTTTGTTGCTGAATCAGGGAAAAGAGGAGGCATACATTTCGGTTCACAAGTCGTCTAAGTGAGGAATTGACCAGTAACACATTCACTACACATAGAGTTCATAGCGCCGGTGCATATTTGGCAGGCAGGGTCGCACGGAAAGCACGTACCGATGACAGTGATGTAACTTTTTGGGGGACATGAATTGAGGCAAGAGCGGCCTGAGATCACACTGCCCTTATTGCACACGATGCAGTCATCAATGGCACCTGTGCATATCATGCATGCAGAGTTGCATGGATCACATGAGCGATTATCGTGGTTCTGATAGTACTGCAGGTATGGACATCTATCAACACAAGTGTTTTTAAACAGATACTTGTAGGTAGTGACACCTCCAACTGTGATATCCTAGCAAGAAGTACAAGTGTAGTTGTTGGTAACACACGTTTTGCAAGCGGGTGAGCATACCATGCATACGCGTGACTGAAGATCACCATAGTATCCATCAGGGCAATCGGTTACGCATTGATTAGTAAAGGTATTCAAATAATAACCTTGCATGCAATAGTTGCAAACAGATGCAGATACGCAAGAAGCACAACCAGTCGAGCATTCTGTGCAGCCAGCACCGTTATATGTGAAACCCTCAGGGCAGTTTCTTGGGGGATAACACTTATTGTTCGCAAGACTGTAATTCGGAATACAAGATGTGCATGTGAGATAATCGTTGCACACCTTACAGAATTCACTACACTTTCTGCAAATTGATAGATAGGGGTCTTTAACGCCTGAAGGACAGGGATCAGTTTTCGGGGAGCATGTGTTCGATGCTTCCACATAGTTGAAGTTATCAATACACCAAGTGCATTTACTTGGCGTGTTAATACATTAACTGCATGGAGAGGCGCATGCTTCACAATTCTCAGTTACCATATTGAAGTATTTTCCAGGTGGGCAATCTGTCCTATCGAGATAAGCAATGAAGATTCTAAACTAGAGGCTCATTGCAACTGAGCTTGGCTATCGAGTTGGCCATCCTTTAACTTTCACAGTATAAGGAGAAAGGTCAATCTTGGTCTTATCTGTGGTCACAAGACTAATTGATGGATTTGTCCCCTAAGCAACCACTTCATTTTTGACGAAGATTGGATCTACAGGAGTATTTGTACCAGTGGTGATAGAATATGTAAAATTGCAGATCCAGCTGGGGTCACTCATCTTGAAGAACGGAATTGAAACTGTCTACCCAGTCTGGTTGACCCAGAGAGTCAGATCGTCTATAAAAGGCACTGTAAAAGTGAAGTATGCGCAGGGGTCTCGGATAATTTGCACCGTAAATATAGTATTCGATTACTTGTAGCCACCCACTCCAAGTGAAGCATATACTCTAATGCGGTAGGTGCCAACTTTTGACTCATCAGCAGTGAAGATTTTTAGAGTATTATTGGTGTTCGCTACAGATGGATAAGTGAAAATCGATGAGTCTAAGGTGTTATTGCTTGAAACATCATTCAATAAGTACTCTCTCAGAGTGTAGGTTATAGGACCACATTTTCCAACAGTTTCAGTCCAAACAAACTTTAGGTCAATTGAATCTCTGCCGGTGTAATATACCCAGTTAGGCATAACTTACTCAGAGATGACAGTGGGTGCGCAGTCATTTGTGATATTAATTGTGAACACTTTGGATGCAACAAAATCACCTTGAAGGTAGGAGTTGACAAGAAGATCGGACCAAAGTTTGGTGTAAGGAATGTACGATGTTGAGATCTGTATTCTCTGAATTCCACTTGACTAATTCACAATTGTGAAAATGTTTGGATCAATCGGACCGCCATTAGTAAGATTAACCATTTAGAAAATTTGGTAGACTGAGCCACAAGAAGGAGTGGAGTTAGTGACCACCCAATCCAGGTCTACATATTTTGGTGCCCACTCTGACAAATCATAAATTGGTATGGAATATGCTGGAATAGCTACAGGATTATTGAGACATGGAGAGGCCACTTGGCAAGTGAATTCTACACTTGCTGATTTATTATTGCCTAGAGTAGACATAAGCATCATAGGGTAAGTTCCTACATGAGCCGTGGTCGAAACATCTAGTACATAACTATTGTTATCTCCTTTAAGAGATATAAATGCAGGAAGAGGATCATTGGTATTTGAGAGATAAGTCAAATTGTAGATTACAGTATCTGGACAGAAGCGACTTGTTGTTATCGGGTCAAACTAGAATGATTGAGTCTAAGGTCCAGCTACATCAGGATTGTATGTAAACATTTAGTTTGCAATTGATGGCGCAGTTAATGTTGGTGCTCCACCACCAGTTGTCACAATGGGGCACCATGTATTGTTCATCATTGGGTCTCCGAGATTCAAATTAAATAGTCCATTGATTGTTCCAAGGGATCTCATCTACTTGGTTACTGAGCTTGCGAAACCAGTTGTCGTCGATAAAGAAGTCTGCTTCCAATCCATCTGTGCGGGGACTACTTAATCAAGGTTGATGGATGGACTAGATGGAATCGTGAATGATTAAGTTGTCGGATTGCAATGGAATGACCACTCAAGTGGATCAAAGATGTTAATCCATCCCTGATACTTCGGCTGATTGACTGCTGTGTTTCCCTTATAGATGTTATTTGAGGTTCCAAAGTAGTAAAATCTTGACATGTGAATAAATCGAGCACCGCCATATTAGTTATTACCAGCGTGACTAGAGATTTACAGCTGGTCAAGTTTCTTCGAATTTAATGTCACTCTTCCAAGAATTAGCTTGTGATTCACTGGGTTTGGATCAAACCTGTAATTGTACAAGAAAAACAGGGTACCTAAGGTTCTCGAGAATGTTCCCAAACAATTGTATGTGTTATAAGTCGCAAGCAAATTTGGAGTCCTAAATAATATCAGATAATAAGTTTCTTACAGAACAGTTTGAGTTGGATTAGATGAGCCTTAGAAGACAAATTCTCCAAAATGAATGCGGTAATTATCTTGGGTCATAATACATGCAGCAATTATATGTTATTGGAGCAAATCGTTTTCATCGAGATTAAACCTTTTCACTACAGCTATTGTCGCGTCAGAGTTGTAATAAGTTCCAGGACTGTAAACTAAATTCTTTTGAATTGCACCATTTGAAAAGGATGCTTTTGCAAATATAGCTCTTCTTGACCCAGTCGGGTCAGTAATTAAGGCACTATAATAAAATTGAGTGGTATCTCCTCTGATTCTTTAAAGAGCAAATACCTGACTGATCATATTGCTACCAGAGCCACCACCGATCATATATATTTGAGTATTGAATGTTGCCGCTGCTGTCTGAGTTACTGGGAATCTATTCAATACGGCTTGTCTTTTTGTTGAAGTGCCATCGGATGAAAAGTCGAGACCAACTGTAATCATATTTGATGAATCAAAGATCATTCCTGTTGGAGAAACCTTTGCTCGAGCATTAGTTTATGCCTCTCTGTAAGCTCCATACAAGGTTCCATCCTTGTTTAGCACAACGATCATGTATGAAATATCATAGTTGGCTTTGTCAAGAGCCAGGGCCACTTTTTCACCATCCCACCTAAATGTGATGTCCGAGACATATTAGTATTGCGCAGCATTAGTAGTATCAGTTGTCTGCAGATACTTCGCCCACTGATAATAATTTCCTTTAGCAATATATGCTGCTATTGGGACAGTATTGGCGACAACTTTACCTTCTAGTAAATTAGTGTCTTGAGTGTGTCCGCCCACCACGATATGACCGTTATCATCGACATCCATGACTCTGATGAAAGAGTCGGAGATTGATCCGCCAAATATTCGAGGGAATGTAGTTCGGAAGCAAGGTACAACTGGAAGAACGGCTGTTCCACCGCCAAGAGAAGTCACAAAGCCGACCACATGAGAAGCAGTAACTCTCGCTTGCACAACATCTCCTACAGCGAGCAAATACTTTGACTTCAAGTTGGTCACCATCAGTGTGCATCTGGTTCCCAAATCAGCCGCTGGGATCAGCGGCATTTTAAAGTCAGTCACCGCATTATTAGTTTCATAGCATTCACTGGCCATAACCACAGGGACCCAGTCGCCGCTCTTGGCCATGATATCAACGGCATATGTGACCGCAAGACCACCATTGTCAGTGGGAGGATCCCAATCGACCACAACGATGTCATCTTCTTCTGTATATGAGTTGTAATTGAGTGATGTTGAAGGTGCACCCAAACCACTTGGAGCTATAGCTGCCCAGATACCGAAGGTGGCAGAAAAGGGGCCAGCACCAAAATCGTTGAAAGCTTGCACTTTGAAGTAGTATAATAATCCTGTCTTGAAGTTTACAGTACTAGTCTCCTGGTACGAGGTGGCATTGTTGGTGCTCACGACAAGTTGCGACCAAGTTGTCTGCCCCGTTGATTTATCGTACTGAATCTTATAGTCAACATTCTGGCCGCCAGTTTGAGAGTTCAAAGTTAGACCAATCCAGGTCAAGTGCATGGTGTTTTTACCTGTATTGATACCTCGTGCAAGTCCTGTCGGTGCGATTTGAGGCAACTTTTTCGCAGTCACACCGATCGTATTAGGGAGTGATTGTCCAGACCAGCCCATAACATTATAAGCATCGAGTGTTACCTCGATCAAAGTGTCAATGTTGAGGTTGAATGGTGCACTCGTGAACTTAGTCATTGCCATTGAGCATTTTAATGCAGCAACTATGGCAGGAGTAGCACCTGAGCATCCTGAATCCTCAATAAATGTCCCAGTGCTCGTCTTGAATCTTATTGCATATTTTGAGACTGCTTGCGAGTGATCGTTGGGAGTCGGAGCCCACTCAATAGTAACGATGGTAGATGAGAGACTTGTTATCGGTGGGGCTAGTTTATCTGGAATCGTAGAAGCATAGATAGGAGTCTCAGGGGAGAAGCTACCTTCACCGTGAATATTAATGGCACGGTATTTCATTTTGTAAAGAGTTCCTGGAATAATTGCTCTCGCTGCCACACCAGGGTCATATGTTGGCGTCTTTGTATGAGTGTAGTCAAGTTTAAATGGCGCGTTGTCGGTAAACAGGAGCTCATAGTCGGAAAAGGTGTTTGGATCGTACCACCAGACCTCGTAAGTGTCAATCTTTATTCCACCCCAAGAATCCACAGTGGGAAGCTCTGCCCATTTGATTTTTATCTGTAAATCTGTGGTTATTAAAGGGTTATTCGTGACAGACGTTGTCGGTGCAGATGGCTAAGTCTGGATCATTGCATTGTTGGTTGCAGTCAATTACAATATCGTTGCTGCACCTTATCCCATTAAGTTCTCAGCCCATATCCTGACTCTAATCTTATCATTAAGACTGTATAGATACGTGGTACTTCTGAGTGTCGTCATCTTGATAGTGCATTACTAAGTGGAGTTAATAGTGGGATCATCACCCGGGCAATCGTCAGTTTAGATATATTTCGCAGGATCGTTTGCATTATCTCCCTTTTTTAATACGGCAATATAGTATCTGTTGATCTAAAGACCGCGATTGAAGGGTTCTTACCACTTGATGAGAAAATTGGTTGTACTATTTTCTGTAGAAATCCAGGTAGGGGCATCTGGAGCTCTCGCACATGTGATTTCATATATTTAACTCCATGGGCCCCAGCCATACTTATTGTAGGCTCTTGCTCTTAGTTGATATCTTGTTCCGCCAATGATTCCAGTTGACGTTTGAACGGTCGTCGCTGTGTTATTTGAAGTGAAACCTTGCAATGAGATCCAAGTATCCCTGTCAGCATCAGGTGCCGTCGTGTTTCCATCGTTTCTTTAAATCTCATAAGAAGTTATGGAACTGGTTATGCCACCTGCGGCTACAGTTAAACTAGTTATGCCGGTCCATGAGGTCTCCAAAACATTGTAGTCCGTGTTTGAGCCTCTAACAGGTGTGCCTGGGGCATCAGGTTCTGTCTCAATTACCACTGTGAACAAGTTATTTGCCACAGGAGAAGCACTGTTGTTGTACCCCTTTATATTTTTTGCATTGATTTGGACAACAATTTTATCATTCTTCTCAAGAAGAAAAGGCGCTTCTCTCAGTTTTTACATATGTACATAGCAATACTTCCCAGCGACAATGCTTGGCAAAGAACCATCGCATGTATCATTCAAGGTACTCCAGGTATTATCCTTTGCTCTAAATTCGACCATATACGCCGAAACATCGTCTCCATTGTCTTGTGGATATGTCCAAGTTACTTTGACCATTGTGTCACTATTAGCGAGGGTAACGACAGGCGTAGCCATTCTGTCAGGAGGTGAAGAAGGAACGACTGAAAGGATTGGTGAATCAAAACTGTCACCCACATTATTCTTTGGTCTGACCTTAAATCTGTAAGTAGTTCCATTTTATATTGATGTACCCCAGGAGTAAGTGAGGACCATAGTATTTTTGGGACTGGTATCCATTTCTGTGAATGAGCCACCTTTTCCTTAATCCCAGTATATTCTGTAATACTTTACTGGGTCACGTCCGGTGTCCAATTCATCGGTCAAATGAATCCAATTAATCTTGATAAATGTTGCGCTCGTAGATGAATCCTCTGTGGGTGCAGGCATCCTGCCTAATCTGTTGGGCACATCATCAGTCAACACAAGTGTCTCATCGGAGTATTCACCTAATCCTACTCCGTTTTATGCAGCTATCCTTACGCGATACCAGTTGTTATCTGAGAAAGTTGTTACTGTTTTTGAACTACCTGTGTACGGGTAATTGGTGAGTACAGTCCAGCTTCCAGTGCTTGTCTGCTTTATCCATTCAACCCTGTAATGAATAACAGGATCTCTGCCAGTGTCAGCATCACTTGTTGTCAACTAAACCCAATTTATAACGACATCTGAAGGCGTTGGGTCAGCAAAAGTGGCTATATTCATTTTTCGAGGGTAAGTCTTTGTCAAAACTTGCAACTCAGTTGTGACACCATACTCAACACCATTTGTTGCAGATATTCGATATTTCACATAGTAGTTAGATTGATCAAGGTTTGCTGGAAAAGGCGACGAGACATCGTGCTGGAACGTAAGAACTGCAGGATTTGATGACTTAGTCAACTCCGTCCAAGCAGTTGTAGCCGGTAAATTGTCATGGTACTCAAGCTTGTAGTAAGTCACTGCATCGCGTCCTGTCTCAGTTTCCAGTAATAGTGCATCCCAGCTGAGTTTTATCTACTTGGGCGCAGTTGAGACCATCGCTAAGTTTTTCACTGCCACTGGAACATCATCTGTCGTTATAGATAAATCGGAGGAATAAGCACCCATTCCAACTCCATTACTTGCTGCAACTCTGTATTTAAAGACAACATTTTTTGTAAAGGGAGTGGTCGAAGTATGAATGTAATTTGTAATGAGTGACCCAGTGGGATTTAGCGCTGAGTATCCTGTTCCCATGTTTACTTCAAGGGTATAATAGGAGATGATATCGTTGCCTTAGATTGCAAACTGAGTCGAATTACTGAGAGGAACCCAAGATATTGATATTGCTTTAGGATTAATATAGTCCACAGTTGGTTCATTCATGAATGTCGGTCTCGTTGGAGTCCTAATAATGAGCGTATCTGAATATTGGCTACTACCGACTCTATTAATAGCTCTAACTCTGTATTCGAAATCTTTTCCCTCGGAGAAAAATGACGATGTAGTATGGCTTTTTGATAACTAAACCGTAGTAACTCCACTCGTAATATCGGTCCACGTTCCATCAGACACTGTGAAGCCCGTTGTGCATGACGCCAGTGTTGAATAAGAAGTTGCATAGCATGGCCTGTTGAAGAACTCTATTCTGTAGTATAAAATTGGGTCTCTACCCGTTTCTGTCAAAGTTGTGAGGTATGTCCAGTACAAGTCGATTGAATTATACCTGATCATGCTAGCTTGAGGCGTAGCCATTTTAACAGGTATGTCATCGCACTGAACAGGGGTTTCAGTTGATACTGGGCCATATCCCACACCGTTTTTCGAGGTTAAACGATATCTAATGTAGCCACCGGCTGGGAGCATAGCTGAAGGTATATGAGTGTAAGTTAGTGCCACTGATGCCGAGTTATAAGTATTTAAAGCGGTCCAAGTAACTGTTCCAGAGCCTGCCGCAGCTACCTATGCTGTAGTACCTGAGTCCCATTCGAGGAGGTAGAAATTAATTGGATCACCACCATTATCGGCAGTATTGATAGCGTTCCAAGTTATTACAACTTTTTGAGGCTCAACATTAGCTGGGTCAATAACAGGGGCATTGCAAGCTTAAGGAACCTTATCTGCTGTAATTGATGTTTCTGTCGACACCAGACTATAGTCAACACCATTCTTTGCATAGAGGCGGTACTTGTACGTTGCACCACTTGTTAAAATGACACTTGGAGTGTGAGTGTATGAAGTTGGCACAGTCATTCCAGATGTATAAGAATTCAAATCAATCCAAGAATTTGAACCTTGATCCCACTAAAGGAGATAGAAGATTATTGGGTCACCACCATTGTCAGCTGTAGCGATTTGATTCCAAGTTACTGTCACTTATTGAGGATGAATATTGGCTACATCAATTAAAGGAGCATTGCAAGCTTGAGGAATCTTATCAGCTGTAATTGAGGTTTAAGTTGATGGCAAACTGAAGTCAACACCATTCTTGGAATAAAGTCTGTATTTGTATGTTCCACCACTTGTGAGCTTAGCACTCGGAATGTGCTCATAAGACGTGGGTAGTGACTTGCCAGCTTCGTAAGAATACAAATCAGTCCATGCACCTGTGCCCTAGTCCCACTAGAGCTTGTAAGAAATGATCGGATCCCCGCCATTATTAGCTGTAGCTGTTTCAGTCCAAGTCACTCTCACTTTTTGTGGATAAATGTCTGCAACTGCGATAACTGGTGCATTAACTTAAGGTATTTTATCGGCTGTAATTGAGGTTTCAGTTGATGGCAAACCCATGCCGACGCCATTCTACGCTTTTAGTCTATATTTGTAAGTGCCGCCACTTGATAGTATAGCACTTGGAATGTGCTCGTAAGATGTGGGGACTGCCATGCCAGAAACGTAAGTATTCAAATCAACCCATGAACCTGTACCCTAGTCCCACTAGAGCTGATAGTAAATGATTGAGTCGCCACCATTATTTGCAGTAGCTGTTTGCGACCAGGTCACTATCACTTTTTAAGGGTATATATTAGCATCAGGGATAACTGGTGCATTAGCAAGTGGAACTGAATCAGCAGTAATGCCGACTGAACCACAAGCACCAGGGCCAACACCATTCTCAGCGCATACCTTATAGGTCTGAGTCGAGCCTGAAGTGAATACAGTACCCGTTGTCAGTGTATGAGTGAAGCTTGTTATTATCGTAGTTGAAGTAGGATAGTCAGTCAAAGTTTGCCAATCGTTGGCTGCCACACCTAATCCTTTATCCCAATAGAGATGATAGAAAATTACATTGTCTCTACCAGTATCGGTGCCTAGAGTAATCGGTGACCATTATATAGATATTGAGCCTGGATTCACTGAGACCATGGTTGGATTATTCATGTTAATGGGAACTTAATCAGCTTGAACGCTTAAAGTTGCTGAATAGGCTGAGCTGTAGTCATAAGTATTTTTGGGCAAAATCTAGTACTTTTATGTGGAACCACTTGGAAAGATTGTGGTTCGTGTATGAGTATAGGTTAAAAGTTTCCCATCGGCTTCTGAGGTGAGTTCCTGCCAAGCTGGAGTAGCTATTTCTGCGTTCCACCACTCAAGCCTGTAGTATAAGATCGGAGTTCGTCCATTGAGCGCTGTGTCAGTCAACTCAGCCCAGTTAATTACAATGCTCTTTGGAGTCACTGTTCCATGAGTTGGAGTAGTCATTCCAGAAGGAATAGTTGGAGTTGTGCATGTTGTTGGGGTCGAATACACATTACTATAGTCGATGCCATTCTTAGCTCTGACCTTAAATGAGTAGACTGTGTTTGCAGGAAAGTTTGTAGCGCCATTGGAGTAAGTATAAGTAAGATAGAGGTTTGAATAGTCAGTGTTAAGTTGGGAATACGCCGATCCGCCCACTGAGTACTCAACTGCATAAAAAGTGATGGCATCTCCACCGTTCTAGCTAACATCAAGTGCGGGCCAGGTCAAGGTCATGCTAGTTGATGTGACACTTGAACAAGTGACAGCTGTCATGCTTTGAGGGATATTGTCAGTGGTGATGGTCAATATATCCGAGACTGTGCTTGATCCGATATTGTTTGTGGCATATATTTAATATCGAATGATAACACCCCTTGGAGTTGTCTCGATAGTATACGTTTCTGTATTTTGATTTTGTGATGCATCTGGAGTCGCTATTGTAACGAAGTTTGTGCAAGTTGTTGAACCAGTGCATTGCTGAAGAGTGTAGCTTGTGACTGTATCATACCCCATATCGACATCCGATGTCAATCTAGTCCACTGAATTACTATCGACAGAGGAGTGATGGTTGGGGCTGTCGGGGTGGCCATTTTTACTGGTACTGTTGGAGTGAGAACATTAAAGATAGTCGAGTATGGGCCCAAGCCAGCTTGATTGTAGACTGCTACTCTGAAATAATAGGTAGTACCAGCGTTGTAAGGATAGGTAGACCTATCAAGTGTAAAAGAAGTAGATGTGTAGCCCGCGCCTGTTAAAGTATCAGTAACTGATGCAAAGGTCGATGAAGAGCTCCACTACAGTTGGTAGTACAATAAGGGGTTGTTACCCAAGTCGGCGGCGGTTGTTAACTCTGTCCATTGAACGACTATGGATACCATGTTCTTGGATGTCAAGCTCATCACAGGCGCTGCCTGTGGTATCCTTGGCATCACAACAGTGAGGTGAGTAGAGTAAGCGCCAAGGCCGACGGCATTTCTCGCTCGGACTCTGAAGTAGTAAGTGCTGCCGAAAGCCCAATTGACTGTGCCTGCACGCACTGTCTACTCATAGAAGAGTGCTGAGGTCTCAGTCATTGCTGTGTAAGGTGAAGTTGTTACTGCAGGAGAGGGGCAGGTTGTTGAGAGGCAATACGAGAGCTCATATGCAGTGACCACACGATAGCCTTGGTCTGCATCCGTGGTTAAAGCTGTCCAAGAAACCTTGATGGTGTTCTCATAGGCTGTCTCTAGCGTTGGAGTAGCTAGTGCATTTGGGACCGAACTCAGGATCGTGTATGTTGCTTCGGACGATGAGCTTGTACCGCAGATATTGGTTGCTTAAATTTTGAACTTATACTAGGTATTCCAATTCAGATTGGTGGTGTCCGGCAGACTAAAAACCTATTGAATGGTAGACTGACTGACTGAACTTCCAAAGTTAGCAAAAGTACATGAAGACGCAAGGCACTTCTGTATTTGGTAGGTAACAGGGTCATTTCCTATACCATTGGGCGAAGTAGAGCTAACCCAGGTGGTGGCTAGTCCAGTCCAGCTGACAGTTATTGCGCTCATTGTTTGTGATACTGTGACACCAGTTACAGCTTCTGGTATTGACTTCATAATGTCGCTGACTGAGTGAATATAGTAGTCAGAATGGGTATACGAGGTGGTTTTAAACCTGAGGCGGTATTTGATGGTCGTGCCAAAGTAGTAGCCATAGCTTTTGAGTTCAGCTAATGTTTGATCTTTAAAATTAAGATTACTGTCCGTGAGAATTCCATTCCACGAGCCACTACCTAAATTTTAAACCCCAAATGTGGCGAGAATATTGCCTGTGATCATAGTATAAGACCAGGCAAATTTGTAAGAGGAGCAATCAGCAGAACGAGTGATACTTGTGCTAAATGTCGAGCCTATAACAGGAGTTGGAGCATCAGGCAAAAATCTGCCCTTTGAAGTTGAAATATCATGATCAAATGTATCTGAAGTCTCAGATTCCTCATAAGTTTTAACCATATTAGGATTCCAAGCTATCTTGACTTAAGGCTGCTCCTGGTTTTTCTTGATTTTTTTAGTCTTTTGCAATTTTTCGTATTCAGCAAAAGACTCATCAATCTTTCTTTTAATTTCTTCCAGATTTCTCGGATTTCCTTAGTCATCGAAATCCTCTGTGTCTTGAAGAGGCGAGGCTGATGCAAGAGGGAGTGAAAGGAGGTGGAGAGAATGTTTTTGACATTTTCTCGAAAAATTGTGTTCGCCTAATTTTTAAGTTTGCGAGAAAATTTGGACTAGTGAATCACTTCCTTAGCATGTCAATTCGGCGACATCGGCTGTTATCATGGATACAAGTAACATTCCAAGAGAGGCAGTGATTATAGCTGATCTGTATTTATTTTTAGGATTCCGATTCTTCGCGTAAGGCATGCTTTGATAAATGCTAGTAGGATATTCCCCTGGCCATGGAGGTGGAGGGGGATTTTCAAGGTCTCTCCTTCTTGGCGAAGGGTCGTACCTTAATTTTCTAGAGTTTCTCATCAGAAAATAAGTGTATTTGTTATATAATAACTGGATCTTGCACCGCCTTATATATTAATTTTATTAAGCTTTTCTATAAATAAATTCCTGTAAATTTGTGATTTAACAGAATAGTAATGTTTATCTAACACTTTCTCTTTCAAACGAAATCAAATGGGGTTTTGGGGTTTTGGGG
>VFQS010002917.1_pt1 | contig 13469 bp, 13 predicted proteins | sample 3512361 | NCBI WGS metagenome assembly VFQS01 (sample SAMN10412375, study PRJNA504923) | tailings metagenome | isolation source: Relicate 1 Philex TSF3 active mining | place: Philippines
CCCCAAAACCCCAAAACCCCATGTTTATAGAGTTATGAATATGATATTTGAAATAAAGTGGGTGGTTTCATCAAATGGCTTTTTTCCAAAGCCAGAATGTAATGTGGTTGATAACTTTCTTTACTTGATTGTTGGCCTTGATGTTTTAAATATCAACAAATGATTTCCTGTGACTCATTTCAGCCGGGATGTCTTTTTAGTTGTTCTGAGGAAATTCTTTTGTCACAAGGAACGCATTTACTGTCTGTCTGACGTTGAACTCAATGTAAATGAGACTTTGAGGGTTGTCTGGGTCAAAAATCAACAAATCTGGGAGCTTTTATTAGTCGCCTATAACCTATCCAGCTAGTTGAAGAATGTTAGTAAATTAGTAACATTTTTTGCCAAAAATATTTTTGAGGTAATCATTAAGCCCTATATTATATTACTTTTTAAATTCTTACTTCGATTGTACAGGTTCATTGAGAAAATGTCACGGTATCGATCATCAAAGTGTCTAAAATCTACCTGATAAGAGAATTTGAGCATATCGTGGATTTGAGCATCTGTGAGTGGATTCTTCTTCGATTAGTCGAAGAAATTAGACCACAATTGATCTTTTATCAGCTCCTTTCTGCATTCGCTAAAAGCTCCCTCAAGTTAATCCTAAAACATTAATAATCATTTATACTTACAATGAATGATGCCATATCTTAACTGACAATTTCTTTAAGTGGATACCGTTCAGAATTTGTGCGCAAATCATGTGGTAGACCATTTTCATCAACTTAATTGTTAGTTAAGGGGACAGTGTATATCATGTAGAAAACCAGCTCTATAATAGTCTTCTATTCAATTTCTTCTCTTGTTTGGAATATTTCACTAACTGTGGTTTCTTGCTTTCTGCATTAAACATTCCAAACTTTTTTGTAGACTTCACAACCCTTATTTTCGAAATTGAGATGAATGGCGTTGTTTCTTAGTTCTACATAGTAAAGTTTCTTGGAAGATGGTTCATTCAATGAGTTTTTGCCTCCAATAGAGCTTGATGTAGCTTTCACAGTAGACTTCCTTAAATCAGATTCATTCTTATTTTTTGCATTCTTTTGATCACGATCATCATTATCTTCATCGCCTTCCTCTACTTTTTCCAGGTTATTGGCAGAATATTTCCTTTCTTTGTAAGTCTACCGAGAATTAGGTTAAGAAGGTTAGAAAACGACGCTGCTTGATCTTGCGTTGACACTGTTGTTGTGGTCAAGATTTTCAACTTTAAGCTTCAGCCCTTCCTCCTTAAAGAACGAGTACAAAACTTGTTCACCTTTGCATTCTTCTTCTGGTTTAGAAGGTGAGCTTGTCAATGATTGCAATGGAACACTTCCAATTACAGATGTTGAATATTTCTGTTAGATTGTTTATAACACAGGTGATTTTTAGGATGGCTAAGTCAATATTTTGAACTGATATTGCTTATGTCGTGCACAGAAAAAGGCCAAGAAGTCAACATCTGAAATTCCATTCATTTGGCCCAAATCAAATTTAAGGACTACTACATCAATAAAGTTTTTGGAAAACTTTGGAGGACTATTGTAATACGACAAGATGTTGAAAAGTTAATGGGACACATTGAATGATTTCTTACTTTTCACAGATATCTAATTGCTTATTTCTTTGAGATGAAAATCATAGTTGAATGAATCTGAATTGAGCCTCGTACTTAAATAGTGAACCTCTTTGACAACCGCTTATCGTTTCTCTCTTCTAACATTGATGTCAGAGAAGTAAATATTGTAGTCAGAGAAGATGTTGCTGGGAAAGGTCTTGATCATGCTATCAAACTTGTAAACATTAATTCTGATCAGACCATTTTAGTATTTGAGCTCATAAATAATGATTGAATCATCAAAAAGTGTTTTCACAATGTATGAATAGAGCATTTGCTAAGATTCTTGTCCTTCTTCGCTTATTTCCTGCAAGACTCTTTCTTTTCTAGTTTTTGAAAACAAATGTGTAGTATAATAAGAATCTTAATGCTAGGAAGAAACGACTAGGCTCGAATTAGAACCAGGCTGATTAATGAGAATAGGCTTGTCTTCTTCAAATGATTCTTTAAAATCTTCTGAATTCTTCTTTAGTTTTGGATTCTATTGAGTTTTACCAAAATAACTGGCAATATAACTATCTTCTCCATATAAGCCTTCGTTGTAAAGTTGCTTCTTGAAGGAATGCAATGAAGTATTGTTGATCTTAGCTTTATTTTTGCTGAGTTGAAGCTAACTTTCATCATTGGGGTTTGATTGAAACATAAAGCAAACCGAGTTTTTGACTCCAATTTTAGAGAGCAAGAAATTGTTGTATTCAGTAAGGAGATTTTTCCTCATCTCTTCCAATTGCTTCTTGTTTATAGTACTTGGATGATCTTGGTAACCAATAACTGAAGCATTAATTAATCCATCTTCAATCACAAGAGTATGCTTATCATCAAACAATTGTTGAGTAATGTTAGTGTAAAGGAGTGTTGATTTCCGAATTAGATCTTCAACCTCATATAGTTAATTTTGAATTGATTGCCCAGCAGATATTTTTTCAAACAACTTCTTGAATTCCTCCTGTTGTTGCACGTTTTTGGATGTGACAAACTTCCTCTAGACTAATTCCTCGCATTTAGTGTATGTTAATGCAAGTTGCTGTGAATTCTTGACTCTTTAGTAATAGCATTTGAGCATTTTAATCATTCTCATTCCATGGAAGAATATTGGATTGTAGACCATGACCTTATTGTTATGTTCGCTAGTTGAACTTATGTGGTCAAAAAAGTGTTGTTTTTTGCTCGCTGATCTTTTGAAAAATTCTTATTGATTGTACTTGTCAATTTCACTTAGGATAATATTTGCTCTGCTTGGTTGCAAACTTGGAGATATCACGTACATATTGACAAGCTTCAACTCAACATTTTTGTCTCTGTGCTGAAGAGACTTCTTGATGACTTTGTTTTGGATAAAATCAATAAATTGCACTGTGTAGTATGTTTTCTTCGCCTTCTTATTAGCAGTGTCATTCTCAATGAAATCAACTTGAGGTGTCTTACTAATATTTTAACGGGCTTAATACTTTTATGGCATATCTGTAGCAGCTTTTTTGGTATTCTTAATCTTTATGTATAGGTTGTTGAGGTTCTCGTCCAATTTCAATGACTTAAGAAATTCTTCTCCTTAAACTTGTTGACTAAGACCTCCACTAAGAAGCGTGGGCAAAGGACTTTCGCTTTAATGATTATCTTTTTCAGCTGTTTTTTCTTTCTTTGGCCGTCTTCTTTTCTTTACCTCTTCCATAATGGGTTCATCCGGATTATATTCGGTGATCTATTTGCGAGACTTGCGTTTCTGCATTTTGATAACTCGCTTGAAATCATATATCTGCTTTCCTTCAATAAGTGTGGCAGTTTTTTCATAGGTGTACTTGTTGTTCTGATATAAAGTGTCGAGAGTCTAATTTTTGATGAGGTGTGTGGACGAGTAGTAGTCCTTCAGGGTGTACACGGTTCCCAACTTCTGTGAGACAATCCTCTTCAAGAAATTCTGCCTATTGCTATTCCAGAGAAGCTAGTCTTGAATGATCTCTTTGCATCTCTTGATCACAAGCTTGTCAAGGTTGTAGCTCTTGAAGTTCAATTTTTAGTCTTTGACACTCAAGATCATCATGAAAGATCGGGGAAGGGAAAGTCTTTGGTTATTGCTCATGTTTTGCACAATATTCGAATATTACTTAAGGGATGATAATCTGTCTTCGGGGTTAGGCTTCTAATTTTAAAACTTAGAAACTTCAATATTGGACTGCTAAAGTAGCGAAGGGGTTTAATCATCAGGTTTCAACCCGTCGAATTGGAATTATTAAGATAGATCTTTGAAGATTAATGATTTGCCAAGATTTTCCATTGCTTAGTGAATTTTAAATGATCCGATGACTATCTTGAATTGGGGGTGAATGTTTCTCAGTATAGTTTTGGTTTTACTAAGATAAATTTTGATATCTTTCTAAAACTACTCATATATTTGAGGGCTTAAGGTTTCTCCAAATACATAAATCACAGTTTATTCTAGTTTATTTGTATTCTTGTTCATAAACTCGATTATTAACGACAAATACCAGTTGTTTTAAGGGTACGACTTATTGTCGAATAAATCTTGGGTAAATGCTCTAAATTCTGAATGGAAGTTAGTGATGAACGAATTAATTAGTGTGCAAATGATGTCACTCTAATCTCCATAAATAAGGATCTCGAAATCTTCTACCATACTCGTCAAAGAAAGAGTCTAGTGCTGAAGTAATAATTCTAGTTGCTCTATATTTTTAGATACACTGCTCACACTTGTGCTAATCTTATTTTTTGGATCTTTGTCAGTGGTCATCTGAAGAGTTGATGGAATATGATCTTTACTAAAATAAGTTCTTATGTATTGCTCAACCATGCATTCAGCTAGAGCCTAGTGCACATTTAAAATTACATTTTTCGAGAAGTTTTCCTTCTCAAGCTATCCCAGGACATTTAATTGAACGACCAGCCACTTCTAGCTTGCTTCTCTATTTATTGGGACAGGTATCTTCATGAGGTCGTTCGTGTTTCTGTATCTAAGAAATTGCTGTGCACTTGAGTTACCCTCTTAGAGGTCTTTGCATGAATGATATATAAGAGGCATGCAAATCTTCAACTTAGATTTCGAAACATTTTCTTGAATGAATTTGCTTATGCCAAATATTTTAACGTTATCTAGATTTTGACTTTGTGACTCATCTACATCAAAGTTTGTGGACAAAAACTTCCTAAAAGCAGATTGGACTTGCTCACTATAATTTAATAGATCGCCTTGTGGTTCAAATATTTCAGAGGCATTAAAATTGTCTAAAATTGAAAGGCTAGCGATAGTCAAGGATTCTCCCAGGTGCTACTTGATGTATTTAACCTCTTATCTAATATCATCCTTCGACTTGATCTGAATTTGCCTCAAATAGTTGTAGAGTAATTGAAAATCTTCCGATTTGTAACTTAAAATAGGTTTCTTTAACTCTTTCAAGGTTTCCTAACTAGCAAGGTCCAAATTGAAGTCAGGCGGAGCTAACTGTATCTAATGAGTTTAAATTGAATTTGTCCTTTTTATATCAATCGATTGGCTAGTTGTTTCCACGAAATGCTCGGTAACTTAGTGAATCTTTTGATATTTAGAAGTCTAAGTCAGTTGAACTGGCATTAAAAATCTTGAAAGATTCTGCTTCAAATATTGTATTAAAGCATAGTGATCTGTGATTAAATGATCGCTAAGTGGGAAGGCAAACATCATTTTCTGGTCCGAACTGTCGATGTAGTTAAAATCCTCCACACTTATTGTACCGGGATGAGTAAGATGATGTTTCGCTAATAATTCCAGAATCTTTTTATTTATATTGACTTCAATAAGCTTGATTTCCTCAACCATGTGGCTCTTTAAGCAGTTTGATGCCGAATAAACTTCCATGACGATAGATTTTTAGGAAGACTGCTATTCTTAATTGACGCCTATTGATGAAGCTTTTATAGTATTATTGATAGCAGCACTAGCATGAGCCGACACATCTTTATTTATTGAGCTGATAGACTCATCTCCAGTAATCCCATTTGTGAAAAAATTCACTTGAGAATTCATGATTTCTTAATTGAAATTTGTCTGGTTGCTCGCAAACACATGAGACTAGTGCTGCAATTAATTTAATGATTAAAGAGTGCTTTATTTTCCTGTTGTCTAATTTGAAGTAACAGTGGTTGCCCCGAAAATTTTGATGAGATAAACATTGTTTTCTTTCTTGACAACATACAAGTTGGCTGCATTCTCAATATAATAATTGAAAAACGTTTTTTGAATTGCATTTATTCCATCTTCCTCTCTGATCAAACTGTGCTTCAAAGGAAACATATATTGAAATACTTTGTTAACCTTGAACATTTCTTGCTTTTCAGTTAGATTCTTAAATTACGGAGGTGTAAAGTTGGTATTTATAACCTCTTTGGTAATGTTAGAACTTATTTCAGATGTTGTATCGCTATTTTAGACCTAACTAAATTTCCCCATTCTCTTCTTGAATTTTGATGTAATTGAGCTTGATTGTTTTTACATTTGTGAAGCAGGGCCTTGATTATTGACTGTGGAGACTTAGGAGGACTGACTCGACAAGGTCTTTGCAAGATTAGCCTTAGAAGATTCAGAGTCATAAGAATCTACTCCCATTAGTGCAGTTGTTCTATTCTTGTTGTTCTCGATTCGATTTTAAGTCTGCTGGTGATTCGCCTAAGTGAGATTTTAATGCTGCCCTTGGTCATCTTTATAATCATTCAAGATAAGATTTTATGGCATTAGCTTTTATTGTTCAACTTAATTTAAAAGCAAAATGACATTAGCTCTCTTTGAAATAATTTCAATGCATCTATGTAATTCTTTTTCAACAATCTAATCATCCAGATAGATATGATTCTTGTACTTTGGTAAATGGTAAGCACATTCAAGATAGACACTATTTTGATTAGTTGAGTTATCGAGTTGATGAACAAGTCTAAAAATCAACCAGAAAGGAATCTCAAAAGGTTCCTGCTAGTTTTTCTTTTTTTAGTTTTCAATAATCTCTAGTTCATTTAGATCTGATACAAAATTTTTTAGCTGAATTTGATCTTCATCTTAAAAACCACTTTCGTTGTCAACAAAATTTAGGGGAATTTGATTATTTTCTGAATTCACTTAATGTTTAAGGTAGAAATTTTTGAGGTATTGTTAGGACTTAACGAAGAACAATTCATCGTTCACGTTGTTTTTATCTTGGGTCATCTTGACATGAGTGACATTGAAAATATTAGATTGTTTTAGGTCATCAGTCAAGTACTTCATGGCTTGACGAGTTTTATTTCCAAGCTTATCAAGCACTTTTAATTTGAACTCTTTTCTTTGGTTATGTAGAAGAGCGCCCATGTATTTCTAAAGAGTAATCACATTAAGTGGATCGATTTGTCTCGTAATGAGAGAGAGATATTCTATGAAGCCCTCTGCAATGAGGGCGTAAGAGCGACGCAAAATACCGTAGATAGTCTTTCTTTAAATCTCATCATAATAATACATCCGATAGTCCTTAGACTGTTTTTCACCATGCTTAAAATAGTAAGGAATACTTTTGACAAGCTACTTTTTGTTGATGGGCTTAAAAAGAGACCATGAGTTTTCTTTGAAAGGGGTAAGATCTTCAAACTCGAGTCTCTATTGCAGACAATGTGGTTGATGATTATCAAGAGGTAGAAGTTGATTAAGCTTGGATACTCGGATGAGATCTTCGTGATCATCATCATTAACCAAAATTTCATCTTAATTCTCATTGCACAGATAGTCAATGTCCTAATCCCTGATGATTCCAACGTATTAAGGGATCGTATAGAATGAGAAATAAATTTCAACGGCTGACTATGTTTCCATATGATCCTCCAACTCTCTTGAAGAATTATGATAACTCAAGAACAAGGTCTTTTCATTAATGACTTGGTCAAGGAATTAAATGCTTTCAACAAATTGCTAATTCTCTTGAATAACCTTTGCCTCATGTCTTCTTTCCTCGACAATGTATTGAGCCTTTTTAGCAAGATCTTAGCAAACTTAAGATATAACGCCCTAATTCGCTTCATCGAATACCTCAGAGATCCTTTCAAGTTTTTTCTCAAGGACTATCTCCCCTTTCAAATTATGAACAATGAGATCAATTTTGAACATGAGCTTTTTACTTGAGTTCTGTCCAATTTAATTCTTGCTGTTAAATGAATTAGCCAATCCACTGAACGATTTGCGAGCGTTTCTTCTGGTGTCTTCCTCGGAATCTGAGTATGAATCTTTGGTCCCTTCTAGATTATACAGAAAAGGCTCATTTAGTTTTTAGTGTCTAGGATCCTAATCATTAATTTCAGGATAGTTGCCATGCTCATCTAATTCATTGTTCTTCTTGAAAACGAATAACTCGGCATCTGTTTCACAAAGACGGAAATTCCTTGACACAATTTGATGGAAAACTTCATCGAGAGCAGCTTTGAATTCGCGTTGACTTTAAACCTATCCATCTATGTACTTGACTTACTTGACGAGAATCTCATTGATCATTTGACACAGAAAGCTGATGTCTAGCTTGAATCTGCACTTAGTCATGGTCTTTTTCATTTTTGAGAAATCTTTTTGGAGATTATCTTTGATTGTTGTCAATACATCGTCATTAGAATCATTGGATGATTTCCGACTTCTCCGATTCTTGGAAAAATTTTACTGGTGAATTTCATTCTCTTCAGGCAAATTCATGAGTACTGTCTCTGCAAAGATGATATCAAAATTTGTCTTCAAATATTAGCAGAAGTTATCAATGATAGTTTAGACGTGTGGCTCAAACTAGAGTTATTAGCTTCCCTCTCTCAAGTCAGATTCATAGTAGAATAAGAAGTCGCAAATTTGATCTATCTGGTTGATGTTTTCTTATTCATCTTCATCCATCAAGTCGTTGATTTCCTAGTCGGAACAATTCTGATTTGAATAATGCAATTCACTTCCAAGGTTCTGTGACAGAATTCTATCTCTCGCACCCTCATGATTTAGGTGATAATTAGGGTTAAGCATATGCAAATAGGGGCTCTTGGTAAGCTTCTTTGAAATTCTGATCATTCTTTTGGTAGCCTTGTAATACTCTACCTCAAGCGAGCTGTCTTCTCCCCGGCCATGGATTACTGAGTTCAGATACTCATTCTTTGAAGGTAGTCTAATCAAGAATAATATCTACTTAGTAACCAACTTGACATAGCAGTGACTATATGACATCAAAAATACATTAATGCTTACTATTTTTCTTGATGAGGTTGAATGAAATCATCTGTTGATTTTTTAAGCTTAAAATCACTAAATTCTTCGTAAACTCTCAGTATCTGATCATAGTAATCCGAAACAATGTCTTGAAAATTTTCGGGCCTGTTGTTAAAGAGGTAATCTGGTATGAAAAGCACCTCTTTGCCAACGACTTTGAGGTTGTCTATGAAATCCTAAATCTATAGTTGAAATGAACTCTCATCGATTATCTTTGTCTAATTGTGTAATTAATGAACTTGAATTGTTGGAGGTTGACCAAGAATATTGATTTCACCAGTAGCATCAGTTCTAACTTGAGATTGGAATACCTCTGGGTATGAGTTCCTGAGAAACTCACCCCAATCTCTTTTGAGCATTTGCATTTTGCTCTTGATTGAAAATTCAAGTTTGAGTCTTTTGCGTGATTTGTCTGACCGCAGTGCCTGTTCTACCTCTGGAGTGAAAATGTTTTTGAAGTAGCAGACCTCACTTTTGATGAGTGACTCAGCATTCGGATTCTTGGGATTGACTTCAACCATTTTTAATATTGAGTTTTTGATGATGTTGTGGTATGTGCAGATATTGTTGAACAAAAACTTATCAACTTCAAATATGTACTCACTGAGTTTGGGGAAGAAATTTTTGTCAGGTAGGCAATTGACTGAGTCTTGATCTTTCTTTAAAAGATTTTCAATAGATATTGTTGACCCAATGTGCTAATTGCAGTGGTGTGTTTTCTCAATAAAAAAGAACCCTGATTCATGCTCCATCAAAAGTTCGGTGGTGAATTCAAGATTAGCAGTTGATTATTCTCTCGAGTCTTGATGATTAACATGGATGACATATTAGAGCAAAATATCCGTTTCGTTTGAGCTGTCCATGCAATGATGTTTATCATTAGTAATTAATTGTAGATGATTGTGTTAATCTCCAAGTTTAGAAAATCTGCGGTTCCCCAATTTTCCAAATCGCTCCGAATCTACAAAGCATTAATGAAATGGCACTTACCCTCATTGAGCTAGTTCGAATTCCTTCCTTAAGTCTTGCCAATCTTTTGCTTGTAAGCTTTCAGCAGCTTGATGAATAAGAACTTAGAGGATTGTGGTCCTTATGATTGCTCTCTATTGACGAAAATAAAACCTTCCTTAAGTCTCTGGCGAATGATTGTTTCAAAGAAATCTTTGTTAGTGAGTGCATTGTCATTTTTCCAGTGCCATGACTTGTTGTAGCAAATGTCAGTGATTGAAGTGGGCACTTAATTAAGATAGAACGAGTGAAACTTATCTTATTTGGTCTTCATGAATGACTACTCAAACTGCAATGAACCCTTCAATTCATTTTAGGGTTGACAGTACTTGATAAAAGCTCTTGATTCCTAGACAAACAGAGATGCCACTTGCTTTTCATAAACTTTTTAACAGTCGCTCGTGAGTGACTGCTTGAGCTAGGAAATAAAGTTTCTCTATAGCTTTGGTGACACCTGGTAGAATCCGAGATGACATACTGCGATATTATGAGCAGCCCATTGTACTTTAATGATGCAAAATCCATTAACGATTCTTTCAGCAGCTCTGTGATCTTAGAAAACTTATACAAAAGTGTCGTTATTGATTTAGAACGAAGTGAATGATAGCAATTGATCCAATATTATCTTTTCAATTTCCTTGTCTTGCATTTCACTTTGCTCAATTAAACTTGAAACATCTACTCCGATATTCGTGTACAAAGCGGCTTACTCAAATGAAGATTGAGTGACAACATCGAGTCTCGAATAGATAAAGAGTTGGGGCCAGTGGCCTAATGGAATTTTAAGTAGATCGTACCAGTTTTTACGGTGCCTCTGGTATATTTTGATCGCTTACTCCTCTGTGTTTGCGTATTTGCTCGCTTTAGATTTGCTGGGAATATTGTCTTGTTAATCTTGTTGTCCATCATGCTTGGCTTTGACGGTATCATCTCCTATTTTTGCATCAACTTCAGTAATAATTTCAACCTAGTTATTGAGCGTGCTCACATGCTATTAATCAATTATTATTATCTGACTTTTATAGTACCCTATCTTTTGGACATACTTGCCAGGTTATTATGTTTATCTTTAATGCACCACTCTAAAAGTTCGCTTGATATCTGATTGGATCGCCTCAAATACCTCAAAATGCTAGTCATACTTTTAAATTTCCTGCAGGAAATTTTGCAATTGCAAAAGCAACTTGGGTTGTGATGATTCTTCAGGGGTTTTCAAGATTTTTTGCTATTGAGATGGTCGATTTTTTGACTTAGAAAATAGCTCCTAGCGATCCCTTTTAATCTTATCAATGACTTCTTCTTGGGCAACTAGTTTATAGGTTACGTGTACTTGCCTCTGGTTGTCATTAGTGCGTATTTGCTCGATGCAGCACAGGATAAGAATTTGGTTACTCCACCAGTACTGGTAATATATTTTGCTGCCAGGACGGTCCAGCGGAGATGAACTAAGTATTTAGTCAATAACTTTGAGTTTGCGGAATTGAAAACACATTCTACGGCGATACTCACAGATTTGACTTGCTCGAGAACAATTTTCTAGGCGGTATTCTGAAAGTTGCTCTTTTCGGAAGATAGGCACATATCTTCCATTTAGAAGGAGCTCTGATACTGAAAATGACGGATTCACAGTCAAATCTTTATCTCTTCTCAGTCTCTTAATTAGGTCTGCAGAAACTCTATTCTCAAATATCAATCTCTCTTAATAGTTAACTAGTTACTAAATCTCAGAAAATTGCAAAAAGCGACTGTAGTTGCAGGGGCGGGCAAACATTAACTTTTGGAGTGAGTTCAATTAAGAGTGAAACTGATCATTCTAAGAGAGGTCTTAATGCTATTTTAGAGCACCTTATTTTGAAGAATTAAATCCAATAGAATTGAGATTCAAGATACTTCCTGCCTTAATACCTGCCAAATTATTTAATTTGTTGTGTGAAAGTGAATCTAAAATGCCTAGACCAACCGAATTCAATTTTTATTTAGTAGCATTCTAACTATATTAGTTTATTAAGCTGCTTCTGTCAAAATTGTTTGCCAAACTTGCATTGGGCTTCAACACATATTAGAATCCCATATAATTTTCACTAAAAATCCCAGCAAGTTTAATCAGTGTAGTATAATCAAAATGAGCTCCACATGTAACATACGCAAGATATTTCAGATGCTCATCGTGATTCACATATCCCAATGTGTTTCCAACTTTGTTCTCATCACCCAGATCTACAGTAATTATTTTGGTATCCGCAGCATGAAGCCGAGAAATAGCAGTGTCAAGGCTCTCCCTACCACTTCCTCTTCCCATCAAAGAAATGGAATCTGTAAGCAGAACTAAAAGTGGCTTTGCTCCTGTCCTCATCAAGTTAAGAATCTTCTGAGCATTGCACAGATGCCTCTACAGGTATTCTTCTTGTTTAATTCCGTGCTATCCATCCATCAGGTTTGCTGATGGAGAGCTTTATATTTAACTTTTAGAGTTATAAAAGTCACATAGGTGCTGCTCAATAGAAAGCAATCTACTGTGCAAGCTCTTGAGTATCTCATTTCTGTTATTGTCATCTAACTTTTAATTGTGTACGAGAATTCGCATATTGTTTGAAGAAGGTAATCCACTAGCTACAATGCTCAAATAAATGCTTGGATTGTACTCATGAGGGATCTCTTATTATTCTAAAATAGATTCTTTTATCTTTTACTCTTCTGATAAGAAAGGAGGTGTAAACTCTTCAGATTCATCGTTTACTTCTTAAATAATTTGGTTGAACCCTTTCTGGCAATCAAGGTGAGGAATAATGGGCGACTAAATTTCCTCGGATAAATAATGATCATGATTGATGTTTCCACTTTGGCACGTTGAGCGACCTTTCTTCTTGTTTGAGTCTCGATAGCAATATTTGTTATTTAATTTTAACCACAAGTTCTATACTTCCTTAACATTAAATTAGTCTTACATGAATGAATATCTCAATAGATTCATGCATTTTCTCAACATATGGCTTTGTTTGATTAGAGTAAATAGTGGATGTGGACTTGGAAAAGTCAAGTAAAAGCAGCACTTTGTACTCACTGTAGTAGAATACTGTGTTTGAATCTTGGCAATACTAAGCGCTTTCCTCAGAACTTTTATCGTCAAGTTTTCCTTCGACCAAGTGATGAAGTTTCTTTTGGTCTAGTTTGAGATCCTCTTTGTAACTCACATTAACGGCCTTCAAGTAGAATTCAAGTTCCTATTCTTAATAAGCAAATGATTTATTCGTTCTTACATCAGGGACGCAAGGAAGCTAAATCTTTTTATTGATGAGGTTAAGATGCCACGAGAGCCTTTAGCCAAGAGTCATAGACTCGGATTTTTCGACATAAATTTCGAGAAGCTAAATCTCTTTTTTGTTCACTTCATTCTCTGAATCAACCTCAGAAACTTTTAAGACTTGGGTTTCTTCAGATGCCTCATTTTATGGAGGTAGTCTGAGAGTATTGAAATGCTGCAAATGCGCAAGCATTCCTTTGCTGATACTCATATTTATATAATCTTTATTATTATTAATCACGTATAATACATTAATGCTTTGGGGTTTTGGGGTTTTGGGG
>VFQS010002919.1_pt1 | contig 13465 bp, 15 predicted proteins | sample 3512361 | NCBI WGS metagenome assembly VFQS01 (sample SAMN10412375, study PRJNA504923) | tailings metagenome | isolation source: Relicate 1 Philex TSF3 active mining | place: Philippines
ATGGAAATAATGAAATACGGACTAGGAATAGTTATTGGAATGATATTAGGAACAATTTACTTTACTATATTTGAAAAGAAAGGAGTAGGTATAGAATTTGTTACTGATACTAGAGTAAAGAAAGAATACATTACTGTATTCAAAGATACTTGTGCTGTAGTACAAAATAAAGTATCTGTTACAAATAATTACAGACCTGGAAGATTAGTAAATACTATAGTACAAGTAGATAGTGTAATAGAAGATAATGATACTACAATAGTAGTAGATGATAGACTTAGAACTTATCTATTAAGTAGCAGACAAGGAAGTGTATCTATATTTGATACACTAAATGTTAGAGGTTATTATATAGGTACTAAAAGAGGTATTAAACTAGATACACTAGAAATACAAAGTATGTTTACTAATACTGTTATAGTAAATCCTGAAAGAGAAGTCGAATATGTAAAGATAGCTACTCCAGAGAGTAGTTTGTTATTTACAGGAACTATTTATACTAATAAAGATTATGGTGTAGGATTAATGTATAAAACTAAACAGAATCATGTATTAGGAATGCAGTATAATGTAATGAGTAAAACAATATCGTTAACAGCTGGAATACAATTAATAAAATGGAAATAAACTTGCTAACTGGAAAAGTTGGACAACAAGCACTAATAACGCAACAAGTAAGTAAAATGAATTTCTGGGAAACTTATTTTAAGTTACTTACGTTAAGAAAGAATCTAAAATTTGGAGATAGAGCATTGGAAACAATAGCTTATATTATGTCAAACGATCCTACTAGAAATTACTTTGCTAAACCTTACTCTGTAGATATTATGGCAGATTTAAGAATGAAAGCACCAAGACTTACACAAGTCAAGAAAGAATTAATGGCATTAAACTTAGTAGATAGTTATGGATTTTTATCTGATAAGTTAATAAAGTTTCATACCTTTGTAATTAGTCAGGATAACGTACAATTTGTATTTTCATTCCATATAAATAATTATGCTTCCAAGTAGTAAAAGTGATATATATTCAATGGTAGCTAATGATTGTGGAAAGAGTAAAGCTCTTGTAAAATTTGTTATACAAGACTTTGAAATGAAATTAAAACATGTACTACGAAATCCACTAGAGAATACTAAATATGTACTACTAGAATGGTTTGGTAAGTTTAATCTAAAAGATAGAAAACTACTAGCTAAACAAAAGAAATTAGAAATACATAGACCAGACAGTAAAGAAATGGAATATATTAATAACATTATAAAAAAGTATTATGACAAAGAAGAGGCATGACAAACCTATAATGAGTGTCAATGTAGCTGAATTTGCAGCTGCTAATTTCCCAGACCCTAATAGAAAAATTCTATTTACTGGAATGGGTGGAGAGTCTTCAGAAATAGCTAAAGAAACAATAGATATGGCTAGAGCTACAGACCATTGGGAAAAAACAGAACAACTGATTAAAGATTATAATAATAATCTTACTACATTAGATGAAGATTATAAGAATATTACTCCAGTACATATTGCTGTAGTAAGAGCTTATCATATTGAAGCTACAAGAACTAAATCAGGATTAATCATTGCTCCAAAGATTCCAATGAAAGAAATGACACAGAATGGAATTGGTATTAGGCAAACTATTGATTCACCGTGGGCTTTTTCAAGAAAGTGTGTAGTAGTTGCTGTTCCTGAACATGTTACTCATGTAAAAGCTGGAGATATAGTAGAGATAAATAGAAGATGTGTATTAGCTGAAAAACCATCAGTAGATACACCAGCTCATTTAGCTCATGGGTTTACACTATCTGATTGGTATGATTTTGAAGCACCAACAGATATTACTAATAAGCATTTTGGTTATTTAGCTGTAGACCCAATTAATGATATTACTTTAATCATCAAAAAATCATAGTTATGCCTAAATTTGTTGCTAAAGCTGGATGTCATACCGTTAATGTCGGTGAATTCATGACTGAAATTGGAGAGAAGTACATTAATACCGATGGTAAAGTTGTACTTAATTACAGTACTGCTGTAAAACTTATTCAATTTGTTTATGACAAAACAAATGAAAGTTTTATAGAATGTGAGGGTAAAGAATTACAAATTGGTTTACCTTCAGGAATGTTTGGAATGATTCTTAAAATGGTATTAAAAACAATTGGTCTTGAAATTAAGTTTAGTGAGAAAGTATCTGACAAGGCATCCTAAAGATTTATTCAAGGGTTTGGTTTTCATTGTGAAAGCCAAACTCTCTCTTTGGTTGATGACTGAAATGCACCCATTAGAAAAAGCTAGAAGGTGTAAACTATGCTTTGAAAAGGGTTACTGCATAATTTGTGGTTGTGATTTTGATGAAATGGTATTAACTAATAAAAAATGTCCTGATGGAAAATTTTAGTAAACTAGTAGCAACAATAGTACAGAGTTTGATATACGCTAAGTATAAACATTGGACTATTAGAAGAACAGGAACTCATGAAGCATTATCTGATTATTATGAAGAACTACAACCTTTAGTAGATACACTAGTAGAAATCTATATGATGGATACATTTAATATTGTACAACCTAAATCATTAGATATTCCACCATCAGATGATGTAATTACTTATTTCAGAGGATTGAATAATATGATTAAGTCTTCAATAGCTACAGAAAATGATGAAGCTATTAAGAATGTACTAAGTGAGATATCAGCTAGTGTAAAACGTTGTTTATTCAGATTAAAATTAGATGAAATCTATGTTGGAAATTAATTTAGGTGAACACAAAGAAAATAGTGTAGCTAGTACAACAATAACTTTCGATGAACCAGTAGAACATACAGAAGTATCTTGTGGATGTTTATCAACTAGTTTTAAAGATAATATTGTAGCACTAAATATGAGTGTTGGTAAAGTAAAGAATCCTGATGATGAATTCTTTGATAGATTTGTACTATTAAAGATTAACAGTAAGGAATATATTGTTAAAGCAAGAGTAATAAGATGATTAAGATAAACTATAGAATACTAGACCAAGCTACAAACTTTTGGGAAGTAAATCCACAGTTTAAGATATACTATCCATTTCATTTGCTCTATGATAAAGACAAGTCTAAAGATAAAGATTTTTCATCACGACAAATGTGGACTGTATTCTTTATGTGTGACCCTGATGAACAAGATAATATATTCTATAGACTACCATTTCAAGAACGAAAAAAAATGTTATCAGAAGTTTTCGTTAAAGACTTAGACTGGGATAATCCAGACTTTGTTAAATGTTTAGATGCTTATCCAATAGAATGTATGACTGCTGTACAAAGAGCTTACGCAGAAGAAAAGAATCAATTAAGAAAAAGAGCTAAACTAATAGCTGATACTGAATTAACTTTAGATACTACAGAGTTTCTTGGAGATAAAACAATAGTAATAAAAGGTACTGCAACACAGATAAATATGTTACAGAAAGATTCTCTATCTATATACCAAAAATATCAAAAGATAGAAGAAGAATTTATGAAAGAGAAACAATCAGCAAGAGCTAAAGGTGGTTCAAAATTAACTAAATCAGAAAAAGGAGACTTATGGTAGAGATACAAGTAAAACTAGTAAATAACAACAGACCTGGAAGAAAGTTAAAAGAACTAAAAGGTATTGTAGTACATTGGACAGCTAATGTAAAACCTACAGCAGGAGCAGAAGCACATTTAAAATATTTTGGAAATACTACAGTACAAGCTAGTTGTCATTATGTAGTAGATGATAAGAATATTATACAAATGATTCCTGATAATGAAGTAGCATGGCATGTAGGTGATAAACCTAGACGTGCTAATCTTCCAGTTAGACGACAATTAGTTCCAGCTGGAGATAGTGCTAATAATTATTTTATTGGTATAGAAATGTGTGTTAATACAAATAGTAATTTTGCTGAAACATTAAAGAATACTAAATATCTTATTAATGTATTACTTGCAAGACATAAATTAACTATTGATAATGTTTACAGACATTATGATTTAACAGCTAAAGATTGTCCAATAATGTATCAACCTAATTATGTTGAAATGCAATATTTTGATTGGTCATGGATAACATTTAAAGAATATGTCAGAAGTAGTAGCTAAAGTAACTACTTGCAATAGTGAGTGGGAGTTTGAGTGGATAAGAATAGAAGATTTAGAAGGAATACTCAATCAATTTAAACCTGAAAGATATCATCCTGATGATCCTCGTTATAATCTATTTTGGCAAACTGTGAGGTCTAAATGTATAGAAGGCATTTGGTATCCACAGTTTGGTCAATATAGATATGTACCTGGAAGATTAGGATTCTATGGTAATTATTGCACTATTGTAGAAACTGATAAGAAAACAAAAGCTAGATTAAAACTTAAACCTAATATTAGAGATATAGAATGGCATATTGCTTATTATTATCTTGAAGCACAAGGATTTTCAGGATTTGAAGATGATGATGAATATACTTGTAACTGGAAAGTATTAAATCCTGATGCTTATCATATATCATTAGAAGAAAAAGTTACACTATTCAATAAGAAAGGATTCTTAAAAGAATTTATACATCCTAGAGATTATTTATTTCAACTCCATGATAAACCATTAGGAAGACCATTATATTATAATGATGCTAAGAATTTTGTTATACTTGGTTCTCGAGGTGGTGGTAAATCATATACTGCTGCACTAATGTGTATTCTATTTGAATTAATATTTGATGGAGAAAAGTATTATAAACCTGGAGATACTAGAAGAGAATTAAAAGCTGAAATAGATTTAGGTTCAGGAAGAAAAGATAAATCTAGTGAGTTAGCTGAAAAGATAGAAGCATCATTAGATGAATTAGCATTAAATCATGAGTTTGGTGTATGGGGTAAACCTGGAGATGAAGAATATGAACCATGTCCATTTTGGAAAAGAATGACTGGGCATATTAGTGCTAATAATAAAGATAATCCGTGGCGTAATACTACTCCAGTAAAAATTAAGAATGAATGGAAAGAAATAGGAACTGGTTCTACACTATATCATAATGTTTATTCTACTAATAAGAGAGATGGTGGACAATCAGGAGCTGGTGGTAGAAGAAATCTTATAGTATATGAGGAAATAGGATTGATGGAGTTATTCATAGAAGCATGGTTATCAAATACAGCAGTAGTTAAAACAGATGGTGAACAGTTTGGTGTACAATGGGGAATTGGAACTTCAGGTAATATAGAAACACTACATGATGCTATGAAGATATTCACACATCCTGAAGATTATAATTGCTTGAAATTTAGATATGGAGAACAAGACCAATGTTTATTTCTACCAGCATATATTACAGATAAAAGATTTAAAGATAAAGATGGTAATACAGATATTCCTAAAGCTATAGCATTTTATCAAGAAGAAGAAAAGAAAGCATCTAAATCTACAGACCCTAAAGTATTAATAAGACAAAGAATGAACTATCCATTGAAAATCACAGATATGTGGTTATCAGAAGGTGGTACATTACTTCCAGTAAAAGAAGCTGAAGAAAGAGAAAGAACATTAATACATGATAACTTATACCAAACATTAGGTACAGCTATAAAAATGTATTGGGATAGTGCTGCACAATATGGTGTTAATTATGAGATTAAAACAAATCCTAAACCTATTTATGATTTTCCAATTAAAGCTGGAGATGAATTAGGTGGTGAATTTATGATGTATATAAGTCCTGATAAATTAAAGATAAATGGTATTATTCCTAATGATGCTGTTATTATACTACACGACCCATATATATCAGATGAGATGGATAAAGGAGGTTCATTAGGTGCTACATACTTTATTGTAAATCCTAAATATGAAGTATATGGACTTCCAGGAAATGATATGGCTGCTACATACATAGGTAAAAACTTAGATGGTATAGATAGATATAATGAAACACTAGAAATGGGAATGGCGTTATATGGTAATCCAGTTAGAAACTTATGGTATGAAGCTAATAGAGGAGATAGACTTAGAGCTTATTTTTTAAAGAAAAGAAAAGCAGATTTATTATGTCTTAGACCACAATTCGAACAAGGTCAGTTTATTTATTCCAGAACTGTAAGTCAAACTGGATATATAGTAGGAAATAATTTAGCTAAAATATCATTAGTAGATGCACTAAGAGATTGGCTTTTAGAAAAAAAAGAAGTTAATGGGATAGAATATTCTAACTTAGAAAGAATTCCATGTATATTTACCGTTAGACAAATAAAAAGCTATAATCTAAAAGGTAATTTTGATGGAGTATCAGCACTAATGGGCATAACATTAGCTATTGGTGAGCAGAATCATAGAATGATGAACAAAACAAAAACTGTAGCATTGCAGACAATACGTAATCATATAAATAATAGATGGAAGCGGTATTCAACTTAAGAGAAAAAAATAAATCAGAAGATTGGTATAAAAGCGTAATGAATACTATTGTGCCTTTTAATAATACCAATATGGAATCTTATGAGAAGTATAGGCTTATCTATGCTATTCTTAATAATGATGGTAGTGTATTATTCAGACAACTCTATGAGTTATGTAATCCTGAAGGAGATATGTTCAAATTACCATTTGAACAAGATAGAGAAATAGTTATCTATAATAGATTATATCCTAAGTTTATGTATCTCGTTGGACAAATGCTTAAACGAGGTGATAATTTTGATGTATTATTATTATCTGATAGAGATAATGCTGCAAAAGATGAAGAACTAAAAAAAGTATTAGAAGCAGCTATTAATCAAGAGTTAATGATATTCCAGGCACAACTGGAAGCTGGAGGTGCTAATGCAGAACAGATTGAAGAATCTATGCGTACTATGCCTAAACCAGAAGATATAGATGTAAAGAATTTTAAAAGTGAGATGGAAATATTCTATAATGATGTTGTAGAATATTTTAAAGTAAAGTTTGATATTAAATCATTAAAATCATTATCATTTAAACATGTACTAGCAGTAGATAGATGTTTTATGGTAGTTATAGAAAAGAATGGACAACCACATCCATTAGTATTAAATACACTCCATTGTGGTTTTCATAAGAATAGTAATGAAGAAAGAATAGAGAAAGGAGATTATTGGTGGTATAGAACACCAATTACTGTTACAGAAGCTATTGATGAACTAGAAGGTAAAGTAGAAGATGATGTACTTGAAAGATTAAGAGGTTATACTTCATCTAATTATTTAACTCCTAATAGTGCTTGGGATATTACTGGAGGTAAAGCTAAATCTCAATATAATTATCTTAGTGTAGAAGAAGGAATGGAATCTAGGTTTCATGATAACAGATACATAGGACAATCAACAGGAACATCTGGAGATAGAAGATATAGAGCTAATCAGTTAATATGGAAAACTTACTTAGAGTTTAAAGCTTATAGAGAAGTTATATTTCTTACTATGTTTAATGAATACAATGAAGTAGTTACTGAAATTGTAGATAGTAAATATCCTATTCCTGAAGATGCAGCTACTACATTTATTATTAATAGATATAATCAGAAAGCTAAAAGATATGAATGGATAGATGAATTTGGTAATGTAGTATATGCTGAAAAGATGTATATACCTAGAAGATATGAGATAACTAGATATGGTTATGATATATTTACTGATATGAGAGAAGTTCCTAATCAACCATTATCTATTGATAATCCTTATGATTTTGAGTTATCTTGTAAAGGTAGAATATTTTCAGGATTAAATGCTGAATCTATATCATTAGTAGAAAGAGCATTACCATCACTATTACAATATACTTTTGTTAAAGATTTACAAAATAGAGAGTTAGCTAAATATGAAGGTTATATAAAGAATATTGATGCTAGTCAGATTCCTGATTATCTCGCTATGGATGAAAATGGTAATCCACTATATGAAGGTGCTGATAAACTAAAAGTATGGAGATATCTAAGACGTACACTAGGAGATAGTTACTATGACCCAACAGCTACTACATCAGGATTACCAAACAATCAAAGAACTACAGCAGTAACAGCTGAACAAGCTGGTTCTATTGCTGAGATAGTTAATATGCAACAGTTGCTAGATTTGATAGATAGAGAAATGGGAATGCAAATGTTAGTACCACCACAAGCTGAAGGTATTTATTCTCCAAGTTCTAATGTATCAGATAATCAACAAGCTATAGCACAATCTTACACTATGGCTGAAGAATACTTTAGATTACATCAATTAGTAATAAAAGAAACAGTAAACGAATATGTTACACAGTTTACTAATTATTATAGAAGATTCTTTGAAAATAATCCTGAAAAGACTGAAACATTCCTAAACTATGTTACTAGCGATGGAATGAAAAAGACTATAAGAATTAAACCAGAGTTATTAAATCATGAAGATTTAGGAATATTTATTCATGATGGTGACTATAATGAAAGATATCGTCAAATGATGACACAGATGATACAACCATTAGCACAAAACGCTGGAGAAGGAGCTGAAAGAATATCAGAATTAGTTATGGCTATGACTAGAGGTGATAGTCCAGAAAAAGTACATAAGATGATTGCTACAGCAGCTAGAGAACAAGAACAAAGAATGCAGCAGCAACAACAGATACAACAACAGATGCAAGAGCAACAACTACAAGCTCAAGCACAAATGAAACAACAAGAGCATAATAATAAGATGGAACAAATCACTTTAACTAAACAAATGGATGCTGAAATAAAAGCTATGGATGTTTATAAGTTTACTGATGATTTGAATGCTGATAAAGATGGAGTTCCAGACCATATTGAAGCATATAAAGCTATGAGAAGTTTAAGTCAAAAAGATAGAGAGTTAGATATTAAAGAGAAAGATATTGCTACTAAAGAAAGAATAGCAAGAATTTCCAAAAAAGAGAATACTAAGTCAACTAAATAAAATTAATTGAATAACATAAAATATATTTGCTTATGGAAATAGGAGATGATTTTCTACCAGAGTTAGATTTCGACTTTGAAGAACAAGAGGATGAAGTTATTGACGATAAAATAGTCAATGATGATATTCCTGAACAAGAAAATGAGGATGAAATTCCTGATGATAGTTCTGAAGATGAACCATCAGATATAGTTGATACGGATGATAATGCTGTTGCAGCTTATAATTATTACAAGGATAATAATTTTATTACCATTGACCATAATTTTGATGGTACGTTTGATTCATTGAAAGAAGCTTTGGACAAACAAGCACAAGTATCACTAGTAAGTGCTATACAAAACTTTCCATCTTTTTTACAACCTATTATTGAATATGCTACACTTAAGGATGATGTAACTCCTGAAGAAGTAGCTAACTTTTTGATGCAATATCAACCCCCTTCATTTTCTGAACAAGATTTACAGAATGATAATGATTTAGCTGAAAGTTATTTAGTTAATGCACTAAAAGCTGAAGGTCTTGAAGATGATGAAATAGAAGATAGAATTGATTATCTAAAAGATAGAAATCAATTAACAAAAGAATCAGTAAGACAGTTTAAAAAAGATGAGCAAGTTAGACAACAAGAAATGAATAGTCAACTTGAACAAATCAGACAGCAAGAAGAACTGGAACAACAACAACAAGAAGTATTTGTACAAAACTTTGGACAAGTATTGAATAGTACTAATTGGAGAAATGACCATAAACAACTAATAGCTCATGAATTTACAAGTGGTAACTTTAAGACTAGAATGGAACACTTGTTTGAGAATCCTAAAGCATTAGTAAAGTTAGTAGATTTTTTAGCTAACTATGATGGTGAAGATATAAATTTAGATAGTTATAAGAAATCAGCATTTAGTCCTTCAGTAAAAGGAGTTAAAGATACAGTAGAAAAATATTGGTCTAACTCATCATTAGCTAATAACAAATCATCGAGAGGTGGAAATCCTAAAGTAGATTTATCAGAATTAGAACTTATATAAAATAATAATAAAATGGAAAGAAAAACCGCTCTTAAAGTAACAGAATACAAAGGATTCGGTGGTAATTTCTTTGATAGTGTATCTCATAGTGCATTATTTAGAGATGACCAACCTTATGACTTTGGTGTTATGACTGCTCGTTTGTTTTCTAGTTCAACCAATTTAGGTTTGACTAACAAACGCTGGAATTATTTAACTATGGCTCAAGGTAATTATTGTGTAATTCCTGGTGGTCGTAATGAGTACGCTTGGTCTGTTATTGGTGATGCTGATGTAGATTTTCGTGTTACTGAATTGTTAGTTTCAGAATCTGCAACACCTGGTAAAGGTAATACTACTTTTGCTATTGCTTTAGACCGTAATTGGTTGAAAGCTCCAGTAGTATTAAAGACTGCATCTGATAATGCTCCATTGTTGGAGATTATATCTGGACCAGAACCACTAGGTACACACTCATTCCGTTATGAAGTTAAAATTCAAGATGGTAATCCTAATAGCTGGATTCCTGTAGAATGGTTAAAACCTGGACAAGTAATTACTCGTGTATCTACTCGTGTAACTAATGAAGAAAATACTAAATATGGTACTGACCAATACTCAAGTCAAATGAAACTTCGTGGTGTTGTAGGTCAATATGCTAATGAAGTATCTTTTACTGATAGGTTTATTCGTATGGAATTAGCTGCTAGTAAATCTGGTAAATCTAATACTGGTACTTATGATGACCATGATGGTAAGAAATACAGAGATGCTTTCTCTCGGGGACATATCTATCAAGCTAGTTTAAAGAATAAAAACACTAATGAGATTATTCAGAAAGGTATGTTTATTACTAAAGCTGAAGAAAGGTTGTTAGAGCGTACTGAAATGGATAGAGAAATGATGTGTGAATTTGGTAGATTACAAATTGACACAGACCAAGATTCTAAGAGAGTAAAGAAAACAGCACCAGGTTGGAGACAGTTAGTTCGTGATGGACAATATATGCCACATGGAGGTAACTTTACACTAAATAACTTGTATGATTTCTTACATCAAGTATTATATCGTAGGAGAGGATTTATGAATCGTAAGCCTATGTTAGTTGGTGGTACTGGAGCTATTAGTTACTTGTCAACACTTATTGCACAACAAGCATCTGTATTCCAGACACTAGAGCCAGGTTTTGCATTAAGAGATAATGCTGAACCTACTGGAGTACATAAGTATGAGAAAGAATGGGGTTTTCAATTTACTCGTATTAAGTTACCAATGGGTATTGATGTAACTATTATGTATGACCCATCTAAAGATGATGATACATTATACAAAGAGAAAGCACCAGGTTCTTATTTACCACTAGAATCATTCCAGATTGATATCTTAGAGTTTGGACAAACTGAAAATGCTGCTGAAAACTCTAATGGCAATAACATTTGTATGGTTATGGAAGATAATATTGACTATTATTTCTCTGTTGCTAATGCTATTGATTTCAAGAATGGTATTGTTAAAGATGGTTCTAATGCTTACAAGTTTGGTAAAACATTAAGTATTTACAGAGAAATGAGTGGTTCATTAAATATTTGGGATACCAGTGCAGTAGGTCGTATTGAGTGGGTTCCTGGTTATGTATCGTAAACAAATAAAATAAATTATTAAAGCCTATGATTAAAGGACAAAAAGTTTACGTGGTTCATGTACCACGTACATCAGCACAAGGAAGACATACTTACGAGTATAAACGTGATGATGGAACTACTATTTCGATGGGAAGAACAAGGTCTAAAGGAATATCTATACCGTTTAGTTTTGTTAGAAATGGAAACCAGTTGGTAACAGGATTAGATGAATTGATTGACAATCCATACTATGAATTATCAAAAGAACAAGTTAATTTTGGTAGCAACTGGTTTTCTAATTTTGATACAGTAACTAGTCAGAAACAGATAACACTACAGATGTTGTATGAAATTATGGATGATATGGCTGTAGGAACTTATACTTCTACAACTAATACACCTGTAATGAGCCAGATTATGAATGATGTAAAGATTGCTGATAGACTTAATAATCAATCAGAATTAGAGCAATTCAAAATATGGTTACAAGAAGGAACTAACGTGTTTTCTTCTGATACTTCAAGAGGTAGATTAGCAATACAACTTCTTAAAAATCATCCAAAGATAGCTTTAGATAAGAATCAAGTAAATGAGAATATTCATGAGTTCTATATTGCTGAAGAAGAAGAAGCTATTAAGGAAGCTAATAAGAAGATTGATATTGTAATGGATGGACTTACAAAGTTAGGATTATTGTTTGCTAACTATGATATGTTTACTAGATACCAACTATCGGTTATTATGGATTTAATTACTGGAGAAGCATCTGATTCTCTGGTAGAAATGTCATTAAAAAATCATATTTGGGAACAACGTAAAGTATCTAAAGGAACTCAAGATGAACGAATCATGCAGTTCTTAGAACAATACGATTTACTATTGAAAGATAAGGATAAAGTTTACATTCGTTATATGATACAACAAGCTATCAATACTGGAATCTTCTATATTACTGGTGGTAAACATTTCTGGAGAAGTCAGAAAGGAATTGAAAACTTGTATAACTTAGGAGCTTCTAAAACAAAGATAGAGAATATGTTGTATCAAGAAATGGAAGCATACGACCCTGATTTAACTGATGATAATGTATATTACAAACTATTAAGTGAATTAAAGCAAAAAGGAATTAAATGCCGATAAATATAGATTTTCTACATTTCAAACTAGAGCAAGGATATAATAAGTTATCCAATAATCACCAAAAGTATCTTACTGATGTTGAAAAGGATGAAGTATTAAATACTGCTATATTTGAATACTTAGAAATATTTATACATGGTAGAAATCCTAAAAACTTTAATATAGGTTTTGAAGTTACTCAACAAAGAATTGATATGTTACACACGTTAGTTGTATCATATCCAGAATTTCCTAAACAAGAGTTAACACCACTAGAAGATAAGATATTCTATTATGAATTTCCTAAAGATTATAGGTCTTATCGTAGTGCTAGAGTTTTTGAAGTTGGATGTGATATAGCTTACGATGTGAATATAGAACAACATGGAGATTTAGCAACTACAAGACGTTCATTTCATAGAAAAACATCTAAAAGATTTCAATACATTATAGGAACAATTAGGAATAATAGACTGTATTTATATCCTGAAGATGAGTTAAATCCTAGTAAGTTAGAATTAACTTATATAAGAAAACCAGCTAAAGTATGTAAAGGAACTTATCCAAGTCTTGAAAATAGAAATGTAGCTAATCCTCCATTACAATTAAAACAAGACTGTGACCTTCCTGAAGAATATGTAGATATAATAGTTAGTATTGCTGTACAAGAATTAGCAAGAAGATTTAGTGATGGTAATACTAAGAATATTCAAACCGATAAACTCATAAATTTAACATAATATGAAAAGAACTCACAAGCCGTATCAAGAATATTTTCTTGT
>VFQS010002920.1_pt1 | contig 13462 bp, 16 predicted proteins | sample 3512361 | NCBI WGS metagenome assembly VFQS01 (sample SAMN10412375, study PRJNA504923) | tailings metagenome | isolation source: Relicate 1 Philex TSF3 active mining | place: Philippines
ACCGAATTTGGTAGGCGCGACTAGATTCGAACTAGCGACCCCCACCATGTCAAGGCACTCACTCCAATGCGCCACAACGACTTACAATGAATTATAAAGACGATCAGCAGTCAGGACAACTGCAAATTGAGTCAATCAAACAATCTAGATGTGAGGTCCCATGAGTGATGTAGGTTTGCCAACGAGCACAGATCGAAGTGTTCCTGAAAAAATTACGGTTTCAAGTGAACAACAAGCCTGGCAGCTACTTGAGCAAGCGACATCTATCGGCTTCAAGGGGAATGTAGATCTACGTTTTGATGGATGGCCCGTTTTTCACATTGATGTAAAAGGTAAAGATTGGAACAGCACTGTTCCTACTCGCATAATGACCCCATTGCTGGAGGTCCAAAAAGACATAAATCGAGCCTATGCCAGCGTGCGCTATGGCGAAGGTAATTTGCGGAAATTAAAAGATGAAGAAAGAGATGACCTAGAGGTCGTCGTCAAGGTAAAAAAGGGCTCATCTCTGTTCGACGCAGAGTTATGGAAGCACTTTTCAACAATCGCACAAGCAGCAACGGGACGTATGGACGGAAATCAGACAGTCATCACAGTCTTGGGGCTTGCGTTGCTTGTTGCAGCTCCCGTGATGTACAAAGCATGGCTCGCCAGCAGGCAAAAAGAAAAGGAATTTGAACATCAATTGCAGATGTCTCAAGAGGAAAGTAAGCGGCTGGAAATCTTCTCTAACGCGCTAACACGTCAACCCTTGCTTGTTATGGCACAAGAGGATACTCAGGCAACACAAAACAAGCTCCTGAAGACTGCCAAGCAAGGTGACGTTATTTCTGTCAGTGGTCAACCAGTTACCGCGACTGAGGCGGCTTCCTTGGTTCAAGCAGAACGGGAACGCGCGCAGGACATTGTTATCAACGGTGTTTTTATGCTGCTCGGTAATCGCACAGACAAATCTGAAGGCTTCAGGATTACGGTCAGACGTCTGTCTGATTTGCTTACTGTAAACGCAGATGTGCCTGTCGAACTTCCATTTGACCAACAGCAGCTGATTCAAGACGCAGAGTGGAAAAAGAAGAAGATCATTCTTTCGATAAATGCATCCGTTTTGCGTGATTCGATTTCACAAGCGGTGGTTGTCAGCGCGAGTACTGCTCCTGTTGAGGAATAGACATCTCCTCAGCGGATGCAACCATTACGGATGGCAAACATCCAAGCGCCTGCGCCAGCTTGAACACCGTGGTGATCGTCGGCTGGTTCTGCCCCAGTTCGATCAACGAGATGAAGTTGCGTTGCACCCCTGACTCCAGGCTGAGTTGCTCCTGAGTCATACCCGCAGACTGGCGTAGCTGGCGCAAGACCTGGCCGAAAGCCTCATGAGGTGCAATTGATGGTTTTCCCGACATATAGGGAAAATGTCCCACCTGCCGTAAACTAAGTCTTCCCGATATATAGTGAATTTAAGGAGGATGGCATGACGCTGAATCAGAGGCAACGCAAAATCGTCCAGCTTGGGGCTGTGTTAATTCTGGTCACGCTGTTGTTCCCTCCGTTCCATTTTTCGCCACCTGGTGGCGGATCTATCGGGCTCGGTTATGCCTTCCTACTGAGCCCCCCAGAATCACGCGCTGTCGTGAACGTCATGCAACTCTTCGCAACCTGGATTGGGCTTTTAATAGCCTTGGGCATGTGGGCGTGGCTCTCTGACAGCTGGCAACCGACAAGTGCTCCTGCTGACCTGGCACGAATCAGTCCGTTGCAGGCCTTATGGATCGGCATCGCCAGAACAGGCTATCTGGGCCTTGCTTTGCTCGCAATGGTCCTGTTCTCAGTCTTCCGTGCCAATGATGGCCACCAAGCAGCGCTCAAGCTATTCGGAAACGGTGGTGCGGCGCTCTTGATTTACGCGATTGCACTGCTCTGGACCGCAGTCAACGCATACCGTGGAAAGTATGTCGATTCGCCTACAAGGAAGACAAATTGGCGAGTCCTACTTATTGCCACAGCGGTGATAGTCACCATTTTGGCTGCCATCGGATGGGTGGCAGAAAAAAGAAATGGGCAACACGTGGGGCGCGATCTGTTCATTGAAGATCAAATCTCCCCGAAGTGACCGCAAGAAAACCGCAAGACTTCAACCCCTGGTGAGTGGGATCACCTTGCCGGACTTCCCCACCTGTGGCCTGAGCATTTCCGGGGCCTGTTGAGCCACGTAGGCCGTGAGCCTGACGCGCAGGCGGTCAAGTTCGTCCAGCATGACCATGGCGTGCTCTGGCTCCATGGCCGCCATCTTGGCCACCGCCTGGCCATCACCAGTGATGACCACCGACAAGGCGGCCACCGCACCATCTGGGTGGCTGGCCAGACGCATGAAGTGGCCCGCCTGGTCGGCGCAGAAGGCCTGCACCTGCTCCCGGCGCTCGGGGTGAATGGCGTGGAGTTGGTGGACATTGTTCATGGTGTTTGCTCCTGGTGTTTTTGAACCTGTGCACCGATTGCATCACCAATCGCTATCCGTATGTGGATATTCGCAAACTATCCATATACGGATACGCAGCGTTCAAATGCGTGAGACCGTGAGGATGGCTGGATCGTCCTCCTCATCGATGGGTGGCAGTCCTTGCACAGGCCCCAGAGCGACACTACCCACGAGCCCCAGAAGATCGCCACTCAGTACAAGGCCGACAGCCTGGCCATGGACAAGGCCATCCTGGCCCACATCGCCATGCAGCGCGAGGCCGCACTGACCCGTGGCGAGAAAAACCACGTGGTCAAGAAGCTCTACCTCATGGCCGCCCAAAATCCGGATGACGAGTACTGGCAGATCGATGCCCCGCCCGAGATCAAGACCATCGACTCGCGCACGGGCTTTGTCCGGACCATGGTGGACCCGGCATACAAGCATCTGCCGCACGTGGTCATGGTGCGCATCGGTGGGCGCGACCAGGCCATTGTGTTCAACGAGCACAACAAGGAAGCCGTGCGCCTGGCGCAGGCCATGAAGAACCTGGACATTGACGATCTGCACGTGGTGCTGGGTCTGGCAGCGAAGGGCACGCGCTGGTTTGCCAGCGTCAACACACAATTTAATCCCGTGTTTGGTCTCATCAACTTCGCCCGCGATGTGCAGGCCGGTCTGCTGAACCTGAGCACGACTGAACTGGCAGGCCAGGAGAAGGCTGTGGCCAGCAAGATCCCGACCGCCATGCGCGCCATTTACCGCGAGCGCAGGGGCAAGGCTGGCACCAACCAGGCCTGGACGAGCCTGTGGGACGAGTTCCAGGACGTGGGCGGCACCACCGGGTACCGGGACATGTTCACCGATGCAAAGGACCGGGCAAAGGGCCTGGCCGATGAACTGAGGGCGATGGATCGGGGGCAGGCCAGCAAGGCAGCACACGCCGTAGTGGACTGGCTCTCGGACTACAACGAGACCATGGAAAACGCCGTGCGCCTGGCTGCCTACAAGGTGGCGCTGGACCAAGGTATGAGCCGCGAACGCGCCGCCAGTCTGGCCAAGAACCTCACGGTCAACTTCAACCGCAAAGGTCGGCAGGCCCGCGAGATCGGCGCGCTGTACGCATTTTTCAATGCCGCAGTTCAGGGGACGGTCCGCATGGCCGAAACCCTCAAGGGCCCCATGGGGCGGCGAATCATGTACGGGGGCGTACTGCTGGGGGCGGTCAATGCCCTGATCGGCATGGCGGCCATGGGCGGTGGCGATGACGACGAGCCCGACCGCTGGGAGCAGGTGCCCGAGTTCATCAAGGAACGCAGCATCGTGATCCCGCTGGGCCGCCAGGACTATCTCAGCATCCCCTTGCCCCTGGGCTTTCACGTGCTGCCCAACGTGGGCAGGCTGGCGGTGGAGTTCGCCCTGGGCGGTGCCGACAAGACCGCAGGCCGCCAGTTGGGCAAGCTCTTGCAGGTGCTGGCCGATGCCTTCAACCCCCTGGGCGGATCGCAGAACCTGGGCCAGATGGTGGCCCCCACGGTCATCGATCCGGTGGTGGCGCTGATGCAAAACCGGGACTGGACGGGCAAGCCGATCTACCGGGAAAACAACAACCCTCTGGACCCACAGCCGGGGCACAAGATGGCCAAGGATTCGGCATCGACCCCCAGCCGCGCCATTGCCGAAGCGATCAACAAGGTCACAGGCGGCACGGATTGGCGTCCACGTCCTGCTTGAGCATGTCCGTGATGGCAATCGGCCCGGCCATGGTTCGGTCGCCCGTGCCCATGGCCACTGCGGCGCTGGCAAACTGGGCCACTGCCTGGCGGTCGTTGACGAAGTTGAACAGGCCCTCACGGATCTTGGCCAGCGTGTCGATGTAGCGTTTCAGGTCCTCATCAGTGGGCGGTGTGCTGGTGCGGATCGTAGGACCGGCACCGATACCGTCATAGACCTGCTTGACCAAACGGGCCAGCACGGGCGGCATGCCATCGGCCACCAGCTGCTCATAGTTGGGGCGTGGCCAGACCTTGGCCTTGGTGACTTCCTTGAGCTTGAGGGTGTCGTTCAGGCCCTCCACGTCCTCCCACTTGAGGCCTCGGCCTGTGAAGTTGCGGCGGTTGGCGTAAAGCTGCGCGCCCACGTCCTCGATGCGGGCCTCTGCGGGTGCTTTCTGGGTGGTGCGGGGCTCTGCTGCGCTGAAAATGTCTTGCTGGCCACGGGCTGCGGCCACATCGGCGGCGCGGTCGCTGCCGGTCAGGGTGAAGCTGTCGCGCTCGGCATCGGCTTGGGCGCGCTGCCCGTCCTGCTGGCGCTGGGCGGCCACTTGCCGCTCGATGGCGGTGATGCCAGCTTCGATGTCACGCAGAACCTGCGGCGTGGGTGCACTCAGTTTGAACTGGGCGGGGTCATCGCTTTGCGCAACTTGCGCATCGCTGTGGCCAGTGGGCCTTGCGGCAGTTTCTGGCTCTGCTGGGCGATTTCCTCCAGTTGCTGGCCCATATCCGTCATCGACGGATCCAGGGATTGTTGGCCCCGCTGCTTGAGCACGGCCCCCAGCATCCGGGCGGCTGTCGGGTTGTCCTTGGCTTTCTTGGGTTGCGGTCTTGTCATTGGAGTCTCCCGAGGTGGCAAGTTCTTGAACGATTGTGAAGGGGGCCACGGTTTGGCCAAACATGTCGGGCTCGGCACTGGTGGCCATGGCCATGCCCAGGTAGTTGCGCAGGTCCTGCACCACACGGTCACGCCCTGCGGCGCGGCTGAGGTTGGGACCTGTGTGGAACATGCGCAGCAGGCCCACCGTCAGGCTGTCGGGCACTTCGCCGGTCATGAGGTCAGGCTGATTGACGATTTCGGTCAGTGCCTGGCGGTCGCGGCGAGCCTGGCGGATCAGGGCAATGGCTTGCAACAGGTTGCCGGTGATGTCGGCATCTGGGTTGATCGCCCCGGTCCGGGCTGAGTCGCGCATGTTGGCCCACTCGCCTGCCACGGCCTTGAGGGCTTCGCCAATGCTCTTGATGTCGGTGTCCAGACTGTCAAAAAGCTCCTGCACCAGGTCAGCGTCACCGTAGGCGGCCTGCATCAGTGCGGCCTGGATGCGGGTCCGGCCAGCGGGTGACAGCATGCCCTCGGCGGTCATGAGTGGGGCCACGTCCTGGCCAGCGGCCAGCAGCTTGCCCACGAAGGCGAGCACGAAATCCCGGTTGGCGGCGCTGGTCACATCGGCGCTCTGGTACACGGCCAGCACTGAAGCGTCGATCAAGGGCGCGTCCTGGCGGGCAAGTTCGCCCGGGGACATGCCCAGACCCTGGCCTTGGCTCTTGGTGGCCATGTCCGGGGTGTTGCTGGCTTCGGAATACACCCGGACCAGGACCGGATTGGGCGTCCTGGCGATGGCCTCCACGGGCACGCCATGGGCGGCAGCGTCCGCGATCAGTTCTTGACGGTAGCCCTCGGCGGTGCCGCGCTCGTAGGCGGCGCGCAGGCCTGCCGTGCGCCCGTTGTTCAGCGCCTTGAGGGTTCCGGGCTCATTGCCCATGAAAAGCGGGTTGGCGCTGCCATCAGCCAAGTTGGAAGGTTGCACACTGCTGGCGTCCACCACGGCATAGCGGAATGGCACGCGCTGGCCATCGGCCATGACAGCGACATCCACCCGGCCCTCGTTGCCCTCAGGCACGTGCACGCTGATGTCGTCGGCCACGGCAAAGACCATGGGCGCGCCAGCGTCCGGGCTGCGGCTTGGGCCCAGGCGCATGTAGTCCGGGCGGTTGGCAATGTCCTGCATCTGCACCACGGATGCGGTCCGGCTTCGGTCGCGGTTTTGCAGGCTCAGGTCCTGCCCCATGGCTGGGGCGCTGGCGGTCGGAGTTTCGGCACTGGTTGGGCCGGTGGCCACGGTCGGCAGGATCGATGCCCGCTGGGCGGTGGGCGCTGTCTTTTGGGCGTCGAATTCGGCCTTCACGGCGGCATGCTCGGGCGTGCCCACACGAAGCTGGCCAGGCGCGTAGCCCTTGGACTTGGCGTAAGTCCAGAAGTTGGTGATGGGCGCTGCTTGCTGGACGGTGGCCGGGTCGGCGGCGGGGACTTGGCCAACGGTCGGGGTCTGGCTGACTGGCTGCTGCTGGTCAATGTTCTGCGGCTGCGCATCGGCGCGCTCGGCCTGCATGCCTTCCAGAATGGCCTGCTTTTCAGACACCAGTGCCGGGGTCAATCCCATGGTCTGGCTCTGGATTTCCAACTCGGCCAGTCGCTCCTGTGGGCGCTTTTGCGGGTCCGTGCTGGCCAGATCTTGGGGCATGGCGCTCTCGGCTGCACGCTGCTGCTCGATGGCCCGCTCGGATGTGATGCGCTGGCCCGCCTGGTTTGCGTCCGCTGCCGGGTTTGTGATGCCGCCAGCGACTGGCGAACCGTGCGCCTCAGCTTGTGCACCTGCACGCGCAATGCCCTGGCTGTCCAAGTCGTTGCCGCTGGCTTTGCGCATGTTCCATGCGGTTTCCGGACCGCTTTGGGTCATGCCTGCGGCTGCCTCCATCACGGCGTCATAGACATCGGCCTTGCCGGTGGCGGCCATCTCGCCCAGGTATTCGCCTGTGCCCTCGCCCACGGTCTCCATGGCCATGCCTGTGCCTGCCGTGGCGGCCTTGCTCTTGATGCTGGCGGCCTGCTTTGCCGCTTGCTGGCCTGCGGCCTTGGCTGCCTCGCGCAATGCGGGTTCGGCCAGGGCTTTCTCGATGGCCGCGCGACTGGCCAGGTCCACCCCAGCATCGGCCAGGACACGGGCCTCGGCACGAGCCCCAGCCTCAATGGCGGCCTTGTTCAGGCTCTTGGCCACCTTGCCACCCACGCCCAGGGTCAGTGCATCCACGCCCGTGATGACCGCGCCCTTGGTCGCGCCCTCACGCAAGGCTTCACCGCGCTCTGCTTCTGTGAAACCTCCCTCGGCCTTGGCCATGGCCTTGCTGCCGGTCTCCAGCAACCAGTTGCCCAGGAACATGCCGCCCAAGAATCCACCGATGCCACCCACTGCGGTGCCCACTGGGCCGAAAGCTGACCCGGCAAGGGCCCCACCCTTTGCGCCTGCCCAGCCAGCCCCCAGCGAGACCGCCGAATTGGGCGCTTGCTCGGCCACGAATTGGGCCGTGCCCTCGGGGTTGTCGATCATGGCCCCGCCCACGTTCTTGACTGCGGAAACCAAGCCGGGGGCTGTGTCCGCCTTCTTGCGGCGCTCGATCTCATCCAGCAGATCACGCTTTGCCTGCGGGCCAGCTTCTGAGGCGGCCCGCTGATCGGCTGCGGCGCGCTCCACATCCTTGAGGTCGCCGCTCACGGTGTTGCCCGCTGCGCCGATGGACCGGGCTGTGCCCTTGGCACCTTCCCAGACCGACAGACCCAGATCGGCAATCATGTTCAAGACACCACGCTCGGGCCTGCTCTTGCCTTTTGTGCCAAGGAATTCATCAATCGATTGAGGGGAGGACTTGGCGGGTTTCCCGGTCAAAATTTCATCGATTTGGTCAGGTACGAATCGCCCGTGTGAGCCGCTGTCATCGTCTGGTACAAATCGGCCCGTGGTTGCTGGTTTGAGGCCCGCCTCTGCGAAGAGGTCGCGGCCCGCGCGGGTCTCGGTGTTGCGGCTGGCTGTTGGCGCAATGCCTGCTTCTGCAAACAGGTCGCGGCCTTCTTGTGTGGCTTGCATGTGGTGGTCCTTGTGGTTTTTTGAGTCAGTCCCCGAACTGTTCGCGGCGCTCTTCGGCCTCGTCATGTTCTTGGCGATGCAAGGCCTCCAGGGCTCTGGCCTGCTCGATTTCTGCGGGGTTCAAGCCCTCGCTGGCTGCTTTCTGGATCAGTGCTTCAAGACGTTCGTGCCCAGCCAGTTGAACGGCTTGGAACTCGCTGCATGCCTTGATGGCTTGCATGGTTTTCCAGGTGGCGTCATCGATCATGGGGACCTCACAAGAAAACCGAAAATGAAGTGCTTGGGGTCAGTGGCCAAGACAGGCTTTGACGGGGAGGGATCAAAAACGATTTTTCCGTTCAAACCCACCAACGTGTGTCCATCGCCATCCACGTCATCCGCAAGAATCAGGTGGTAGCAGTCGGCTGCTCCCGCAAATCTGACGCCTTGGAAATCAGTCCCCATGGTCTGGACCAAGAGCAGGTTTCGTGCGGCCAGAAACCGATTTACATGCCACCAAAACATGGAAACGTCTCGTCAGATCCCCAAACAGGAATGAAGGCTGGGCAGCGGCGCAAGGTATTGGCAGCGGGTTGCTCAATGCCGCTGACCTTGGCCGATCTGCATGCACCAGAGACCGACAGGCAGTCGCACTGACTGCATGTCCGGCCAGGTTCCGCTGTGGGCGTGCCGTGGTACAGGTCATCGCTGACGCGATTGGCCCTCGGCTTGGCGGCCATTGCCGGGTCAGGCATGGCCACGCCTTCGAGTTCAGCCATTGGGATCAGATCCAGCACCTGCATGCCTGTGGCCCACTGAATTCGGCGGTCCAGCATGTCGTCACTGCGGGCTATCACCTCAATGTCTCGGCCATGCCCTTTCAGTCGAAGAAGGAAACGCTGACCAGGGATGGCGCGGATCTTGTTGGCGTTGTGGGGCCGGGCCATTTCGTAGGCGGCCTCCATGCCACCGTTTGCGCCCCAGAGGTCAGGGCGCAGCGTGCAGGCGATCACGCTGTCAAGGATGACAAAGCCAGCGCCTGAAAGGCTGGTGTGCAGATAGTTTTCAAGTCTGTCGATGCTCATGGTCTGGTCTTTCTGTTTTGGGTTTTCGTTGGGTGGCGTAGCGTTGCTGGGTCATGGCTTCTTCAAGCGGCATGCCCTTCCTGATCCGTTGGTATAGGGTCCCGCGTGGCAATCCAATCCGTCTGGCCCACTCTGGCAGTGGCAGGGTCTGCCCCTGATAGGTCAACCACATGGATCTGCGATACAGCTTGGCCAACTTCGGCTGTTCCAGGCTGAATCCCGATTCCCATCGGCGAATCACTGTGTTTCGTGTCGGCTGCCCTGGATCCCTTGCGGCCTGTGCGGGTGTGATGGCATTGCCCTTCACGATCACCTTCCGACAAAACTGCCTGCGGCTCATCTGCGGGGCGTGCAGTGTCCAGATCACATTGCCCGGCACGAAATGCGCTGAGGTGTCCAGCCGGGCAAGCCAGTGCTCCGGTGTCGGTGGCAACCCCATGTCCGACAGAAACTGCTCGAAACTGGCCACCCACTGCGGCGCGATCAGAATCCCCGCTCCGCCGTACCTTGGCCAATCCTTGAATCCCAGCTCCAGACATCGGCGCTTCATCACGCGCCAGGCCCTTTTGGCTCGCTTGATCTCGGGGCTCAGAGATCTGCGCGGAAGCTGTTTTTTCGTTGCATCCATATCGCATGTACCTCTCGTTTCGGGGATCCGGACAGGTCTCGATCAACCCTTGCCGTTGCAGATAGAGCAGCGCCCAACTGGCGGCCTTTTGCGTGCAACCAGTTGCGTTAATCACCTGGTAGGCCGCGAATCTCTTGCCTTTGTGAGAAAGCAAAAAGGCCAGTACAGCGGCAGTGGCACTGCCCTCGCGGATGACGCCGGGGGGGCGCGGGTTGTAGCGCTCTAACTTGGGCTCTTCTGGCTTGGCGCTGACGAGCGACTGCACGCCCCAGGTAAATATCGACATCGATAGGCTCTCTTTCGTCGTTTCAGTAAGGCAGTCGGCCCTGGTCGCTCACCACCGTCACATCCGTATCAAGAACAGTGACAGGACGCTCATAGGCCTTTCGGTTGATGTGCGCGACAGGATCGAATTTCTGGGAAGAACGGCCAGCGTTTGACTGAGCAGCCTGAGACTTTTCACGCCTGACCCAATTCCGGAAAGTGGCAAACCAATCCGCCTTGGTGCCATCGCGCCCTGGCTTGGCAAGCCAGTGGTCTTTGAATTGCTGCGCCACCTGGTGAATATCAAGATCTGAACGATTGGCCATGGCCCAGGCATGCCAGTCACTGGGTAATTCCCATCCCGGAGACAAGCGCGTCCCGTTTGGTGCTGGAGGGACTGTCTGCCTGCTCTCTATTCCTTCAGGAATAGAGAGTTCTTCTCTTATCTTCTCTTCTCTGGTCCGCTTTGTGTCCGCTTCGGATGCGGACAATTGCTCAGCACCGTGTGCAAATCGCTCGCGGCGCTTGCGCTCGGTCTCCATGACACGCCGTTTGGCACTTCGACCGTTGTGCTCATCAAACCTCGGCAGGGACACAGAGTTGCAGGCAAGAACTAACCATCCAACCGACTGCAAAGCGGTCGCAAATCCAGCCCAGCCAATCAGTTCATCAATTGCGTCGAGCGAGTAGCCATCCAAAGATCCATCTTCTGAATGGGCATCGAACAGACACCAAACGGCATGCAATCCACCGATGACCCGCAACCTGTCCGCATGCAATGCGGACGAAATGCGGACAACCTTGGGATGTGTATGCAGATCAGACCGCATCTTGATCCAGTCGCCCGCCATCAGTCAGCCCTCCGCCCGCCTGGGGACTGAATAACCTCAGATGCTGGTAAAGCATCTGACTCGCAAGCCGCAGCGAGGAATTTGAGGAAGTGACGATCCAAGCTGACTGCATCGCCCGCATCGATGGTCAACCCCACGTTGCCATCTGGCAGACGAACCGCTTGGCAAAAGGATGAGGTGCCGTTGATGACAATGCAGTGGCCAATGTCCAGGCGCGGAAGGTTGCTCTTTGCAATCAGTCCTGCTTGAAGCAGCCATTTGTCAGTGGCATGGTAGAAAAGGAACCGCCCGCCAGCTAGTTTGCTGGCCGTGACAAGCGCGCCATCATGGCGGTGCCCTACGGGCCTTTGGTGTGTGTCTTGAACCCCTGCGGATGGCGGTCCGTCAGGGGTTTTCTTTTGGGTGCATGGCATTGGAAGCTCCGGGAAAAGAGGGAGCACTTCCTGCGCACCAGGTTTGAATTTTGACAGCCGCATGGTGGTTCATGCGGCAATTGATTCGATTTGCTTGAGGGACTCTGCCCTCAGGATCTTTTCGACCACTGGCCCAATTCGATCCACATGCACCAGATTTCCCGAAGCCCCCATTCGGGGTATCAGTGCTCCCGCCTCTACCAGCTCACGCCTGTGTTTGTGCACAAACCAGCCAAAGCTCGCGATCGATGTGAAAACCTCTTGATCCTTCAACCAAGTTTTCACTTTTTTCAATTTACTGAAATCAGATCCTGATGACTCCATAAAAACTCCTTGCAACGACTTGAAAAGTGACGCCGCCACGGCGCATGTCGTTGATTGGAGTTGTTACGGAAGGTAAAAAATAGACCGTTTAATCGGTCGAATTGCAACGCAAGTGAGCAATGCAGGGCTGCTACGCAGGTTTTTTTCTTTTCGGACCGGTCTTGGTATCTTGGTTTGCAACGATACCGATCCGCTTGATAGCCTCCTCGGTGAATGCACCTACGGGCCAGTTATTCCTGATGAACTCTTTGACACGTTCTGCGAACGGTGCTGACTGATCGCCATAGCCGTTACACACAGCCTGGTAAGCAATGTTGGCCGCATCGAGCTCCTTTGGCAGATCGAACTCCTGTGCTCTGCGCAGGGGTACGATCGCATCAGATCCAAGAAAGTGCAAGGCTGCAACTTGCAACAAGTGGGCTGGCGGTAAGTCGTAGGTTTCCCCTTGTGCCCATTTGAGCAAGCTAGCCTTGACCCACGCAATTGAAATTGGATCACCATCCAATGCGGCCTCTGAGTGGCGCTCCACTTCGTTGTTGTAAGCGCGAATCCAATCAATGTCCTCTCGTTGGATCTGTTTCCTGGTTTCATCGTTGATCATGATTGCGCTCCCCACAGCGCTCGCCCTTGTTGAAAAGCCGCGCCAGCCGGGCAAGGGTGTCCCGGTTTTCCCTCCGTCGAGGTAGGCGCAGCCAAACCAATTTTGCGTGCAGTCACCCAAACACGCGATTCACGATTTCTGCCCTGGCTTGGACATTGAGGTGCAGATACCGGCGCGAGGCATGCAGCGTGCGGTGGCCCATGGCCTCCATGATCGCGGCCTGTCCCACCCCTGCGCTGGCCATGGCACTGCCGCATGAATGACGCAGTAGGTGGAAATTGAAGCCCTCAAACCCTGCTTGCTCAGTGATTTTGAGCCACAGCTTGCGCCAGGTGTAGGGCTGCCCAGCCCTATTGCAGAAAACCAGTTCCCCGGCTTTCTGGCCCGGCAGGCTGGCCAGTTCCGACTTGGCCGCACTGGAGAGCACGGAGGTGATGGGTTGACCGTTCTTGGTCTTTTCGACCCGGATGATGCCCGCCTCCAGGTCGATGTGGTCCCAGCGTAGTTCTTTGAGGTTGCCTGCACGCAGCCCCGTGCAAAAGGCCACCTGGATCAACGCAGGCATGCGCCGCCACTTGGTATCCAGCATCCTGGCCACCTTCACCAGGCGGTCGATATCGTTGGTTGTGAAGTAGCTGGTCTTGATTGGTGCGGGTTCGGGCAGATCCATGCCGCGAGTGGGCGGTGTCCAGGTGCGGGGCACCAGTCGCTGTTTGCGGGCAAATTTGAACAAACCGGCCAACTGACTGACATAGCGCGTCAGGGTCGCACCCGCCAAAGGCCTGCCAGTGGTGGCATGCTGGCTGTTGCGGCGCGGTTGCAGGCGTCCACGCTCGGCCAGGCGCACGATGGCGCTGTCAACAGAATCAGGGGTGATTTGGGTAATGGGCAGGTCGCCCAAGGCTTCAAGCCAGAAAACCAGTCGGCCAGGAACGTCGCTAGGACGATCCTTGGCCGCCAGGTAACCCTCAATGAGGACTTTCAGGGTCACGGACATGTCACTCTCCAGTGCAAAACGATCAACGCCTTTTTCAAGGCCACTTTTGATCGCCGTGGCGGCGCACTTTCCGAGTGATATCTACCAAATTTGGTAGGCGCGATTGGATTCGAACCAACGACCCCCACCATGTCAAGGTGGTGCTCTAACCAACTGAGCTACGCGCCTGCTAA
>VFQS010002921.1_pt1 | contig 13458 bp, 14 predicted proteins | sample 3512361 | NCBI WGS metagenome assembly VFQS01 (sample SAMN10412375, study PRJNA504923) | tailings metagenome | isolation source: Relicate 1 Philex TSF3 active mining | place: Philippines
TGGATCTGCGCCAGGCCAACCTGCGCGATGCCGTGTTGATTCAGGCCCTCACGCCCGGCGCCCAGTTGGAGGGTGCTGTGCTGATCGGTGCCGACTTCACGGGCAGCCATCTGATGATCGGCGGTGAGGACAAGGGCCCCGATCCGCTTCCCCCGCTGCGCCCCTAGAAGCCCCGTCGCTGGATGGCCTGATCCTGGGCCAGGCCAGGCGGGGTGTAAGGCACGAAGGGCACACCGGTGCCGCGGAAGTTGAAGTCGTTGAGCTTCACCCGCACGCCACCGATGCCTTCATACGGGCTGTAGTAGACGGCCAGTTCATAGGCACGCCGCTGCCAGCGCAGCTCCACGTAGGAATCCACCACATCGCCGAAGAACTGGGAGTTGGGGTCGGTGTTCAGGCCGATGCCGCCGCTCAACATCAGTGGACCCACCAGCTGCTGGGTGAGGCCCAGGCCGATGGTGCTGAGATCCACAATGCGATCGAAGCTGAAGGGGCTGACACCCTGGCGCAGGGTGCCACCACCGGTCACGGTGAACTGGGTGTAGTCGAAGAAATTCTTCTGCAGATGCCCCAGCGTGAGGGTGGGACCGCCGCTGATGCTGAAGGCCTGCTGACTGGTGCCATCGCCGTAGTAGGCGAGGTTGAGGTTGAGGTTGGTGTTGAGGGCCAGGCCGGGCACGATCGGCGTCGGGCTGAAGCGTGTGGCCAGCTCTGTGCCGGGATTCAGGGCTTTGCCGGTCCAGAGCGGCAGGCGGCTGGTGATCGAGCCGTACACATTGGCCCGCCACAACTCCGCCAGGTTCACCGTGTTGAAGTCCGTGCCCTGGAAATTGCCGAAGCCGGCGCGCCAGAACATGCGGTTGGTGATCCTGCCCAGGTTGGGTAGATCGCGGGTCTGCTCCAGCGACGCGCCGAGGGCTGAATAGACGTCCTGCTCCCCGAGAGAGCCGTTCCACACGCGATAGCGGTAGGCCGCGAAACCACGGGCCGTGGTGCGGCCGATCAGCGGCAGCTGGAACGAGCGGCTGATGTTGCCCCAGCTGCGGGTGCCGTTGGCGAAGTTGCTGGGATCAAAGGTGGAGAAATCACCCACCACATCGATGTTCAGTCCGAGCACGCGCGTGTCGAAGCGAGCCAGCAGGCCGAAGAGATCGCCGATGCGGGTGGGTTGGCTCTTGGGGGAGCTGCCGATCGGTTTGCCCGGCAACACATAGCTGCTCGTGGTGCCATCAAGGGCACGACGCACCATGAACTGCGGCTGCAGATTGAGCGTGCCGCTCTTGCCCACCTCCAGGGGCTTGAGGTTGTAGCCGAGGTAGAAGCCATCGCGATCTTCTGAATCCACCGCCATCACCCAGCGGTTTTCCACCTCGCGCTCCTTCTCGAAGCGCTGATTGCGCTGCAGCGGAATCGGCAGGCGATCTTCCAGGATCAATTGATTGCTCTTGGCCTGAATCACCAGATCGCCGTTGGGCTCCTGATGGGCCACGACACCGCTGGCATCCACCCAGGACTGGGCCGGTGTGTAGGGGTCGTTGGTGAAGGCGGCTCGATCCGCCTGCCAGCCCTTGGGCGTCACCGTGAGTCGGTTCGCCTGCATCCGCCAGCGGCTGATGGTGCCGCTCACGAACTTGCGGTTTTCTTTGCTGGTGAGCGGCTGCAGTTGCCAGGGCCGTACATCGCCGTAGGTCGTCTCTCGGCCGGAGATGCTCTTGTCTTCGCTGGTGTTGCCCGCCTGGCGCTGCACCTTGAGGCTCTGCTGGAACTGCAGGTTGCTCACCCGCTGATCCACCGCAGCGGCAATGGCCTGGCGCCGCAACGCCTCCTGCTGGCCCAGGCTCAGCGTGCTGCCCGCCGTGCTGGGGGGGGCGACAGCAGCCGGTGGCTTGCCTGTGGCCTGCTGTGCGGAGCCGAGCGCCACCTGATTGAGCTGTTCGCTCAGCGGTCTGGGTTGGGGCTGACCGCCACCGGGGCAGCCATCCGGAGGGCTCATGGCCATGCGGAAGTTCGGCGGTGGGCTGCTGCCGAAGCGGTAGCGCAGACCCACCAGATAGGCGTTGCTGCCTTCGCTCACACCGCTGTAGGTGCCGTAGGCGCCGGATCGGTGGTGGATGCGGCCCACCAGCGACCACTCCGGCCGGATCAGCGCCTCCACTTCAAAGCCGAGGTAGTTGAGGAAGGTGGTGTAGTTCTCGCGGAATGTCTTCTCGTAATTGCTGGCGTTGGTGTTGAGGCTGACGCCTTCAAAGAAGGCCAGGCTCAGCCACGGCTGCAACCAGGCCCGCACCCCGAAGCTCCAGGTGAACTCGCCGAAGGTCTGGGCCGGTGTGTTGGCGTAGGGAACGTCCTGGTTGAATTTGCCGCCCCGCTGTTCGTAGGCGTGATGGACCAGAGCGTTGGAATCGAATTCCAGGGCCAGGGGGCCGGCGCGCAGCAGCCGTTTGTTCAGCCCAACGCCCCAGAGGTATTCCGGCCGCATCCGGCCACTGAACAGAAAGGTGTCGCCGAAGTTGGCATCGACCATCTGACCGCCCCACACCGTGGCTGCCCAGGGGTGGGGGCGCCAGTCGGGCACTGGCGGCAGCGGCGGCGGGCAGGCCATGGTCTGCGCCGCGGGGGAGAGGGCCACCGGAGGCATCTGCCACGCATCCGCTGCCATGGCTTCTGGCGCGCCGGCTGGCAGATCGGGTGCCATGGCAGCGCTGCTGAGCGGAGCTGCATGCAGGCCCTCGCTCAACCGGGCATCGGCATCCGGAAGCGGCTCGAGGCCGAAGCGCACATCGGTCTCGAACGGCGGCGTCGCCGCTGACCAGTAGCTCAGTGGCAGGAGTGGGGCCGCCGGTGTCGCGCTCGGATTGAGGTCGAGGTCAGCGCTGTCGAGATCGAGAACGCCATAGACCTCATCGATCTCACCGCTGTTTTCGATCAGGCTGTAGCGGAGCTTGCTCGCCTGCAGGTAATGGTTGCCGCGCTGAAAGCGAACCCGGCCACTGGCGTAGATCGTGCGGGTGGCGCTTTCGTATTCGATCCGGTCGGCCAGCAGGCGTCCGCCGGCCAGGATCACCTTGGCGTTGCCCACGGCCACAAACCGATTGGCCAGCAGGTCGAACCCCTGGCTGTCGGCGCTGAGCTCGATGTCGAGGGGAGGGCTCTGCGCCGGGGTGGCCTCGATGAAGCCAGGAGCATCCGCTGCACCTGGCACTGCTGGAGCAGCGATGGATGGGGATGGCTCAGCGGCAACAGCGTTGCCACCCATCACGATCGATGCCGATCCCAGCACCGCAATCAGACGGCGGACGCGTTGCGGGACAGGCACCGAGAGGAATTAAGAGGGCGTGATCCTGACACGCCTGCGGCTGGAGCGCCGGACAGGCTCCAGAGCTGGGATCACTCCTCCAGGTCTTTGCGGCTGGGGGTACGGCTGGGATCGCTGGCCAGGAAGCCGAACACGAAGATCCCGATGAAGAAAAAGACGACGGAGTAAACCGAGATCTTGAGGGCGAGCATTGGTTCTGTCCGGCGGTGACAGGGAGTGACGGGCGCCAAGTGGGCCCTGATTGACCCTGCGGCAGCGGCATCATCCTATGGGTCGTGATCGCGTTGACCGATGCCGGAGGGCCCAGACAGCGCCGTTCGCTCCTGGATTGAAACGTTTCAGGCACATTCCAGGCTGGATCTCAGGCCGCTCTGGCGCCGTGCAACGCCAGACGGCGAGGGCGATGTCGCGCTGCTGGATCCCTGGGGAGCCCGTTGTCGCCCCGACTGGCATGCCCGCGGATTGGTGATCTGGCCCCGTGGTGGGCGGTGGCTGGAGCTCGAGCTGGAGCTGGTGTGTCCACCGGCCTGGCAGCAGCGCCAGCAGGGGGATCGCCTGGCGCGTCTGGTGCTGCGTTGGTGGGCTGATGCGGTGGAGCTGCGCGTGGATGGCGTGCGGGTGCATCAGGGCGATCTGTTCGATACCGCCTGCCGCTGGCCCCTGCCGGCGGCCTGGTGGAGCGGCCGGCCCCTGCGGCTGGAGTTGTGCCTGCGTTCACCCCTTCACGACGACGGCGCCCTGATCACCAGTGCGGTGGAGCAGGAGCCCATCGATGCGGCGGACCCCACGGGTGTGCTGGCGCCGCCGCGCCTGGCGCTGGCTGCGCAGCGCCTGCCGGCCGAGGCGCAGCCGGCACTGCTGGAGCAGCTCCGGACCCTCGACCCTGCCGAGCCCACTGCCGCTGCCGCGCTCGAGCCCTGGCTCCAGGAGCAGGTGCTGCTGCACCCGCCCGCTCCGGTGCAGGTGCTGGGCCACGCCCACCTCGATCTGGCCTGGCTCTGGCCCGTGGCTGATACCTGGCAGGCGGCGGTGCGCACCTTCGAATCGGCGTTGGCCCTGATGGAGCGTTTCCCGCAGCTCCATTTCGCCCATTCCACCCCGGCGCTCTACGCCTGGATCGAGCAGCACCGGCCGGCGTTGTTCGCCCGGCTGCGGACGGCGATGCAGGACGGTCGCTTTGAGCCGATCAATGGCCCTTGGGTGGAGAGCGATTGCGTGCTGATCGGCACCGCCTCGCTGCTGCAGCAATTCGCTCTGGGCCAGGCCTACAGCCGCACGCACTTTCCCGAGTGGAACCACAACCTCTGCTGGCTGCCCGACAGCTTCGGCTTCAGCGTGGGGTTGCCGGCGGTGGCCCGCAGTACCGGGGTGGAGTGGTTCTGCACCCACAAGCTCGCCTGGAACAGCGGCCAGCCCTTTCCCCACCGGCTGTTCCGTTGGCGCAGCCGCTGCGGCAGCGAGCTGCTGGCTCTCGCCACCGCGCCGATCGGCACCGATGGTGATCCCCTGGCGATCGACACCTACAGCCGCGCCTGGCAGGCCGCCACGGGGGTGGAGCAGGCCCTGTGGCTGCCCGGTGTTGGTGATCACGGCGGTGGCCCCACCGCCGAGATGCTCGAGCAGCTGCAGCTCTGGCAGCAGCAACCGCTGGCCTCCCCCCAGACCCACGGCAGCCTGCGCCGGTACCTGGCGGGGTTGGCGCCGCTGGCGCCGCAGCTGCCGGTGTGGCGCGATGAGCTCTATCTGGAGTTGCACCGCGGCTGTGCCACCAGCCGGCCGGATCAGAAGCGCCACAACCGCACCCTGGAGCGACTGCTGCGCGAGGCGGACCTGGCCCAGGCCCTGCAGCACCTGTTCGCTGCGGAGGGCGCGCCTGTGGAATCTGCCGACTGGCGGCCCCTGCTGTTTCAGCAGTTTCACGACATTCTTCCGGGCACGTCGATCCCCGAGGTGTTCGAGCAGGCCGAACCCCAGTGGCGGACCGCCCGCCGCCAGGCTCGTCGCTGCCGCGATCAGGCGCTGCAGGCTCTGCTGCCCCACCACGACGGGTGGTGGTTGGTCCAGTTGCAGCATCAGGCTGCCGGGCCCTGCACCCTGCGCCTGCCGGCGGGGGCCTGGCGTCTGAGCGGTGCGGAGGCTGCACTGCCGCAGCAGCCGGCTCCAGGTGGCGGCACCTGGGTGCAGTTCACCCGGCCGGCCGGTGTGGCGGCGGTGTCCCTGGAGCGCGGGCCGAGCGCTGCGGCCCCGGCGCTGAAGCCGCAGGACCTGCAGCATCCCGTCGTTCTGCAGGCCGGCGAGCAGGCCTGGCAGCTCAGCAACGGGCTCGTGCGGGCCCGGTTCGGCCCTGCCGGCCTGGAGCAGCTCTGGGGGGTGGATGGTGTGCCGCAGCTGGGCGGGCCGCTGGCCTGGTGCCGCTGGAGGGATCACGGCGAGTTCTGGGATGCCTGGGATCTCGCCGCGGATTACCGCCAGCACCCGTTGCCGCTGCAGTGGCAGAGCGGCCCCGAGCTGGCGGAACAGGGGTCGCTCTGCACCCGGCTGGTCTGGCGCGGCCGTTGCGGCCGCAGCCGCCTGCGGCTCGATGTGCAGCTGCGCGCGGCGTCACCTTGGTTGGAGCTGGTTCTGCAGGTGGATTGGCGTCAGCGCCATGAGCTGCTCCGCATGGAGCTGCCGCTGGCCCAACCCGCCTGCCGTTATGCCGCCGATACGCCGGGCGGTGTGATCGAGCGCCCCGCCGCCGCCGCCAATGGCCGCGAGCAGGCCCGCTGGGAAGTGCCTGCCATCAGCTGGTTCGCCTCGCAGGCGGAGGCTGGTGGTGGCCTGGCCGTGCTGCTGGATGGTCCCCAGGGGGTTTCGGCGGAGCGTGAGCGCCTGGGGGTCTCGCTGCTGCGGGCGCCCACCTGGCCTGATCCTTCCGCTGATCAGGGCCTGCATCGACTGCGGCTGGCCCTGTCGCCCTGCTCCCAGGGCTGGCGCCAGCAGGCGGTGCCCCAGCAGGCCCAGCGCTTTCGGGAGCCTCTCTGGCTGCGACCGGCTGTGGGTGGAGCTGCGGCCGTGGGCTGGCCGGCCCTGGATCTGGGCTCGCAGGCGCTGCAGATCGTGCAGCTCCAACCGCTGGAGCAGCCCAATACGGCGCGGCTGACGCTGCAGAACCTCAGTCCTCAGCGTCAGCGGCTGCGCTGGCCCGAGGGCTGGAGTGCCTGCCGTGAGCTGACGGCTGGGTCAGGTTCTTCATGCGCGTCTCCCGGAGCCGCCGACCTGCTGCTGCCCTGGCAGCTCGGCAGTTGGCTGGTGCGCTGCGGCGACTGACCCGGTTGATTCCGTTGTCGGCGCTCTCTCAGTCGTCGTGATCGTCGAAGGGATCGCTCAGCCCCTTCGACGGCGGGCCGAAGGCGGTGTAGATGCCAAAGCCGGTGAGGCCCAGCAGCACAGCCAGCACGGCCAGTGCCACCGACATGGCTGGGGACGACGTTTCCATCACAACTCTCGACAGGCACAGCCGCGGCGGCTGCCGCGGCCCTTACAGTAACGAGACTGACCCTTGCCAGAGAGCACAGCCCGTCATGGCTCAACGCACCCGCCTGGGAGATCTGCTGCGTCCCCTCAACTCCGAGTACGGCAAGGTTGTTCCCGGTTGGGGCACCACCCCGGTTATGGGTGTGTTCATGGCCCTCTTCCTGGTGTTTCTGCTGGTGATCCTGCAGCTGTACAACAAGTCGCTGCTGCTCGACGGCATCACCGTCAACTGGAACGGCGTCGGCTGATCGGATGAACGTCTTCGGAGTCGGACTGCCGGAGCTGGCGGTCATCGCGGCCATCGGTCTTCTGGTATTCGGTCCGAAGCGTCTGCCCGAGCTCGGCAAAACCCTTGGACGCACCCTGAAGGGCTTTCAGAGTGCGTCCAGTGAATTTGAGAAGGAATTCCGCAGGGCGGTCGACACCGTTGAGGCTGAAGTCACCGCCACCAGCGTGCTTCCCGCAGAGCAAGCTCAAGCTGGTGCCGCTGAGGTTGCGGCCAAGTCTCAGCCCTCGAATCCCGGCTCCCCTGAGCAGGCCTCTGAGGCCTGAGCTGAGCAGCTGAGCGCAGATGGCTGGCCCTGATGGCATTGCCCCCCTGCAGCTGCTGGTGGGCCTCGGTAATCCTGGCGACAAATACGCCGGTACACGCCACAACGTGGGCTTCATGGCGCTGGAGCGCCTGGCAGCCCAGGCCGGTGGCAGCTTCAAGCAGCAGAGCAAGCTGCATGGCCTGCTGGCTGAGGTGGGTGTGGGCTCCAGGCGCCTGCGCCTGCTGATGCCTCAGACCTTCATGAACGACAGCGGCCGCTCGATCCGCGCTGCTCTGGATTGGTTTGATCTCGAACCAGCTCAGATGCTGGTGTTGGTGGACGACATGGATCTGCCACTGGGCCGCTTGCGCTTGCGCACCAGTGGTGGTGCCGGCGGTCATAACGGCCTACGCAGCACCATTGCCCATCTGGGCGGGCAGGAGTTTCCGCGCTTGCGCATCGGCATCGGTGCGCCGGCTCTCAATCCCGTTGAGCGCAAGCAGCGCACGGTGGGCCATGTGCTGGGCCGGTTTGCCCCCGCTGAGCAGCCTGTGCTCGATGAGGTGCTGGAGGAAGTGCTCCAGGGTGTGGAGCTGATTCAGCGGCTCGGTTTTGAGCGTGCTGGTAACCGATTGAACGGGTTTGTGGCGCCGGCTGCGGCCAAGCTGGCGGAAGCCCCGCTTGGCTGAGGAGCGCCGCCGTGAGTCGTCTACCCACCACCACGGCCCAGCTCCGGGTGCTGCACCAGAGCTTCAGCCAGCGCCTGCTTGAGGGGGAGGTGAGCGCTGGAGGCTTTCACTGGACCTTCAGCTGGTTCTTCGATCGCGGTGAGCTGCTGGTGGAGCCCTCCCTCGGCCGAGCCTTGATTCAGGATGCGCTGCTGCGGTTTCTGCTCAAGGCCGATTACCAGCTTGAGCCCGGCGGGGATTACGCCTTCACGGTGCGGGCCAAGTTCTAGAGCTCAGGCTCAGCGGCCGAGCAGGCGCAGAGTGCCCGGGCGGTGCAGCAGTGTTCTGAGGTGGCGTTCCAACAGGAGTTGTGCCACCACATCGTCCACATCGCGCGGTGGGATGCGCAAACCGCGGGGTAGCCAGCGCCGCCAGCCGCGCGCGGGTTCCAGCTGCCAATAGCGCTCCCGCGCGGCGAGGGTGGTGCCCGCTTCCGGGATCAGCAGTACGGGCAGTTGATGGCTGCTGAGCCACTGGCGCCAGGGCCGGCTGCCGGTGCCATCGCCCAGCAAGACCGTGCTGTAACCAGGGTTGCGGGTCCACTCCACCAGCAGCTCCTGGCAGCGCTGCGGCGGCAGGACCCCCGCCGCCAGCACCTCACGGCGGCTGCTGTCCGCCAGCACGATGCCGCATTTGCTGCGTCCGGGGTCGATCGCCGCGAGCTGGCTCAACGCGTCACCGCCCGCAGTTCCACGGCTACAGGATCCACCAGATCGCTGTTGCGCAGCGACACGGCCTGCAGTTGCACCACCTGGCCCGCCGGCCGATTGGTGAGGGCGCTGCTGAGCTGATTCACCCTGGCGGCATCGAACTGAAGGCCGCTGGCCAGACTCCCCGCCCGCTGCACGGTGTTGTACGCCGAGGCCAGCAGCACGTTCAGGCGGCTGCGCACCTGCTCCGGGCTGCGCTCATCGCCCTCCAGCACAGTGGTGGCCAGTTGCTCGCCCGCCTGCACCACCTGCCTGTTGCGGCGTACATCGGGAAAGGCCACCACCTGCCGTTCACCCTTGAGCACGTTGGCGGCCGAAATCAGGCTCACCACCCAATCACCGCGTTTGCTGAGGATGCCCTCCAGCTTGGTGATATCGCTGCGGGGCACCAGCAGGATCTGGCGGTTCGGCGTCTGCCCGGGCAGCACCCTTTGGTACACGTTGGCGTTGGTCTGGCGCAGCAGCGCCTCGATCACGATCTTGGCCTGGTCGGGTTTCTCGATGCGCACCTTGGCGATCTCCAGGGGCTGGCCGCTGCTGATCACCACATCGCCGCGGCGCAGGGCGATCAGGTTCGTTTCCAGCTGCTGCAGCTCCTTGGCGGAGGCGCTGATGCGGTTGTTCAGCCGCGTCAGTTCCTGGCGGTTGCGCTGGATGTCGGCATCCTTGGCGCCGATCTCGCGGCTGAGCTGATCGCGTTCCTGCTCCAGCAGCCGGCGTTGTTGCAGCAGCGGCGCCAGCTCGCGGCGCAGCGAGGCGGCCTGCGCTTCCACCATGCTCAGCTGGCTGCGGGCCTGCTGGCGGCCCCGCTCGGCTGCCGTCAGTTCGCGCTGGCTGCGATGCAGAGCGTCCCGCCCCTCACGCAGGCGCCGCTCGAGCTGGTCGAGTTCAAACAGGCCGGTGCGCAGCCGATCGCTCACCAGCAGCATCAGGCCGAGTGAGATGGCACTGATCAGGCTGCCCGTGAGCACCGTGATCACCACCGCCGTGCGGCGCGGCCGCATCCCCAGCAGGCTCAGGCGGGCCTTGCCCACCTTGGAACCGAGCCGATCACCGAGGGTGGAGAGCACTCCACCCAGCAGCAGAAGCGCCAGGATCAGCAGCCAGCCCGACACAACCTTGCGCGACGACGCTCAGTATCGGTGGCAAGCGTTCAGCTGAAACGCTTGGCCAGGGCGAGCGGATCAAACACCGTGATCTTCTTGCGATCGATCTGCACCAGGCCGGCATTGCGCAGGTCGCCCAGCAGCCGGGTGATCGTCACCCGTGTGGACCCGATCGCCTCGGCGATCGCCTGATGCGACAGGCGCAGATCGATCGTGATCCCCTCGCTGGTGGGCACACCGAAATCGCGGCAGAGCACCAGCAGGAAGCTCACCAGCCGTGACGACATGTCGCGGTGCGTGAGCGTTTCGATCATCGTTTCGGTCTGCAGGATCCGGGAGGAGAGGCCCTGCAGCATCAGCAGGCCCACGCTCGCATCGAGTTCGATCGCCTTGCGCACTGAGGCGGCCGGGGCTGTGACCATCTCCACCCGGGTGAAGGCCACCGCGTGATAGAAGCGATCGGAGCGCTGGCCGGTGAGCAGCGACAGCACCCCGAACAGGCTGTTCTCCCGCAGCAGGGCCACGGTGATCTCCTCGCCGGATTCGTAGACCCGGGACAGCCGCACGGCACCGCGGCGCAGCAGATACACCTTCTCGGCCGGATCGCCCGGGAAGAAGATCGTTTTGCCGCGCTCCACCGTTTCGGTGGTGCTGCCGCTGAGGCCGCGGATCACATCCAGCAGGGTGGCGTTGGATGGCGTAGGTGAACCCGCCACCGGAGAGAGCCCTGCGGCGCCGGTCGTAGGGCTTGGGGAGTAACGGCTGAAGCCTGGTTGGGCGCCGACCATAACGGCGGGGCAAGGTGAGGCGGACCCTACGGATCACCCCTGCGGGCTCTTGTAGTGATTGACACTATTTCGGGGCTTGCTCCAGCGCCTCCCGCTGACTGTGCCGAAGCTGCTGCAATCCCTCATCCGCCAGATCGAGCAGCGCATTGAGCTGTTGGCGCGAGAAGGGAGCGCCTTCGGCGGTGCCTTGCACCTCCAGCAGCTGCCCCTGGCTGTTCATCACCACGTTGAGATCCACCTCGGCGCGGCTGTCCTCGCTGTAGTCGAGGTCGAGCAGGGCAGCGCCATCCACCAGACCCACCGATACCGCTGCCACTTGCTCCAGCAGGGGTGAGCGGCTCAGAACGCCGCGGGCTTCCAGGCGCCGCAGCCCGAGGGCCAGGGCCGCCCAGGCGCCGGTGATCGAGGCGGTGCGGGTGCCGGCATCAGCCTGAAGCACATCGCAGTCGATGTGCAGGCTGCGTTCGCCCAGGGCTTCAAGGTCGAGGCAGGCCCGCAGGCTGCGGGCGATCAGCCGCTGGATCTCCTGGGTGCGGCCTGAGAGTTTCATCAGTTCCCGCGGCTGCCGGCTGGGGGTGCTGGCGGGGAGCAGGCGGTAATCGGCGCTGAGCCAGCCCTTGCCTGAGCCCTGGCGCCATTTCGGCACGCCTTCCTCCAGGCAGACGCTGCAGATGACCGCGGTGTGCCCGGTGTGCACGGTGACGGAACTGAGAGCGAAGCCCATCGGATCCCAGCTGAAGCGCGTCGGGCGCAGGTCGCTCGCGCTCCGGCCGTCGCTGCGGGAGGGGGCTGCGGGCATGGGCGAGACCTGGTTCTGCATCATGCCGATGGTACGGGTGTTTGCACTAGGGGTAGTGGCTGCTGCTTGCTCACGGGGCTGACACCGCTACATTCAGGTTTGAGCGCGGCGGCCAAGCGGAGATGACGGCGAGCATTGCAGCCCTTCCCGGCAGTGGCTCCAGCGGCCCTTTTCGCCCCGGTCACCGTGCGCCGGGAGGGCGGAGTCTCGGTTCGCCACCGTCCGCGGCCGGCCGCAGCCTGCGGCTGGTGGCCCAGCAGGAGGGGCTGCTCCAGGTGCACACGGCGCCCTTCCGCGGCAGCTTCAGCGGGGTGCTCAGCCAGGCCCTGCGCAGTGCAGGCCTGGGTAGCCGTGTGTTGATCAGCCAGTTCCTCAAGGGTGGTGTTGATCAGGGGCTGGAGCGCAGCGTCTGGCTGTGCGGCCGGCTTCAGTGGCTGCGCCCTGCCGTGGCCAGTTGCCTGGCGGAGCCTGCAGCCGCTGATCAGGCCGGTTTGGAGGCGTGCGCGGCGGTGCGCGAGGTCTGGACCTTCACCCGCGAGCAGATGCTGGCTGGCCAGTTGGATCAGCTGGTGCTCGATGAGCTCGGTCTGGCGGTGGAGCTGGGTTATCTCCAGGAAGCGGAAGTGCTGGCAGCGCTCGAGCAGCGGCCCTCCCATCTGGATGTGATCCTGACGGGACCCTCCATGCCCAGCGCCCTGCTGGCGATGGCGGATCAGGTCACCCAGCTGCGCCGAGGTTTGTGATGCTCAAGAACGACCGCTGGATCAACGAGCAGGCTGCCGCCGGCATGCTGGAGCCCTTCCAGCCCAAGCTGGTTCGCCACCTCGATCCCGAGAACGGTGCCCAGCCGGTGCTCAGCTTCGGCTGCTCTTCCTACGGCTACGACCTGCGCCTCTCGCCCCAGGAATTCCTGATCTTCAAGCATGTGCCGGGCACGGTGATGAATCCCAAGCGGTTCAATCCGGCGAACCTTGAGCCTGCGCCCCTGCACCGCGACGACGACGGCGACTACTTCATCCTTCCTGCCCACTCCTATGGCCTCGGTGTGGCGCTGGAGAAGATGAAGGTGCCGGCCAACATCACCGTGATCTGCCTGGGTAAGAGCACCTACGCCCGCCTCGGGATCATCGTGAACACCACCCCGGCGGAAGCCAGCTGGGAAGGGCACCTCACCCTGGAGTTCAGCAACTCCTCGGGAGCCGATTGCCGCATCTACGCCAACGAAGGCATCTGCCAGCTCCTGTTCTTCGAAGGTGATCCCTGTGAAACCACCTACCAGGACCGCGCCGGTAAGTATCAGCACCAGCCCGAGCGAGTCACCCTCGCCAAGGTCTGAGAGCTAGGGCGCGAGCCGAGCCTTATGCAGGCGGCTCTTCTCATACCAGGCGGCGATTTCCGGAGCCCAGGCCTGCAGATGCGGCCACATCAGATCGCAGAGCACCCGGATCTCCTCCTGGGCATCGAGCTTGGCGCGCAGGTCCATGAAGTGCAGGAAGGCGCGCAGCGAGAAGCTCACCACGAAGTGCTGCCGGTAGTCGAAGGGGAGGATGCCGCGGGCATGCTCCTCGGCGAAGCCGGCAGCGAGCATGTCGCGGTAGCGCTCGGCGGCCAGGCGGCATAGCTCCAGATCCTTCGCCCGCTGCTCGGCGGTGTAGGCGTATTTCTTGCCCTGGCGATCGCTGTAGTGGCCTTCTGGGCGCAGATAGAACACCTCCTCGAGTTCAAGCTCACCGTTGGCGGCGCGGCAGATGCGATCGCCCGTGTAGCGCATCGATTGCACATCGAAACTCACCCCCACGCGGTGGGTGCGGGCCTGCTGCATCACCGAGTGGGGGAACCAGCCCACGTTGAGCACAATCTGAGCGTGTTCGAGCGGTCCGTAATGGCCGCGCTCACCGGCCAGCAGACGCTTCACGCAGATCTCGCCGGCCTTGGTCTCGTCGGGCCATTCCGCACGGTCGG
>VFQS010002923.1_pt1 | contig 13446 bp, 19 predicted proteins | sample 3512361 | NCBI WGS metagenome assembly VFQS01 (sample SAMN10412375, study PRJNA504923) | tailings metagenome | isolation source: Relicate 1 Philex TSF3 active mining | place: Philippines
AACACCCGCTGCTGATCCGGTTCTGCCGCGCCTTCCACGGGGTCGCTGAACCTGGTAATGGAGATATTCACTGTGTTGGTAATGTCCAGGCCACAGTGGTTCACTGTCACGTGTCTGGAGAAGTGGGTGAGTATCCTGGTCTCTAGGAGTCCCCCGGGGCGCACTTGGAGGCGTTTCCCGGCGCGGGCACAGATCACCACCATGTAGACGCTGTTACGGGTGCAGGACAGTGACAATATTCTTGCCAGGTGGACCAGGCAGTCCATACCGCGCGCGCCCATGAAAGACGCTTTTCCACCATTGATTGTCACGTTCCCGTGCACACTGAAAATCTCCTTTTGTTTGCCAAAGTGATTGACCACATCGACGACCAGCCCTGAAGCGCGAGTGCTCAGCGCAGTCATTTCAAGGAAAGTGCCGCACACGTTGGCCACAGAGGCCGCTCGTCTGCAGTATGGAGCGTACCCAGCGTGAAGCATGATTGTCTCTTCCTTGCCGTCCAGTGTCAGAATGGATTCCGGAACCGTGGCCTCATCGCGCGCTCGTTTGGGCATACTACTCTTTGATTCTAGCTCACTGTGGATACAACGCGCGCATTTAAGCCGTTTTATTCAAATGTCTTCCACGCGGTTACGTGACATCACGCAAAGGACTCCTGCGTCAACTCCGCCAGGCTGTCCCAGTACTCGCGGCTCCGGGGAGAAAGCTCCGTGTCAGTCCCCCAGAACCAACTGTCCTCTTCTTCCGCGGGTTGCTCGGGTGCCGATGGTGCTGGCTCGTCGGCGGTGAATAGGGGAGGAGTGGCACAGCGCTCCTCCTCTTCCTTTTCCTCCTTTGAAGATACGAAAGTCAGGGATTCCTTCACAGTCTCCGCCGTGTGTAGCAAGAGCTTCACTGGAGATTCATCGGGGAGCTGTGAGATGACGTAGCGGCGTCTCAGTGCAACCTCTTCCATCGTCACGTCGGAATTTCCCTCCATTATGCGTGCGTAAGGCCATTCTGTGAGCCCAGTGTCGTGCATAATCTGTGAAAACATACACGAGGGCGCCTTGAGGATCTTCATGGCAACAGCCATAGGAAGGTCCACCATGTTGCGCATCGCCTCTTGGGTTTCCAGAGCGGTAAGGTAGTTGACAGTGCGATGTTCAACCCAGATGCGCTGGATGGGGGTGAGGGCTTGGATGCGCATGACCTCTGCAGCCCGCCTGACGTCCCAGAGAACGCTTCGAACGGAAGAGGGCGCAACGGCAATCGCAGCATCTCTCGCATCGTTCACAGACTTCCATGTATGGTGTTGGCAGCATCCACGCCTGATCGCGGTGAATGGCCATGCTCCCTTTTTTCCGCCACCCTGCTCCTCTCTGGCCTTGTCAATTCGTTTGTACGAAAGTCCTGTAATGGAATTCACAGCTGAAAGCGAAATGTCGTAAAAGCAATGAATGTACTTTACAAAGATCTTGTAGGACATCCTCAATGGACCGCGAGAAGGGGCTCCCATGGTGCGTGGCGTTGATTTTGCCCGCGCGCGCGTGGGACGGGCTTTTTATTCTGGTTTCTATTTTCGGATTACAGCACCACCCCTTTTTTGTGAGCCTTCTCCTAAAAAGGGGTGTGAAAAGGGGGCTGCCCTAGTGCGTGTATTAAAGCTTGCTGAATCCAAAGAATGGGGTCGTTTTATCACGGCTGATACCCCACCCTTTCCGTTTTTTTTCTGTGCCTTCATCATGACTCTCCTAAGCCGGCTGAGAGATTACCGGCAGATGCGCTCGACTTTGGACTGTGTGCCCATCTACTGTGTCTTCGGCGATACAGTGATGGGGGGCATCGCAATGGCACGCCCTCAGACCATGCAGGCCTTGCTCGCTGTCAGGGGCTTCACTCCTGAAAAGTATGGGCAGTATGGGCATGACATCCTGAAGCTCGTCCGAGGGACGCCGCCTGACCCACCCGACCCAGGACATGGCAGTCGAATTGTGATGCGGCACAGTGGAGGAGGAGGGGGCAAGCATGGCAAGTGGACGTTCCCCACAACCTCTTCTGGTAAGCGTCAGATGATGGCCCGACTGCTCTCTAGGCTGTGGACCCCCCTGATGTGCTCCGAGCTGACTCACGGGGTGGCAGGTGCTCTCTGCAACCGGCCCTACTCCATGAGCTGCAGGAACAAGGACAGGGATGACGTAGTGTACATCCTTGAGCTTGCTAAGGGGAGGGTGTACGTGGGAAGGACCGCCGATCAACGCAGGCGACTTTCACAGCACATGGCAGGGAGGGGTAGCGCATTCACCCAGGCCTTCCCCCCGACGGGTGTTCTGCTCCCTCGCCTTGGCCGTGTCTCAGGCTCGGCTGAGGCAGCGGAGCGCGATGAGACCCTGCGATACATGCACTTGCGAGGGATCGACTTCGTACGGGGGTGGAAGTACACGCGCGTTGTTATGTCGGAAGACGAGCAGCAAGAGGCTGAGGAGAATATCCGCGAGCTTTTCGATCTCTGTCGGCGATGTGGGTGCCCAGGGCATTTCGTGTCTCAGTGTAAGGCCACAAAAGACCGCCTTGGCCGGCCCCTGGGTGCGGGCTAGAAAAACAACTCGAATAGGATCGAACCACACGTGTCTCCCGGCTTTTATGATTGCCCTATGGATAACGACCCGTGCCCGTCCTGTGACGTGACGTGCTGCAGATGCAAACTCAATCCACGGGAAATTATGCACGGAAAAGACGCCTCGTTCTACCCTGTCATGGGTTGCTTTCGGCTTGGTAATGCTCTGTTCAATACACAATCTATTAGCGATCAACTGGGGCGGCATTTGTGGAAAGCGATCGTGTCCCCCCCGGCAGGGATTCAGGGCAGGCGCGTGTATCTTTGGCGGGGGGAGTCATTGTATTATCTCTGTATCTCGATTTCCGCGGGAAACCGGCTCGGTGTGTTTACGTCCGTTCACTCCACTGTCTGGTGTGTGGCCCCTCTGGTGTTGGTCTGGCGAATCCAACGGGCCATGCGCGCCTTCCTCCGTCGTCGACGCGAGAGTCGTGCCCTGGCAGTGTGTATGGGTCAGCACAGGAGGTTGGGCCACTGTAGCCCTTTCGCCTTGCTGGACGAGGATGCACTCCGTTGCGTGCTTGTGCACATTTAGAATGAATCAGGCCTTGAGTCTACATAGACTTTGAGCAAGTCTGCCAAATTATCGCTGTACAACACTCGTGGCTCGGGGGTCACAAGGTAGACCCTGCCTGCAAGCAAGAGCCAGAACCATTCCGAGCCTGGCTTGGTGGGGTCGAACATATCCTCCTCGAAGCGCAGCTTGATCTCCGGGTAGAGCTCTTGGATTGCGGGCAAGACGTGCGCCGCAGGGGCTGTCTGTATCTCCTCAATGGGGTGCCGTACGCATCGCGAGTACTGGCTATTGTGGAAGTACACGACCTGTGAGACGTGGTTGTACATGCCTGGGAAGTCGTGCCTGTAGTTGAGCCTTGCTGCCACAGGGAGAGCCATGTGCATGCACAGCAGGTTGAACGCGTCGTTGCTGGCCTCGTAGTGGTACTTGGATATCCCAGTGTCGAACTTCTGCGAGGGGACCTTGATGCACACGGAGAGCAGGTGCAAGTGCCGGTACATAATCAAGAGCGAGCCTGCCATGCGTCTCATCGCGCCGGGTGTGAGCGCCAGCCGGTCTTTCACGGCGCGATCCGTCGACGGTTGTGTCTCACTGGGATCGTCCATGATGTCCTCGCCACCCGACGTGAATGCGAGCTCGCCGAACCGACAGGCGCATTGCGTGATTAGGTGCATCACCTGGCGGAGGTTCTGTTGTGGCCGGATGTTCTGCTGCAGTCTGCCCAGGAACTGCGGCCATTCGAAAAGGATGTTGGCCACCGTGTCTTTGAGCTCTCGCCAGGTCATGCGTGATACAGGTGTGTCCATGATTGTCATGCGCTCCTTCGCAGACGGAGCAGGTGCATCGATAGGTGGTGTCGTCAGGAATTTGTATCGGCATATCAGCAGGCCAAGGAGCTGGTTGCGGTTCAGAAGCACGTCCATGTGATAGGCCTCCTCTGGGTCAGTGCCCCACAACCATTCGTGCCAAAGGTCAGGGGGGAGTGTGCGGTGTGTCTCAAGGCGGTCATAGAGCTCCGTCAGTGTCGCCATACCCCTGGAAGAGTCTCTGGTTCAGCTCCTTGAGCACCCCTTTATCCACTACAATGTTGGATTGCACCCTTTGGAGCACAATGTTGCATATGGCGACTCGGGACCGCTTCTCGGGATACGCCTTGCTCGACAGTATTGTCACACACACGGCTTCTAGGATGTCCAGCGGGGGGAGTTTCGACATCGCCCCGCCTCCTTGCAGCACCAGAGCATGCTCGAACACCCCCCACTGCGACTGGCGTTGCTCGTCAGTGAGTATGCCCTTGATGACTTCTTTCTGGGCTGCGGTCATGCGCTGGAAGGGGATGGTGATGTCCTTGCCCTTGAAAGGCTGCCACCCGATTGCGGTTAGTTGAAGCTGCAGTGGATGGGCTAGCATCGTCAGAGCCGTGTGGGACACCGGGTCGGGCGGGGGGCTCGCATGGCAGTCGCAGAGTATCGCAAAGGTGGCGCGCATCGTGTCCAGTGGAGCAAAGAACACGTTTACTAGCTGTGCCTGCACCCTTTCGCCGTGCATCGGTGTGCATTCAGGGTGGGGTGTTTGCCGATGCTCGGGTTGAAACGCGTCTTTTTTCGAGAGTTTAATTACGCATCACATAGTACACACCCGAGGACACCCTCGACTCGGAAGGAGCTGTCTCGTTGCTGTCAGTGGAGTCGTTCTTGTCAGGGGGGGCTGAGAGTGCCGCCATTAACTGGATAACCACGTCTAGTAGCTGGGTGAGTCTATCTGCATACTTGTCCATTTTCTTAGCGTATTCCTCCAGATCATGCAGTGCGCGGGGGTCTGGTACTGCGCTATGATGGGAGGTGTCTTTTGGATCAGCCTTGTGCTCCTTTTCTTCTTTGGCGGCGGTCGCAGCGTCCTTGGTTTTTTTCACCAGCGACGGCAGATTCTTCTTGACCCAGTCCCAGCCTCCTCCAACGCCCGGTCCGCGTGTGTCTGTGTAGCTCAGTCGTTTTCGAAGGTCTGCCAGCTCATTATGGACTCCCAGTAGGTGCATATCTACAATCTTCTCATGGTAGTTGGGCTGTGATTCGGAACTCGGGACTTCTATGTCCACACGGATGACCTTTGCACCAGTTCTGGCGTTCGCCGCAAGCATGCCAGGCCACACGGCCAGGGACCCCTTCGGCTTATATATTGTTGATGGAGGTGCTTGATACAGCGACTGTCGTAGGCTACTATCGCATGGATAGCACTCTGACTCCTTGTTTCTCCCCCATGGTACAGCGAGGCTGTTGGCTGTGCGATTTCAGCGACGACCCTGTGGCCAAGGCACTGACAAGGTACATGAACGAGCAATCTGTCACCATGGGACCCGAACTTCTCGCCGAGCGTGTGCACGAGTCCCTCGTGGAGACCTTCCCCGCCGGCCAGGGGATAGGCCTCGACATCGTCAGGGAACATATCTGTTCGCACATGCTCCAACCAGGGGTGCGTGTAGCGTGTGTCATGCGATCCCTGCTCAAGCTGGTCACGAAACTGGAAGCCACCACAGTGACTGTGGATCCTGAATCGGGGGAGACTGTAGTGGACGCCAAGTCTCTGTCCGCCTACCTCAAGGTGATCAGTGAGGTCATGACCATGTACCGCACAGGCGAGGTCAGCCGCCTCATGTTTGCGCCACAGGAAAGCAAGTGATTTCACCTTGAGCGTATTTGAGTCTCATAGGCGCCCTCCTTTTGTTGACCATGGTACCAGAGAGCACCGCGCGACCCCGTCTCCGAGCGCTTGTGCCGTGGGGACAGAATGGCACGGCGCCCCGGTTTGTCATTCAGAGTGGAATCCCCAGTCTGGTCCTTTCGTGGTATGTTGTGTTGGTTGTAGGAGTATGGGCCTTGGTTATTCGCTATCGAGGCGGTGAAAGTTTGGCGGCCTGCCCACCCTGAAATGGGACCCGAATGCCTTGTATTTAAGCCCGGGGGCAGAGTGTGGTCAGGCAGAGCTTGTTTTATGTCTAGGCCACAATTCAACAAACAGAACTCTCGTTATTGTTCCTCGGCTGAATCCTATGGAGGAGGGGTCGTCAACGGAGGACTCATCGACTTCCAGGATAACTCCAACAGGGGTGTGCCTATCGATTATTCCCACTCAATGGATTTCAACGCGGTCGCGCCCTCGGTCCTGCAGGGCCTCGGTATGACACAGCGTAATGCAGGGGCTCTGCCTGGCTGCTTTACTGGGCCCCCGACCTACTTGCATGTCAACGGCGTGACATACCGCCCTGTTGAGACCACGGAGCCCCCGAGGGCCGTAGCCGCGCCAGCAGTGCTCCCACCCTCTCCTGCTGACCCAGTGTCTAGTACAGCGTCGGAGCACGACTCTGGTGCCGGTGGTGGGAGTGTGGGTGTCAGTACCAAGATTCTGTCGGAAGCCGAGCTGAACCGAATCGTGGATGAGCGTGTCAGGCAGAGGGTCTCGACACAGGTCCAGGGGTATTTCACCAGAAAGCCTGCAGCATTGGATATTGACCCGGCGGACGAGCTAGGGTCACGCCGTCGGAGCCGCAGTGAGTACATGGAACGGACACGGTACAGCGACGAAGGTGAAGAGCCACGTGGGCGAACTGTACGCGAGACCGTGCCCCGCACCCATGAGCGCGTGGAACGTGCTCGCTACGACGACGATGATCGCGACCCATCTCTGTCCCGAAGGCATGACGACTCCGACCGCCGCCTCGTGCGCGATGTCGATTCCGCCCCGCGACGAGGTGGTCGTGACGCGGATATGGAGACGGCCGCGGAACGAGTGCGCTCCGCCAACGCTAGCATGAGCGAGCGTCTGGGTGGGCGTTTGGGTTCCCGGACTATGCGGTGGTAGTTCCCCCCGCGTGACGTGTATAAAGCACTGCATTTCCGCCCGATGATGTGTCGTTCGTGGTCATGGATAGGAAGATCCTCACGGTCGCGTTTCTGCGTCCCAGTCCCGATGACCACTGGGCAAACACCCTGACCGCGCGGGTAAGTAGGCACCCGTTCTGCCACGTCGAGCTGTTTTTCGAGAGCCTGAACCAGAGTTTTTCCGTGGTTTGGGGGGAGACCGCCGGCTTCAGGCCCAAGAATCTGTCCAATCCCAATTACCACGTCGTGAGCCTGGGTGTATCCGTGCAGGAGTACGACAGGTGCCTCGAGTATTGCAAGACATGTGTCACGCACGTTCTGCCTTTCGATGATTGCGGAATGTGGCGCTCGTGGTTCCCCCCGTGCCTCTCCTGCACATGGTGTGACGGGTCTTCGCATTCCAAGGGGCGCACGTTCTGCAGCAAGCTAATTACAGAGGCCCTGCAATTCGGCGGTGTCGTCGAGGTTGGAAGCCTCCTCCCGTCCGCCACCACCCCCAGCATGCTGTTTCAGGCACTGGCTGGGTCGCCGCGCATCATCTGCAGCGGGGTCCCGTTCAAGAGGCAGGCGATCCAGCGCTGGTTTTCCCCGCCTGTGCTCCCCATCAGAATGCTCTGAGCCTGGTACAATGAATCGGCGGATGACCGGCCACAAACGCTTCCATCCGTAGAATACGTCGGTCATGTTCTTCCCCCCTGTGATGACCACTTTACCCGAAAAGAAACACAGGAGTACCACAGGGGAGGCCTCTGGGCGGTAGATCAGCCCTGGGAACATCTTGCGTTGGTATGTGCAGTTGAGCGCCATCTCCGAGTACATGGCTTGGATGTCGAGGATTCCGTTCTGCACGGGCACTTCCACGTGGGCCACCATGTTCTGCACGTCGCATGCCAGGAGCCAGAACGAGTGCCCGGGCATGCAGTCCCGGAGGAGCTCGGCGACGACCATGGAGGCATACACGCACTGATACCAGGTCCTGCACCCGGTCACCACCAGTTTGCCGCTCGAAAACAACAGTGTCGTACATGTGGGCCGATCCAGCCATACCGTGATTGCAGCAAATTTTCTCTGGTCGTAAAATGAAAACGGTAGCAGTTCGTGGATCTTGTTCAGATCGAGGACAGGCATGGACCCCCCTATCTGGGACGTTGCCACTATATTATGAACCGTTGGGGTGGGGCCTGTCACGTCGGCCTCGCCCGTTGCTGGTGTCTCCGGGCTCAAGTGGCTGTACTTCCGTTTCCGCATCTGGTTTTTCGCGGTATTTTCCTGCCCGTCCACCCGTGATAAAAGATTTGCTTTCTTTTGTGTCCCCTCCCCCTTCTACAGCCCATGTGTCCACGCGACCATTGCTGCCTGTGTGGGATCAAGTTTGGCTCCAAGATGAAGCGGCGCATGCTCAACGCCAAGGAGCTTGCTTCCTTCGTACGTAACCAGTGCAGACCAACCCCGTTCGTCTACAGAATGCTTATTGCCCCTGAATGTCTAGGGGGAACTGTCTTTGGCGTGTGTATCCCGTGCGTCAATTGGAAGCGCAGGATTTCTGTGCTGCCCGCGAAGCGCCGTTTGCAGCCCATGCTCCAGCTGGACCAGCTCGTTTACTACCTGCTCAGACCCGGGTTTTTCATCGAACCAGACCGCAGATGCATCGGCCGCCTCCTGGCAGGGGTGCGGCAGCCAGGGAACCCGTTTATCCGCGCGTTCCCTCTGCCGGCACAGACGATCCTTTCGAATCTCAAGGACAACACCTACGATGAGTGTGTCAGGGCCTGGTGGGATTACAATGGTAACACCGAGTTCTTCGGGTCGGGGGCCGAGGCCAAGCGTGTGCGTTCATTTCTGAATTGCATGTGAGGACAGGGGCGTATAAAAACCTGTCGCGGGGATATCCCTTGCATCAGGAATGCTTCAGAAGGTCTTTGCCATCAATGTGAAAGGCAAGGCGGACATGGCTCGATTGGAGGCGGTGGTCGTGGGGCTGCTGGGAGGCGAGCACAACCGCTGCTCCTTTTTGCGCTCTGGGGAGTACCAGCGCTTCAGGACGGTTGCCCTCTATGGCCCTGGTGGGAGACTCAATGAAGAGTTCTCCCCTGTCACAGTGCATTTCGAGGGCCTCAAATTGGTGCTGACCTCGACCCGCTTGGCCTGCGTGTACGTTACAGACCCCGTTGTCGTGCCGGTTGCCTCACCCCCTACTACTAGTGCTGGGATTGCTGAGGAGGAGGAGTACTATGCCTGCGCATCACTCGTGGGAAAGAAGCGTCGGGCGGCGACTCCCGATTCCGACGTCGACTCCGATCATCTGCCCAGCTGACCCGGCTGATCCCAGTGACCCCAACCTCTTCAGATGACTTAAAGAACGCGTTGACTATGATAGTGGTTGCTGCTATAGCATAGTGCTCCGTGCATGTCCTGTGTATGGCCGACGCGTACTCTATCACCTCCCGGAAGTAGGTGCGTGGCACGCGTTTTCGGGTGTAAAGGATGACCATTAGGCATGGTTTCCCGTGGCGGCTGGTTATCATCTCGATTGGGTAGACGGCGTGTGAACCAGTGTCTACGATTCCACACCCCATGTGTTCCAATGTGAAACCCTTGGAGACAGCCCAGTTTATCATGTGGATGCGCGACTCGGTACGAAGTCTCCGTTCGTCCAGTATGGAGAGACTGAACGCTGGATGGTCGAGCAGAGGGCATCTGGCCACAGTGAATCTACTGCTTTCGTGTGGGGGGATGGCGCTGCATGCCCATCCATTGGCTGCCCAGTCAACCATGGTTACTCTTGCCAGCAGCGGGTGGCAAACTATGCCATATAATGAAGGCGGGCACTCCCCGATGGCTGGCATCCTTGGATGACGTTGGGGATCGCTTCTTATATGTGACCAGTGGGGCGTATTGGATGTCTGGGGCATGTATAAAAGAATGTAGCCTCTCCCACACCGCGTGCCCTATGGCTACAGTTGACTTGCTGGGTCTGGCTTCGCTGTCTAGTTCAACCCTTGAACAGCCTCTTGTCTGTACGCCTGCCTCCCCTTCCGAGTACGACTTGACGTTGTCAGGGGAATGCAGGACCTTTGTCATGCGCTTACCCTGTGACATGATTTATGACCTCTCCGATACTGCCAAGTCCAGCCTCTTCCTTTACTGCTGGATTGATTCGGAGCGGGGGCAGGGGGCCCATGTCCACTACTGTTCCTCCGCCTTATCCTCATCCCCTCAAGGAAAGACAGCACACATTGGCGAATACAGCTTGCAGCTGAAGATTCGCCCCGAGGAGCTGGACCTGCTCAAGCTGATGTGCTGCATCCGGATTAAGGATGACGCCACGAACAATTACAGGACAGACGTGATTTCCACGGGGGCCATGCGCCTCGATCGATTGCTGGCTGGTCGGGAGGAAACAGCGATCCTGACCTCAGTCTTCGATCCTCAGAATCACACTGAGGTCAAGATGAAGGTCTTGAATGCTGACAAGTTCGCCAATGCGCAGACATCGCTCCTCCCGGAAAATGCTGGGGGGGGTCGGCGCCTCCCAACAATCAAGTTCAAGCCGTCCAGCCTGTGGCGCACAGGGGAATTGGCAGACCTTGTTGATCTCACATGTGACACGCTCAAAATGCAGATGAACAAGTGTAAGATCAAGAGTCCAGCAGGAGGGGAGCAGTTCCTCTTAGGCAAAACCAGGTGGGTCACTCAGACCTTGGTTTTTTTCTCTCTCTTTCTAGGCACCCCTGCTTACACTCTCATGCCCTTCTTGGCAGTTGGGAGTTCAGCGGAGCCTCTTTCCCCGACGGTTCGCCGCCGATCAGCCCGTTCTTCACCCATTATTCCTTTATGAATGTGCAAGAGGAGCTCCTGGACAGGCGCCTGCCCATCCAGTTCGTAGTGTACCAGGTCCATCTGCGTATCCTCCACTCGGGAATGACAGCCATGCAGGTCCTGGCGCTTCCAGACGACCAGTTCGCCAGCTTTGCAGGCAAGTGCTTCCAGGTCACGTGTGATGCTGGATTCGTCCCATATCAAGGAGACGAGGCTTTGGGACTGGCTTTCTCCGTGAGTAGTGGGCTTACTCTGGGTCTACGAGGCACAGAGGACATGGTAACCCCTCTCTGTCTCCTCCTTTTCAGTCAGTGGCAGAGAAATGATTGATAATTTTTTGACAGGGTCTTCCGTGCGGGGCCCCTCAGTTCCTTGGGCGTACCGTGCGGCCGCTTGCCAACATCAGTATCCCGTACAAGGCTAGTATTCGTGAAATCTGTGCAGCAATGAAACAGGCTCTGGGGAGTGGGGCGGTGGGAGCAGCCTTGGGTTTCCCTTACCTTTCCCATGAGCCACTGATGGATTGTGGAGGGCCTGTCGAACCGTCGTCCTTCTTTCTCTCCGAGGTGTACCCATCAGTGCTCCTCGATGATTGTGAGAGCAGTACCCATCTAGCATCAGAGGTCAGGCAGACCTTGGCAGACTTCCCAGGGAAGCAGTCGAATAAGCATTGTTCGTTTTCTAGGGAGGAGTATACAGCAGTCATGGGCGAGGCTCTGCAGACTTGGCCCATTTTCAAGGCATACACCCCGCAATGCATTGACATTATGAGTCGTATCTGTTACAGGGCACGGGATATGTTGCACAAAAAGGCCCTGCGCATCAGCTCGGTGGTGGGTATGTCCAGTGAGCCCCAGGCCTCTGCGGATAGTGTCGGCCCCAAGGCATCTCCTGTGTATGGAGGTCATTGCTTCAACGTAGGACGGTTCTTTCACCCCGACGGGAGAGTGGACAGTTTTCTACTGGAAGGCACTGCGCCCATGCAGGAGATCCATGTTGAATCCCTTGGTAATGCCATTCGACTCAATGTCAAGGTTTTGAGTACTCCCAGTCCAGGGGCTCAGCCCACATGGGCCACCCAGTCCATGCTGTTTCACGAGTATCTCACGCTGTTGGGGCGGACAGTGTGTCACCTGACGCAGGTCATCAACACACCCAATGGGGGTATCCAGCCTGGCGGAGGAGTTCCGGTGGCATGCACGGCAGTCACACGTGGCTGGCTTTCAAGCACTGTCTTCTCTCCCTCACTCAAGTCGGATAGGGGGGTTCCCATGAATTTCTATCACAGAGTCATCTACACTGGCATGGGTAAGGACGTTGGGGGGATTGAAGGGTGTCTTCCAGTGGAGCAAGACACAGCCCCTGCATGTGATGGCTTCATCGCAGGCTGCCACCCGTATAGCCTTAGTGACATGGATCTCAGAGGATTGGATGTGTCTGTCCCAGAGGACACTCTCCTGCTAATGCGCGATGTCATGAACGAGGCCCATCCTCCCTTAGCAGACCACACGGTGTTCAGACGGCTCTCGGACTTATGGGGTGAGTGCAACCCGTTGGTTACGGTCAACAACTCAATGCCCCCTCAGCGACTCAAGGGATGTGAGTATGTGCGCATCGCGTGCATGGAGACGCCAGCTATCCCCGAGCTCTGCTACCCGATTTGCCAGATTAAGGCCCGCGTCACAGACCTCGCCAACGAGATCAACGCATCTAGAGCGGACACCGACCATGCCTACTTCGTATGCCAGCGCTCGCAGGATGGAAGCCTAAAGAAAGAGGGAACTGGTTGTCACCTGTTTGTGGACGTGCCAGTCAAATCCTGTACCCCCACCATTGTCCACAGCCTGCGCAGCGCCCTGAAACGTCTGGATTTCCCGGGTTATATTCCAATGGGTGACGAGATCTAAAAAAACTACGCGCGGAAGTGCACAGTCCTACTCCCTCTCCCCTCTCTATGGTGCCTGTGTCATGTCCGTGGCCCAGCCTCTACAGCCAGACTCGGAGCCGACCCCCCTGCCGACAGCCGCCCCGAAGGCGGGTAGAATCAAGAAGAGGGCAAGTGTCAAGCGCGCGTTTGAGTCCATGATGAATGGGAGACGCGGGGGTGACAAGCCCTTCATGTGCCTGCCACGCGTCACCTTCCATCGACTTGTGACCGAGATCATGGCAGACTTCAAGCCTGACCTGCGCATCCAGGCAGATGCAATCAATACCTTGCAGGAGGACGCCGAGCTACTTCTGGTTGAGCGATTCAAGCGGTGCTCGCGTTTGGCAGAGTTTTGTAAGAGAGAGACAGTGAAGAAGGGTGACTGGCTCTTCATGGGAGAAGATGAGGGATCTCTGGCTTTACCTTACTCGGGTAGGAGTTGACAGTACGGATGTCCTGCACGCCCTCGTCTCCCTGCAGCACGATCTCCTCCATGTTGATCCGGATCTCCTTCATTCGTTGCGCTCCAAGCTCCAAGTAGATCAGCTCCAGGAAACGCTGGATGTTTCTCAGCAGTTTTTGTGAGATGCGCTGTCCCCCCCCCTCTGTGTGTTAGTGGCGGGCGCGGTAGCACGGGAAACCTGGATGCTCACCTTGCATGTACTGTAAATGGACATCTCTAGGTTGGGACAGCTGTACAACATGGCTGCAG
>VFQS010002926.1_pt1 | contig 13434 bp, 8 predicted proteins | sample 3512361 | NCBI WGS metagenome assembly VFQS01 (sample SAMN10412375, study PRJNA504923) | tailings metagenome | isolation source: Relicate 1 Philex TSF3 active mining | place: Philippines
ATTAGATTTATTTATACAAATTTCTTCATAAAAAAAGCCTTACATCTCTGTAAGGCTTTGAATATCATTTTGTATTCATTTATTTTTCGAATTTCTTAAATATCACCGAAGCGATATGTCCTCCAAAACCAAAAGTATTACTCATCGCATACGTCATCGTTTTAGCTTCTCCTTTGTGTAAAGGGAAGTGAAACATCGAAGCATATTCTGGTTCAATTGTTTCGGTATTGATGGTAGGTGGTACAATTTGGTCTTGCAATGCTTTCACACACGCAATGGCCTCAATCGCTCCCGCTGCACCCAATAAATGACCAGTCATTGATTTCGTTCCAGAAACACTTAATTTCTGATTTTCACCAAAAACGCGTTTTGCAGCAATTAACTCACTGACATCTCCTTGCGGGGTAGATGTTGCGTGCATATTGATATAATCAATGTCTGAAGCAGTAATTCCAGCTTCTTCGATAGCCAATTCCATTCCTAAAACTGCGCCTTCTCCTTCTGGGTGTGTACCTGTTAAGTGGTAAGCATCAGCAGCCATTCCACCTCCTACAATTTCACCAAGTATGGTTGCACCACGTTTTACTGCGTGTTCATATTCTTCTAAAATCATGGCTCCAGAACCTTCTCCCATCACAAAACCGTCACGGTTTACATCAAAAGGTCTTGAAGCTGTTGTTGGGTCATCGTTGCGTTTTGATAAAGCTTGTGCAGCAGAGAATCCACCAATCGCCGCTTGATTAATCGCTGCTTCTGAACCACCCGAAATAATGATATCTGCTTTGTTCCAACGAATGTAATTGAAAGCATCAATCAAGGCGGTATTCGAAGTTGCACAAGCAGAAACTGGACAATAATTTACACCCCTTAATCCGTATTTAATGGAAATAATTCCCGATGCAATATCTACTAAAATACGTGGAATAAAGAAAGGTGTAAATCGTGGTGTTCCGTCTCCTTGGCAAAATTCCATCATTTGGTCTTGGAAAGTTTGAATTCCTCCATTTCCAGAACCCCAAATCACTCCAATGCGGTTTACGTTTAATTCTTCAAAGTTTAGTTGCGCTTGTTTTACTGCTTCATCCACAGCTACCAAGGCATATTGTGTAAATGGGTCGTACTTTCTGATTTCTTTTACATCAAAATGAGCCTTTGGGTCATATCCTTTTAATTCACACGCAAAAGTCGTTTTGAACTTTTCGGTATCAAATTTGGTAATCGGTCCTGCACCACTTACCCCATTTTTAAGATTTTCCCAATATGCTTCTACTGAATTTCCAATCGGCGTTAATGCCCCCATTCCAGTGATTACAACTCTTCTCATAATGCTTTGTTTGTTCTTTTCTCATAAATGTCACACTGAGCTTGTCGAAGTGGACATTTAATGTGCAAAGTGTCTCTTCTAAATATAGTAAATTATCTAATAGTAACCAACATTAAGTCTATTTTTAAAAGATAAAATTCGAGGCGATTAAGAATTTTATCCCGCAGTTTACTTGAGTAAATGAGGAATGAAATTCGCAAATCAACGAAGAAGATTACTTTTAAAATAGGCTTATAAGAAGCCTAGTTCTAGTTTTGCTTCCTCCGACATCATATCCTTATCCCACGCTGGGTCAAAGACAATATTCACGATACACGAATTCACCCCTTCTACGGATTTTACTTTCTCTTCAACCTCTCTCGGTAACGTTTCTGCTACAGGACAATTCGGAGAAGTCAAAGTCATGTCAATCGCAACATCGTTTTCTTTGGAAATTTTCACCTCATAAATCAATCCTAACTCATAAATATCCACTGGAATTTCCGGGTCATAGATTTTTTTCAACATAGAAACAATATTATTTTCTAACTCTACCATAATTATCCGTTTTGACCAACAGCCATCAATGCTGCCATTTTCATTTTTTTAACCATACTTGCTAAACCGTTCGAACGAGTAGGAGATAAGTGTTCATACAATCCTATCTCATCGATGAAATGGAAATCACATTTTGCAATTTCTTCCGGTTTTTCATTATCTAACACTCGAATTAACATTGCAATAATTCCTTTCGTGATAATTGCATCTGAATCTGCTTCAAAATGCATCACGTTTCCATCATATGAAGCATCTAACCAAACTTGTGATTGACATCCTTCAATGATTCTATCTTTCGTTCTTTTCGTTTCATCAAAAGGAGCAAGGTCGTTTCCTAAATCAATGATATATTGATACTTGTCCATCCAATCATCGAAGACAGAAAACTCATCAATTAATTCTACTTGTTTTTCGTTTAAGGTCATATCCTTATCTTAACATTGTTATCGCTTTTTCAAGCGCAGCAATAAAATAATCTATTTCTTCTTTGGTATTGTAAAAGGCGAAAGATGCTCTTACAGTTCCAGGTATTTTGTAAAAGTCCATAATTGGCTGTGTACAATGGTGCCCTGTACGAACTGCTACACCTTGTTTGTCTAAAAGTGTACCAATATCAAAAGGGTGAGCGCCATCTACAACAAATGATACAACACTCGTCTTTTTCTTTGATTCACCAATGATGTGAAGTCCTTCAAACGTTAACAATAAATCAGTGGCATAATCTGCCAATTCCAATTCGTGACGTTCTAAATCTTCGATATTAAATTGATTTAGGTATTCAATCGCTTTGCCTAAACATATAGCACCAGCGATGTGAGGGGTACCTGCTTCAAATTTAAATGGTAATTCGTTGTAGGTTGTTTTTTCAAACGTAACCTTTAAAATCATATCTCCACCACCTTGATAAGGGGGCATTTTATTTAAGATTGCTTCTTTTCCATAAAGGACCCCAATTCCAGTTGGACCGAAAACTTTGTGACCTGAAAACACATAAAAATCACAATCTAATGCTTGAACATCAATTTTCGTATGTTGAATACTTTGTGCTCCATCAATCAATACTTTCGCTCCTACCTTGTGCGCATCATCTATCATTTTTTTGATCGGATTGATCGTTCCCAAGGAATTTGAAATATGTGTAATAGCGACAAGTTTCGTTTTTTCCGTTAATAATTGTAGGTATTCATCATAGATGATTTCCCCTTTTTTGTTAATTGGAATTACTTTCAATACACAACCCACACGTTCACATAGCATTTGCCAAGGAACTATGTTTGAATGATGTTCCATAGCCGAGATAATTACCTCATCTCCTTTTTGTAAAAGCTGTCCAAAAGAATAAGAAACTAAATTGATACTATCGGTAGTTCCTTTGGTGAAAATTACTTCGTGTGTATGTTTTGCGTTGATATAGGTAGCAATCGTTTTGCGAGATGCTTCATATTCGTTCGTTGCTTTTTGGCTTAAATGATGAACGCCACGATGAATATTTGCGTTGTCTTTGGTATAGTATCGGTTAATTGCATCGATAACAAATTGCGGTTTTTGAGAGGTCGCACCATTATCGAAATAAATCAAATTTTTACCATAAACCGTTTGACGCAAAGCAGGAAAGTCATCTCTGATTTCACGTAAATTAAACTTTCTTTTACTGGTCGTTTCCATACCAATTATTATAAAGGCTTTTTAGAAAGCCACATTAAAAATTCTTTGTTTCCATCTCCACCAAGTATCGGCGAGTCTATATGTCCTTGGTATACCAAATTACAACGCTCACTCACTTTTTTGATATTTTCTATTACCGCAGGGTAGAGTTGTTGGTTTTTAACAATTCCTCCCTTCGAAATGTTTTCTTTTCCTACCTCAAATTGTGGTTTTACCAAGGTGATTATTTGTCCTCCTTCTTTTAAAAATGGATGAACAAAAGGCAATACTTTTTCAAGGGAAATAAAAGATACATCAATCACAACTAGGTCCACTAATTCTGGAACTTGATGCTTGGTCAATTCACGAATATGCGTTTTGCTTATATCAATGACCTTATCATTGGATTTGATAGATGGATGTAATTGATTTGTGCCTACATCAACACAAAATACTTTTTCAATATCTCTGGAAAGCAACACTTCTGTAAATCCTCCTGTGGAAGCACCTAAATCCATTGCTGTTAAACCAGAGACTGATATATTCCAAAAATCTAGCCCGTGAATAAGTTTGAATGCTCCACGCGAAACCCAAGGAATTTCTTCAGCAAGCATTTCAATTTCTACATCCAATGGAAATTTTTTTCCTGGTTTATTGATGAGTTTACCGCCCACTTTTACTCCTGTTTCGAGAATCATTTTTTCTGCTCGAACTCTTGTAGAAATCAAACCACGCTGAATGAGTATTTTATCTAAACGTTCTTCCATTTTTTACTGAAGAATCAATATTGTCAAAAGTCGACTATTCAAAAGAATATCCTAACTTCTGTGCCATCAATTTTGTAATGTATTCACGAACAATTTCGTTTGAAATTTGGTCAACTACTTCACCAACAAATCCGTTTAAAAGTAAACTTTTTGCAGATTTTTCAGAAATACCTCTTGCACGCAAATAGAAAATCGCTTCTTCGTCAATTTGACCTGTTGTAGATCCATGTGAACATTTTACATCATCGGCATAGATTTCCAATTCTGGTTTTGAGTTCATCGAAGCGTTATCACTCAACAATACATTTCCATTGGATTGAAAAGCATTGATTTTTTGAGCTTGCTCACGAACATACACTTTTCCGTTAAAAACACCTGTTGATTGTCCGTCTAATACCCCTTTGTATAATTCGTTTGAATTACAATTTGGTACTTTGTGGTCAATTACGGTATGGTTATCTACTAATTGTTTGTCGTCTGTTAGATACAATCCATATAAGTTTGTTTCTGCATTTTCTCCATCCACGTGAACATATACGTTGTTTCGAACTATTGCTCCTGAAAAAGTAGAAGTAGATAAAGTAAAACGAGAATCTCTTCCTTGTGATACTGTTTCTGTGTTTATATGAAAATTGGTGTTGTTTTCGTGTTGTACTTTGTGAATAGACAACGACGCGTTTGTTTTAACAGTTACTTCTGTAATGACATTCGTAAAGTTTGCCTCTGCGTTTTCACCCACGTAATTCATCGTAACAGTCGCCTCTGAATTATCGTTAGCGATTAAAATATTACGAACCGATGATAAAACAGTCGAACCCGTTGTAATATAAATTATCTGTATAGGTTCTTCGATAATCGCATTTTTAGCAATTTCAATGCAAACTCCATCCGTTGTAAAAGCGGTGTTCAAAGCATTAAATACTTCACCTTCTAACGTTACTTTCGTATTTGCTTTCACCCAATCTTGTGGAGTGGATGCAAGTGAAGCAATATGTAGTCCTTTTGTATCTTTGATAGTCGAAAGTCCTGCTTGGTAAAATCCATTTACAAACACCAATACGTTTCCATTTAATCCTTCAATTAAATAAGGAGAAACAGATTGTACAGTTGGATTTGCTAATTGAAATGTTCCGTTACTAATACGAGTTGTACGTGTATATTTCCACGCTTCCGTTTTCGTTGTTGGGAAAGCAGTTTCGTTTAATATTTCGAATGATTTTTCACGAAGTTCTTGAGGTAATACCAAAGTATACCCTTCTGTTGCTATGCGCTCGTGAAATTTTTTAGTTTCTTCCATTTTAACCTAATTTGGTTACCCTGTTTTATTTTATTTATTGTCTGATTTCGACAAGCTCAATCTGACAATTAACTTTTTATTAAACTTAGCTCGTCGAATTAGTCAGGCTGAGCTTGTCGAAGTTTATTCCCCAAACTCTGCTTTAATCCAATCGTATCCTTTTTCTTCTAATTCTAACGCTAATTCTTTTGGACCTGTTTTTACAATTCTTCCGTTGTAAAGCACGTGAACGTAATCAGGTACGATGTAGTCTAACAAACGTTGGTAGTGTGTGATAACGATGGTAGCATTTTCCTCTGATTTCAATTTAGTTACACCGGTTGCTACTATACGTAACGCATCGATATCTAACCCTGAATCAGTCTCATCTAGAATTGCTAATTTCGGTTCTAACATCGCCATTTGGAAAATCTCGTTACGTTTTTTCTCACCTCCTGAGAAACCTTCGTTCACGGATCTATTTGCTAATTTAGAATCCAATTCTACAATCTTTGATTTTTCACGCACCATTTGCATAAAGTCCTTCGCTGAAATAGGATCTTGACCTAAATATTCACGTTTTTCGTTTAATGCAGTACGCAAGAAATTTACATTAGAAACGCCTGGAATTTCCACTGGATATTGAAATGCCAAGAACAATCCTTCACGTGCTCTGTCTTCTGTAGAAAGTTCTAATAAATCCTTTCCATCAAAAGTCACTTCGCCATCTGTGATTTCATATTCTTCACGACCAGCTAATACAGAAGCCAAGGTACTTTTACCAGCACCATTTGGTCCCATAATCGCGTGAACTTCTCCAGCTTTCACTTCTAGGTTTAAGCCTTTCAATATTTCCTTCCCATTAATGGAAGCGTGTAAGTTATCTATTTTAATCATTTTCCTGATAATTTTAAAATTACAAATTGCAGATTACAAATTTATTGGTTGAATTTGCGAATCGTAATTTTTATTATTTTGTTTATAGTTTCTCAAATATTTAATAAAACCAGCAAGTTGTTTGCTTGTATATAACATTTGTCATTTAATGTATTATATTCCTTTTCGTCAATGTAGTTTAAATTAAGGGCAATTTTCAATTGTGTTCTCAATTCTCCACACGAACCTTTAGCAATTACAAGAAAGTAGATAAATTGATTTATTCCTTCTCTTTCATAACCTTCAGAAATATTAGATGGAACAGAAATTGCAGTACGTCTAATTTGGTCTTTTAAACTATAATCTTTTGAAAATAAATCAGTGTTTGTGAGACTGTAGATATCAGAGCATAACTCCATACCCAGTTTCCAAACATCTAACTCTTCAAAATTTTTAATAGTAGCCATTTATAATGTTTAATTTGTAATGCTTAATGTTTAATTTTTTCTAATCAGTAATCTTTCAATCTACAATCTACAATCTACAATCTACTAATCTTCCAATCTGTAATCTTCCAATCTTTTATCCAACTGATCCTTCCAAACTAATCGCAAGCAATTTTTGTGCCTCTACGGCAAATTCCATTGGTAATTGGTTTAGTACTTCTTTACAATAACCGTTTACAATCAAACTAATCGCTTTTTCTTCGCTGATACCACGTTGTAAACAGTAAAAGATTTGGTCTTCCCCAATTTTTGAAGTGGTCGCTTCGTGTTCGATTTTAGCACTGCTGTTTTTACACTCAATATATGGAAAAGTATGCGCACCACACGTATCACCCATTAACAAAGAATCACATTGTGAAAAGTTACGAGCATTAGTTGCGTTTTTGTGAATTTGCACCAAACCACGGTAAGAATTATGCGATTTACCTGCAGAAATACCTTTTGAGATAATCGTACTTTTTGTATTCTTTCCTAAATGGATCATTTTCGTTCCTGTATCTGCTTGTTGGTAGTTGTTAGTTACCGCTACTGAATAAAACTCACCCACAGAGTTTTCCCCTTTCAACACACAAGAAGGATACTTCCACGTTACTGCAGATCCTGTTTCAACTTGCGTCCACGAAATTTTAGCATTTTTCTCGCACAAACCACGCTTTGTTACAAAGTTGAATACACCACCTTTTCCTTCTGCGTCTCCAGGATACCAGTTTTGAACAGTGGAGTATTTGATTTCAGCATTATCCAATGCAATTAATTCAACTACTGCTGCGTGTAACTGGTTTTCATCACGTTGTGGTGCTGTACAACCTTCCAAGTAAGAAACGTATGCACCCTCGTCAGCAACTACCAAGGTTCTTTCAAACTGACCTGTTCCACCTTCGTTGATTCGGAAGTAAGTAGATAATTCCATTGGACATCTAACCCCTTTAGGTATGTAACAAAAAGAACCATCTGTGAATACAGCACTATTTAAAGCCGCATAGAAGTTATCTGTATGAGGTACAACAGTCCCCATGTATTTTTTCACTAATTCAGGATGCTCTTGTACTGCATCTGAAAAAGAGCAAAAGATAATTCCTAACTCTTGTAGTTTAGCCTTGAATGAAGTTGCAACAGAAACACTATCCATTACGAAGTCTACGGCTACGTTTGTGCCAGTAAGACGTTGTTGTTCATCCATTGAAATACCCAATTTTTTCATGGTTTCTTTCAATTCAGGTTCAACATCATCCCAACTTTCGTATTTTTTCTTTTGTTTTGGAGCAGAATAATAAATGATATCCTGAAAATTTGGTTTTTCGTAATGTACGTGTGCCCATTCAGGCTCCGTCATTTGTAACCAAGTTCTGAAAGCATTCAAACGATATTCTAATAACCATTCAGGTTCATTTTTCTTTGCAGAAATAAATCGAATGATATCTTCGTTTAACCCTTTTGGAGCTTGATCAGCTTCAATGTTGGTCACAAAACCAAATTTGTATTCTTGATTTTGTAAATCTTTGGCTAATTCATTTTCTGTATATGCCATTGTTGAATTTTTTTAAACGGAGAAACTTTCTCCACAACCACACGTTCTGTCAGCATTTGGATTTTGGAAAACAAATCCTTTTCCATTTAATCCTCCTGAAAAATCAAGTGTAGTTCCGATTAAATACAAGAAACTTTTTTTGTCAACCACTACTTTAATGTCGTTATCAAAAAATTCTTTGTCATCTTCTTTCATTTCATTGTCGAAAGTAAGTTGATACATTAATCCTGAACAACCACCCCCTTGAACTCCAACACGGATGAAATATCCTTCCTTGTTTTCATCTTCCATTAATCTAATGGCTTGTTTTTTAGCGTTATCTGTTACTTTAATCATATCGATAATTGCTTATATTTATTTAGACTAATTTTAAATAAACAAAATTACAGTGCAAAAATACCTATTTTGTGGTATTGAAACAATCAAAAAATGCATTATGTTTTAACAAATTTTCGAATTAATTAATCTACAAATTGTTTACAAATTCAATTCTGAAAAAAAATGATAAATAATTCAGAAAATGAACAAACCTTTTTACTACTTATACGTAATGTTTTTGAATATATAATGTTAATTTTGGAGGTTATATTATATGATAAATGAAGTTGATGCTTTGATAATATGATAGTAAAAAAAAATATATATCAGATAAATAAGCTGTTGCTGAGATTTTTAACATTATTTTTTGTTTTATTCTCAACCAATTCCTTATTGTCGCAAGCTTTAGATGTAAAGGCAAATGCACTAATTAAAGATTTAGGGGTTCTATATCCCGAGAGCGGTATGTGTCCTACAACTAACAGACAAATATTAGTAAACATTAGTAGTAATAAAACGATAAACTGTGCAGTCACGCCTGTGACTGTTGTAGTTACAATAAATGGTCCAGTAAATCAATCTTACTCAACAGTTGTTAATGCAGGAAGTTTATCTACCACATCTAGAAATATTCTAGTTTCTACCATTAGTGATTTTTCTAAAAAAGGAGATTACTTTTTTGAAATGTCAGCAACATGTTCAGGTGATGTTTCTACTAGTAGTTCTGAAGCTACGGATAAAATTACCGTTTCTGGAAATGATATTTCTTTATTTTCAGTACTTTCTACTGCAGATCAATCAATTTGTAAATTAGCAAAACTTGATACAATTGTTTACTTAGTTGAAGCAAATTCAGATACAGCTAAAGCCAGTGGTTTACCAATGGGAGTTTCTTTTTCATTTTCATATCCTTTTCTAAAAATATTCGGTAAACCTACAACGAATGATTTATCCCCTTATTCTTATTCAGTTACTGCTTCTGGAACATGTGCGCCTTCTCAAGATTCAACACTTTATGGTAAAATTACCGTTAAAACTCTGCCTAGTGTTTCTGTTTTAGGTTCAACTGAAATTTGTGTTGGATCAACCTCAAATTTATCTCCAACAACAGGTGGTGTTTGGGCTTCAAACAATATTGCGATTGCTAGTGTGTCAAATGATGGAAAGGTAACAGGATTGTCAGCTGGAAATGCTAGATTTACATTTACAGATAATACATCCTTATGTTCCGACACAACTTCTACACCAATTGTCGTAACAGCTCCACCATCAGCTGGGGTTTTAAGTGGTAATCAAGGGATTTGTATTGGTGGTACTACAACTTTTAGCTCTACGGTACCTGGTGGATCTTGGTCTTCAGATTCCCCTACAATTGCTACAGTAAATCCAACTACAGGTCTGATTACTGGGGTTTCAGCAGGTTCAAATAATATCATATACACTGTTAATGGTACAGGTGGGTGTCCCAATGTAACTGCATCTCGATTAGTCACTGTAACAACACCTCCAAACCCAGGGAATCTAAGTGGCACAACTGCAATATGTAATCCAGGTACTACAACTTTATCTTCAAATCAAGCAGGAGGATCTTGGTCTTCTGCTTCTCCTTTAATCGCTACAATTAATTCTAGCACAGGAGTAGTTACAGCGGTTGCTGCCGGTTCTGCAGTTATGCGTTATACGATGACTGGAACAGGTGGATGTGCAGATGTAGATAGTACCAGAACAGTAGTTGTTACAGCACCACCTGTTCCTGGTACACTTTCTGGAACGCAGGAAATTTGTATAGCTGGTACAACTACCTTTACTTCAACTGTAGCTGGAGGAACGTGGGTGTCAACTTCACCCGCAATTGCATCAGTAAATGGTACAACTGGTGAAATAACTGGCGTTGCAACTGGAACAACAAATATGACCTATACAGTATTGGGTACTGGTGGGTGTTCAAATGTTACAGACACAAGATCTGTAAAAGTGACGGCACCACCAGATCCGGGAATTTTAACTGGAATTCAGGAAATATGTAATCCTGTAACTACAATTTTTAAATCCACTGTAAGTGGAGGAACATGGTCCTCAGTCACTCCTGCTGTTGCTACAATTTCACCAACAGGTACAATTACAGCAGCTAGTCCTGGAACGAGTTCAATAACATATACTGTTTTAGGAAGTGGTGGATGTTCTGATAAATCTACTACTAGATTAGTTACAGTTACTTCACCACCGGATGCCGGTATTTTAAGTGGTAATCAAGCTATTTGTGTCTCAGGAAATACAACTTTATCTTCAACAAGCCTAGGTGGGTATTGGTCATCTTCTGATCCATCAATAGCTTCAGTAAATCCTGCTTCTGGGGTCGTAACTGGTGTTGCATCAGGCAGCACTAATATAATTTATACGGTTAGTGGTACCGGTGGATGTTCAGATGCTGTTGCTACACGTTTAGTTACTGTTACAGCACCTCCAGACCCTGGGATTCTTGGTGGTACAAATGCAATATGTGACGCAGGCACGACAACTTTTACTTCTACAGTTTCAGGCGGTGTTTGGTCATCTGCCTCGCCTGCAGTAGCTACTATTGATGTTAGTTCTGGAGATATAACAGCTTTAAAAGTTGGGACATCAATTATGTCTTACACTGTTTCAGGAACTGGTGGTTGTTCTGATGTATCAGCAAGCAGAACTTTAACAATTTCAGCACCACCTTCTGCTGTTACTTTATCTGGTAACCAGTCTATTTGTGCTAATGGTTCAACAACTTTTGTTCCTAACATTTCAGGTGGTACATGGAAAACTTCTGCATTGAGTGTTGCAATAGTTTCTGGTGGTATTGTTTCCGGAGTTGGTGCTGGTAATGCAACTATAACATATACAGTTGCAGGTACAGGTGGTTGTTCAGACGTATTTACAACTAGAACTGTTGCTGTTACAGCTGTGCCAACAGCAGGTGTATTGAGTGGAAATGAAGGAGTTTGTATCACTGGATCTTCAAATTTTACCTCAACTGTTGCTGGGGGTGTCTGGAACTCAAGTGACAATTCAATTGCTACAATTACGTCTGGAGGTGCAATATCAGCAATATCAGAAGGAACTGCCAAAATGACTTATACAGTTACTGGTACTGGTGGCTGTGCGGATGTCTCTGATTTTAGGAATGTAACGGTTATTCCAAATAATACTGTGGGAGTAGCCAGTTCTACACCAACTTTGTGTATAAATACAACATTAACTTCAATAACTCACGCTACCACTGGTGCAACTGGAATTGGAACACCAACTGGATTACCAGCAGGTGTGACAGCTATGTGGTCAGGAAATTTAATTACAATATCTGGTACACCTATAGTATCTGGTACTTTCAGTTATAATATTCCTCTGACTGGAGGATGTGGAAATATTTCTGCATCAGGTACAATTATAGTAAACCCATTAAATACTGTAAGTTTACCTAGCGCAACTCCAACTTTATGTATTAATACACCTTTGACTGCTATTACCCATACGACAACTGGTGCGACTGGAATCGGAATCCCAACTGGTTTACCTACAGGAGTTACAGCATCTTGGTTAGGTAATACGATTACAATAAGTGGAACTCCTTTAGAATCAGGTGTGTTTCCTTACAGTGTTCCATTGACTGGTAACTGTGGAAGTATTTCTGCTACTGGAACAATAACAGTTTCTCCAGTTAATACAGTTAGTTTAGCAAGTTCTACTCCAACATTATGTATCAATTCTGCTTTAACTTCGATTACTCATACAACTACTGGAGCAACTGGAATTGGAATACCAACAGGATTACCGAATGGTGTAACTGCCGCTTGGTCAGGAAATACTATTACAATCAGTGGAACGCCTTCTTCATCTGGAACTTTTACCTATAATATACCACTTACAGGAGGTTGCGGAAGTGTGTCCGCTACAGGTTCAATAATTGTTACCCCTTCAAATACAGTGAGTGCAGCAAGTACTACACCAACTTTATGTATAAACACACCTTTGACTGCAATTACACATACGACAACTGGTGCAACTGGAATTGGATCGCCTACTGGTTTACCAACAGGTATAGTTGCTGTATGGGCTGGAAATACAATCACAATTAGTGGTACTCCAACAGCATCAGGAACATTTACTTATAACATTCCACTTACAGGTGGGTGTGGAACGATATTAGCCTCTGGAACGATAACTGTATCCCCATTAAACACTGTAAGTTTAGCTAGTTCTACACCAACATTATGTATTAATTCTCCTTTAACTTCAATTACACATACAACTTCAGGAGCGACGGGAATTGGAATACCAACAGGATTACCGAATGGTGTAACTGCCGCTTGGTCAGGAAATACTATTACAATCAGTGGAACGCCTTCTTCATCTGGAACTTTTACCTATAATATACCACTTACAGGAGGTTGCGGAAGTGTGTCCGCTACAGGTTCAATAATTGTTACCCCTTCAAATACAGTGAGTGCAGCAAGTACTACACCAACTTTATGTATAAACACACCTTTGACTGCAATTACACATACGACAACTGGTGCAACTGGAATTGGATCGCCTACTGGTTTACCAACAGGTATAGTTGCTGTATGGGCTGGAAATACAATCACAATTAGTGGTACTCCAACAGCATCAGGAACATTTACTTATAA
>VFQS010002928.1_pt1 | contig 13430 bp, 14 predicted proteins | sample 3512361 | NCBI WGS metagenome assembly VFQS01 (sample SAMN10412375, study PRJNA504923) | tailings metagenome | isolation source: Relicate 1 Philex TSF3 active mining | place: Philippines
GGATTTTGCTCGCCGACAGATCGATCTGGATGACATTGCCGCCGCTTTCGTCCAGCAGCTTGCGGATTTCGGCTACGCATTTACGTGGCACGATGATGTCGGGCATATTTTCTGCGCCAGCCGGACGCGGCAGCGTGACGCGGGCGAGGCGGTGGCCATCGGTGGCCGCTGCCTTCAACACAGGATCGGCATCGTCGGTGACGTGCAGGAAAATACCGTTGAGATAATAACGCGTTTCTTCGGTCGAAATCGCAAAGCGCGTCTTGTCGATGATCTGGATCAGCGAACTTGCGGGAATTTCGAACGAGGTGGGCAATTCGCCCTCTGCAATCGTGGGGAAATCTTCACGCGGCAGCGTGGCGAGCGAGAAGCGCGCGCGGCCAGCGTTCACCGCCATACGGCCATCTGCGGCATGCAATTGGACTTGCGAACCTTCAGGCAATTTGCGCGCGATTTCGAACAAAGTGTGCGCCGAAACGGTGGTTGCACCGGGAGTTTCGACATCGGCCGCAAAGGTTTCAACGACCTGCAAATCCAAGTCTGTCGCGGTCAGCTTGATCTTGCCGCCTTCGCTGGCTTCGATCAGGACGTTCGACAAAATGGGGATAGTGTTGCGCCGTTCCACAACGGATTGGACGTGGCTCAGGCTTTTCAGCAGGGTCGCGCGTTCGATCGTGGCTCTCATTCAAATTCCCCTTATCGGGCATGGCGGGCACAATGGCAGCCAAAAATCCCTATTTCTATCGCGACTCTTCCATAACCGCTTTGGCCAGCAGGGCAAGCCGATAGGTTTTGCGTCGAAGAATATCCTGTGGAATAAGGCCATTATGACGATTTCAACGAACGGTAGACGGCTTTTCATCGCACGGCATGGGGAGACGGTGTTTAACAAAATTGCGCGGATGCAGGGCCAGGCGGAGCTGCATACCCCGCTGACATGGGAGGGCTGCGTGCAAGCGCGCGCGATGGGCCGTGCGTTGGCAAATTATCTGGGGGCTGACCCCATACCACAGCTTTGGTCATCCACCGCTGGGCGCGCGTTGCAGACACTGGCCTTGGTCGCAGAGGAAATCGACGCCGACTGGCACCAAACGATGCGCGACGACCGGCTGCTGGAGATTGACGTCGGGCTTTGGTCAAGCCGGACCTATGCCGACATTTCCGCGGAAATCGGCCCAATCGTCGATATGGAGCACAAGTTGTTTTCCGTGCGTCCCGAGGGCGGCGAATTTTACGACGATGTGGCGCAGCGGCTGCGTCACTGGATAGCGGACCAAAGCTTTGAACAGGACATGCTGATCATCTGCCATGGGATGACGGCACGCGTGCTGCGGGGGGTTTTGCTGGGCTTGGAGCCGATGGAACGCTTTGGCGCGCCCATCGCCCACAGCCTTGCGCAGGGCAGTATGGTGATGATCCGCGATGGTGTCGAAACGCTGGTGATTGACGGCGACGGCGCTGGGGAACGTGCTTGAAGGTTCGCTTGCGATATCATGTGTTGTCCTGCGAAGGCAGGAGCCCAGAGCAACCCAGCGCAGCGCCGCGCTGGATTCCGGCCTGCGGCGGAAAACACATGCTTTTTATGTTTGCGTTGATGATTGCGTTGACGTTTGCGGTTGCCGCGCCGCTGTCTGCCAAAGACCGGCTTGGCGTGTATCAGGGGTGGGCTGCCTTTCGTGACCCGGATACGCCCCGCTGCTATGCCATTTCGGAGCCTGACGAGACGATAGGTCCGCCAACGCGGGCAGCCTATCTCTCCATCGGTTTTTGGCCAAAGCGCAGGGTTACGCATCAGCTTTACGTGCGGCTGTCGCGCGACCGGGCGGCCAATAGCGGCGTGACATTGACCGCGGGCGGCAGGCGCTTTCGTTTGAAGGCCGATAGCAACGCGGCATGGGCGGCGGACCGGCGGATGGACTTGGCGATTATCGCCGCCATCCGCTCGGCAACGTCGCTCAGCATCGAAACAATTGGCCGCGATGGCCGGTCGATTGTCGATGCCTACGCATTGCGCGGTGCGCCCAGTGCAATCGATGCGGCGGCGTTGGGATGCGCTGCACGATAGCATAGCTGGCATTTCGGCGATTCATTGCGTATAGGCGCGGCCATCATGCAGATTCCCGGCCATATAGACCCCGTCGTCACCCCACGCGCGATTACGCAGCGTGCGGATGGCCGAATTGACCTTTTGGGCTTGAACCATCTCCAAATCCGTCAGCTGTTTGAAGAATCGCAGTTGGATGAAAAAGCGGCAAAGCTGCGGTCAAAGCAGGTGTTCCACTGGATATACCATCGCGGCGTGACCGATTTTGAAGCGATGACCGACATCGCCAAAACCATGCGCCCATGGCTTGCCGACCGCTTTGTCATTGGCCGGCCAGAGGTGGTCGAGGCGCAAGTTTCGAACGATGGCACGCGCAAATGGCTTTTGCGCACTGATGATGCCCAAGATTATGAAATGGTGTTCATTCCCGATGCGGATCGCGGCACCCTGTGTATCTCATCGCAGGTAGGCTGCACGCTCAACTGCCGTTTTTGCCACACCGGTACGATGCGGCTGGTGCGCAATCTGACACCGGGCGAGATTGTCGGTCAGGTCATGCTGGCGCGCGATGCGCTTGGCGAATGGCCAAAGGGCAATATGGCGTCGGGTGCGGACGATGATGAAGATGATGATGTCGGCCATTATACCGCCGACGGCCGCATGCTCACGAACATCGTGTTGATGGGCATGGGTGAGCCTTTGTATAATTTCGACAATGTCCGCGACGCGATGAAGATCGTTATGCATGGCGATGGCCTTGGCCTGTCGCGCCGCCGTATCACGCTTTCGACATCTGGCGTTGTGCCGATGATGGCGCGTGCGGGCGAAGAAATTAACGTAAACCTTGCGGTATCGCTGCACGCGGTGACCAAGGAAATCCGTGACGAAATCGTCCCCATCAATCGCAAATATGGCATTGATGAACTTTTGCGGGCCTGCGCCGAATATCCCGGCGTCAGCAACGCGCGGCGGATCACATTTGAATATGTGATGTTGAAGGACAAGAATGACAGCGACGAAGACGCGCGCGAGCTCGTGAACCTCATCCGCCAGTATAAATTGCCGGCAAAGGTCAATCTGATACCGTTCAACCCATGGCCCGGCGCGATTTACGAATGTTCGGATCCAGAGCGCATTAAGCGTTTTTCCAGCATTATTTTCGAAGCCGGCATCAGCGCGCCCGTGCGCACACCACGCGGCCGCGATATCATGGCGGCGTGTGGGCAGTTGAAATCCTCCAGCGAAAAGAAAAGCCGCGCCGAGCTGGACCGCCTCGCTGAGGAAAAACAGGCGGCATTGGGGTAAGGCATGGCCGCGCAAGAAGCAGAAGTGAACGGCGGCGTATTTGCGCGTCACAACCGCCTGCCATTTGCCATTGATATCATCACGGGCTTATTGTTCTACTTTGTTGCAAAGTTCACCGATTTGCAGACTGCGGCGATTGTAGGCGTGGTCGTCGGGTTCGGGCTTGTCCTGTTCCAGCGCATAACGAAAATTGATGTCACCGGCGGGCTTGCGCTCTTCGGCATATTGATGCTGTGCATTTCGGCCGGCCTTGCAGTCTGGCTGAACGATGATGAATGGATCAAATTACGCGGCACAATCACTGGATTAATCGCCGCCAGTTTCTTCATTATCGATGGCGCGCGCGGCGGGCCATATATTGGCAAGGGGCTGGCGCGGTATATGCCATATTCCGATATCCATGCGGGCCGCTTTGCTATCGTCATGGGCGTTATCGGCCTGATCATGGCGGCGTTGAATTATGGCGCTGCAAAGCTTCTGTCGACCGACAATTGGTTGTTTTATAAAACATTTGTCGACAATTTCATTGTCTTCGGGCTGGTGATTTTTGCCTTGCGCTTTGCCCGCGCAAAACCCGCTGTTTAAGCGAAAATGGCCACAGACTGCATCCCGGTCAGCACCGCTTCGCCGCGGCTGCTCCATGCGGTCATATATTGGCTGCTCGCGCCGTTGGCGGCGTGATGCGTTTCGCTGGAGAGATACCACCATCCATCTTCGGTCGTCGGCGTATCCGTCAGCATGTTGATCTGCCAGTTCATTGAGCTCACCATGCCCTTTTCGGTCATCAAGCCCATCGCAGACGGCGGCAATGCGTCGCCAATGCAGATAAGCTCTGCAATATGGTCAAGCCCGTCATGTTCGGTAAAGCGATGCCAGCTGGCGAGCCGGTTGGTCGCTAACCCCAGTTCGAGCCGCTTGTCCGGATATTGCAAATGGCCCGTAAAATATTCTGGCGGGCCGCTGCGCGCCGTGTCGGCAGTCGGCAGGGGCGGAAATTCGGGCTGGGCGATGTTGATATAGTCCAAATGGCTCTGCCGCCGGTTCATGAAAATGAACGTGCAGGTCAGGCCAATGCCATCTGCGCCCATGATGTCCGCCTTGATGAATGCCGTGTTTTTACCACGGCGCAGGATATTGGCCTGCACCTCTACATCGCCGGCCAAGGGACCCACAAACGCAATTTGTGCGGACTGGAGCGGCGGTAAATCCTCCGCACTCAGCTTCGCCGCTTGATAGGCCAGCGCCGAACTTAAGCCGCCATAAGAGGTGCGTCCCTGATGCCAAGTGGCGGGGATGGATATCTTGTGCGACGCGGCGCCCGGTTTGAATTGGGCGAGAAGTGATGCAAGGTTCATAATATTGACTTAGCGAGAGAAATTTGAAGCCGCAAGGCGCGGCCGAAATCGCGTTGGTGTTTACACGCGGCGCCGTGAAATGAAAAATGTCAGCGCAAACGAGAGCAACGAGAGAACGATTACTGTACCCGCCACATCTCCGATAAAAATCGTGCTCGCAAGCTCCAGTGGCTGCACTGCGTGCCCTGAAAGAGTATAGTAAAGGTTATGAAGCAAAGCGTTTGATGCTGCGCACAACGATCCCAATGCAAAAAAATGAACCGTTTTTAAATCAGCTAAATCTGGCTTCGTCGTAAACAGCATCTTGAACACAGCGATGCCAATGAGTGGAGCTAAGCCCGACATTACAGCCAAAGAGACAATGTCAATTAAGCCATCGTTTAATCGTAAGCCATCGTTTACTCGGTCTTGGACGACAAAGTAGCTGCCAATAATAATTCCGAAAACGCCCGCCTCCCGAAAAACGAGAGGATAAATAATGCGTAACGCTGCAGGCAGATATATGAGGTGAGCATTAGGATTTAGGGCTAATTGCTGAAAAACATAATCATTTGCTGAAGCCAAGCCATACCACGCCAGCCCTAAGCCGATTACAAGTAGAACCCACCCCAACCAATCCTTGAACTTAGCCGTCATACAGTTTGCGGTGATTGCCCAAGAGCGGTGATACCTTCACTAATGCTCGCCATGTAATCGCGCGCGAGTTGCGTAGGCTCCACGAATTTGACTCGCTTATCTTTGCTGTCGGTGCGCAAACACACTAGCCCCTTGTTGCGCAGAGCTATTATCCTGCGATAAGCCGTTGGCTTCGAACCGAAGCGCGCGTCACTCATCATTTCGCTGACCATTATATAATCACGCTCGTGCCATTTCACGATCAGCGCATCCAGCAGCAAGCCTTCGCCCGCATTTAACGTGTCAAAAGGTGACAGCTGCCTAATCGCATTCAGCATATCCAGCAGGCGGACAAAGGAGGGCGGTAGTGGTCTCGTCATGTCATTCGCCTTTCTGCCCCTCGATGGCACGATGCCTTCAAAATGGTTTCAATTTTGAAAGTTTTTACTTGCCGTACGATTATCCAGCGTAGTAAATGTCATTTCTGAAAGTTTATAAAGTATTCTTAAATCGCGTCAAATCCACATTTCACTGCAGAAGCAGTGAGCACAAGATCAAGGGATTGGGCGGGGGCAAGACGAAATATGATTCACAAAACCATGAGACGTATCTTTTTTTGTAGCTTCAACGCGCATGTCCGCAGCCGCAAACATGCGAAGGTTGATGGAAGCTATGCAGTTTCGCAATGCAATTATTGCGGAATAGCGATGGTGAAGCGCGCCAATGGCAAATGGGACGTTGACGATAGATGACCACGAGTTTCATGCAGTTTTTACTGCATGAAGGACCCAGAGAGTATGGTGCGATTCATACTCTCCACTTCACCCAGTTATCTCACGATAACTGGGTTTTTTGTTGCGTTGTTCTGTTGTGGCCTTGGGAACTCAATTGCTCGAACAACAGCGAGAGCTTTGTCCCCCGGTCGGAGCTCAATTAAAAAACCCCGCCGTTCCAATTGGCCGGCGGGGTTTTTAAATGGTGGGCGTAGCAAGGTTTGAACTTGCGACCCCTGCAATGTCAATGCAGTGCTCTACCGCTGAGCTATACGCCCTTTATGCCGCAGCCTCTAGCTGGGCTTATCATATCATTCAAGCCTATTTCAGCTCGCCAAAACTTTCCTTGGCAAACAGGCGTTCGACTTCAAGGACAAGGTCTTTCAGATGGAAGGGTTTGGACAGTATTTTGGCGCTTGGCATGGATGCGCTCGCGCGCAGTGCGACGCCCGAAAAGCCCGTGATAAACATGACCTCCGTGCCCGGCGATACGCGGTTACAGTGGCGTGCGAGTTCAATGCCATCCATTTCGGGCATCACAATATCGGTGAGCAGCAGATCGAAATGCTCTTGTTCCAGCAACGGCGCTGCCGCGGTACCCCGGTCGACCGCGACCACGTCATAGCCCGACCGTTCCAGCGCGCGCGCGAGATATTCGCGCATGGCCTGTTCATCTTCGGCGAGCAGAATTCGGGTCATAACAAATCCTTAAAACAACTTTGGGGCGCCAAATTGCGGCGCCGACGGTATCTATAAATGCAGAGACTTAATTTTTTTGCACCATTTTGCGCAAAACCTGCCAACAACATATTTTCTTTTAATGAAGAGGGCGCGTTGGACATATCGGCATCTGGATTTGCAATGTGGGGAACGGAAAATATGTCCGTGCCTGTGCTGCTGTCTGTGCCGCACGCGGGGCGCGATTATCCCGCCGCTGTGTTTGACGCGCTGCGCGTGCCGCCGGCATCGCTTGTCCGGCTTGAGGATCGCTATGCCGACCTATTGGTGCGCCGTTCGGTACAATTTGGCCATCCGGTCATCGTCGCCCACCGCGCACGGGCGTGGATCGACCTGAACCGCGATGAACAGGATATCGACGTTGAGATGGTCCAAGGGGTACAGCGCGCGGATTATCCTGCGCCCGGCGTGAAGCAGCGCGGCGGGCTTGGCCTTGTGCCGCGCCGATTGTCGGGCGAAGGCGATTTGTGGAAGCGTCCGTTCACTTTAGACGACATCAATAACCGCATTGCGGCGTTTCACCGTCCTTATCATCAGGCCGTGTCCAATATACTTGAAAATATGCGGCAAAAGTTCGGGGTCGCGATCCTGCTGGATGTGCACAGCATGCCACCCCTCCACAACCCGGCAACAGGCGCAGGGCCGCAATTTGTGATTGGCGACCGGTTCGGCAAAAGTGCAGCCTCACAATATGCCGAATTGTTGATGTCCCGTTTGCAGGGGCACGGATTTACCGCTGCGCTCAACCACCCATATGCCGGGGATTATATCCTGCGCCGCCATGCCAAGCCGCGTGCCAATATTCATGCGATCCAATTGGAAGTGGACCGGTCGCTCTATCTTGATGCGGATTTGCGGCAACCTGGGGCCGGTATTGAGCGGCTGAAGCTGTTGATATCCGGACTATTGGAGGCACTGGCGGACGAGGCGCTTGGTTCGTCTGCGTTAATTGCTGCGGAATAAAATGGCCTGATCCGCATAAAAAACCACCCCGGACTGCTCCGGGGTGGCCGAGGTTCAGGGAGTTGATGCCGGTTAGGGCATCGTTGGACAGAAACGGGAGGGGAAGTCTCCGTCCAGATTCGAGAATGGGCTCTTGGCATTGCATTTTCAAGTCAGGACAAAAACATTCTGCCCCCAATGTCGTTGAGGCGAGGCATTGGCGCGGGCAGTTGCCGAAACGGGAGGTGTTAACGGCGCGACAACGCCGTTAACGGGGGCTTATGGCCACATCCGTTGGACAAATGGCATCTTGTCGATGAACTGATGCTTCAAAGCACCCAAAACATGTAAGCCAATAAGAACAAGAAGCGGCGTGGCCAATAATTCATGCCCCTCATGCCCGATTTTCGCCAGCATCGCATTTTTGCCAATCGCCATATCGATGGTGAAAAGGCCAAAGAAATCAACGGGCGCGGCGTTGCCCTTGGCGCCGATCATCAGCCAACCGGTCAGCGGCATAACGATCATGAGGACGTAGAACAATATATGGGCGCTTTGGCCAGCTTTGGCCTGCCAAACCGTAATCTTGTCCGGCAACGCAGGCGGACGGTGGGTGAGGCGCCATAAAATGCGGCCAACGGTCAGCAACAAAATGGAAATGCCAATCGCCTTGTGCGGGCTCATATAGGCCGCGCGTGCGGCGCGGGGCAGATCTTCGGCCAGATTTGCCAACAGGATGTTGGCACCGATCAATATGGCAATCAGCCAATGAAAAAGGATCGCGATTTTACTATATTTTGCCATGCCGTCACCTCCCTTGATGGACAGTGACGGCATGAAGCATTTCGCCTGATTAGGTCGAAGGCAGTTCCGTCACCTGCGGTACCTTACCTTGTGAAACCTGAACTGCAAATATTTCCCGCATCAGCTGCAAAGAGAACAGATGTGCGTGGATGAGTGCAAGAATACCATTCTGGTTCAGCTTGCGGACGGTGTCGCCACGCAATGCGCGCACTTTCGCTTCGTCGATCATTTTGAAACCACGGTAGATGAATGGCTGTTCATGGCCTTCTTGCTGAATCGATACTTCGCCGTCGATCAACAGGTCATGCTTTTGCAGTTCTTCAACAAATGCATGCGTTTGCGCACCGGCATTTTCGAAGTTTTCACAGAACTTCAGGATAGCCTGCGTGTTTTCGCTTGGCTTGCCATCTTCGAACAAGGGCGTGCCTTCTTCAAATTCACCAACTGCGCCCGATGTGGGGTCAAAGCACAAGGACAGCTCTTCGGTATCCGGACGCAGCTTGGCCAACAGGAATGGATAGCGGCGGACATATGCAGGAACGTAAACGGGGCGATCGAAAAGCCCTTCTTCGTTCATGAAAGTATTCACACCTTCGTTCATGCCCATCAATACTAGCGGAACAGGATTGTCTGTTGCGGAAAAAATGATGGGATAGGTGCGCGATGCTGGGACGAATTCTTCGATCGTCAACGGGATTGCATGCTGCCCTTCAAGGAACTTTGCATTCTCCAACAGGCGCGATTTCCACGTGACGTGATCGTTGCTGTTGAGCGGGATGAGGTCTTTGTAAAGAAGCGGCAAATTTGTCGCTTGGGGGGATGAGGCCATGTATAACTCCAGTGCTTGTTGTGGGCAAAAAATTTAATGGGCGGCTTTAGTCGGGCGGCAGCTGTTTCGCAAGCGGAACAAGCTTGCCCGGGTTCATAATGCCGAGCGGATCGAAGGCGTTTTTAATAGCACGTAACGCCGAAAGTCGGGCAGGCTCGGCAAGCCGCGCGAACTCTTCGATTTTGGATTGGCCAATGCCATGTTCCGCCGACAATGAACCGCCATAGGCGCGCACACGATCATAGACATGTGACGTGATGGCCTTGCCATCTCCGGCATACCAACCCGCGATATCGACGCCTACTGGGGCCTTTACGTGGAAATGGATGTTGCCATCGCCCAAATGCCCGAATGCGATGGTCTTGGTGCCGGGATAATCGGCCTCGATACGCGGCGATTCTTGTTCAATGAAGCGCGCCATGGCGGCGACCGGAACGCTGATATCATGTTGCAGCGCGGCGCCGGCGGCACGTTCGGCCTCCGCAATAGAATCGCGAATTTTCCAGAACGCTTCTGCCTGCACATCGCTGCGCGCGATGGTCGCGTTTTCGAGCAAATTCTGGCCGACGGCATCCTCAAGCAAATGCATGGCCAGCTCTCCGGGGCTGGACTGGGCAGGGTCGTCCTGCACAAATTCCATCAAAGCGTGCCAGCGGTGCGTGGTGTCGAGCGGGGGGCGTGTGCCGGAAATATGCGTGAGCACGGCATTGAGCGCGCGCTGGGGAAGGATTTCAAAGCCCTCCAAACGATCGCACCCATGTTTCTGCATGAACAGCAACAGTTCATAGGCCTGTTGCGGGCTATCGATGCCTGCCCATACGACGCAGCGGTCAATGAGCGCGGGCACGGTTTGCAGCACGGCCTTGGTCACCACGCCAATCGTGCCTTCGCCGCCGATCAGCAGTTGTTTCAGGTCATAGCCGCGATTGTCTTTTTTCAACGGCGCCATGGCGTCATAAACCGATCCATCGGGCAGAACAGCCTCCAAGCCAGCAACGAGCGAACGCATTGTGCCGTGCCGCAACACTTGCGTGCCACCCGCGTTGGTTGAAATCAGGCCGCCGACGGTGGCCGACCCCTTGCCGCCAAGCGTGAGCGGAAAGCGCCGTCCGGCCTGTGCGGCGGCTTCATGCAGATTCTGCAAGATGACACCCGCTTCACAGCTTATCAGGCCGGTATCTGCATCTATCGCGGCGATATTGTTCATCCGCCGCATCGAAAGGATCAGTTGATCGCCGCTGCTATTGGGCGTGGCCCCGGCGACCATACCGCTATTGCCGCCCTGTGGAACCAGTGACAGCCGATACTTTGCCGAAACCCGAACAATCGCGGCGACTTCTTCGGTAGTGGCGGGTGAAAGCAAGGCTGCTGCGGCGCCCGTAAATCGGCCACGCCAGTCGGTCAGCCATGGGGAAATGGCGTCCTGATCATCCGAATAGCCCTTTGGTCCTAAAATAGAGCGAAGTTCGGATAAGGCGTTTACATCTGGCACGGCATTTCCCATTATGTGCAAAGGTTCAGGGTATTTAATTCATGATACGTTCAACCCTATCGGGTAAAGCCGTTAGAACTTCAACTTCATACCGGAATGTTTCTTGCGCATAATTTTGGCCATAATCCTTTTTGCGGCAGGCCTCTCGACGGTGTCGCAAAAGGCGTGGGCCGGTTTTAATGTCGGAATGGTTAATAATCCGTTTACGCCGTTTGTAAGGTTAAATACGGAATTTAGGCAAGTGCGTGTGGACCAACGCATAATCATTCGTTTGCCAAGCCCCGCGTCCGCACCGGTCGCCGTGGGCGCACAGCGGCAATCCGTCGCAAAGCTGCAATATAAAGAAAAGAAAATCGGCAAATGCCTTTGGGTCGACAGGCTGGGCGGATCGCGTCCCGGACCCGACCGCACGCTCGACCTTTTGACGCGCGATGGCATCCTTATCCGCGCCTATTTGGGGGACGGTTGTCTGGCACGGGAGTTTTATGCGGGCGCTTATATGGAGCGGTCATTTGATGGTAAGTTGTGCGTGGATCGGGATGTGCTGCATGCCCGCACCGGGGCAAAATGCGAGATCGATAAGTTCCGATTGCTGATACCGCGATAGCGCCGGGCGCATTCGGCCAATTACCTTGACATTTCTGCCCGCAAAGACCAATGGCGACCCTCGTCGCTATGGCTTTGGCACCGGTGGCACAGCATCTTCTTTTCCGGAACAAAATATGCGTTTTGCCGATATCGGCTTGTCTGATGAATTATTGAGAGCCTTAAGCGAGGCTGGCTATGACGAGCCAACCCCAATTCAGGCCGCTGCTATCCCGCAGGTCCAGATGATGCGTGACATCATCGCAATCGCACAGACGGGCACGGGTAAAACCGCGAGCTTCGTTCTTCCGATGATCGATGTGCTGGCCAATGGCCGCGCGCGTGCGCGCATGCCGCGCAGCCTCATTCTCGAACCGACCCGCGAACTCGCGGCGCAGGTTGCGGAGAATTTCGAAAAATACGGCAAATATCACAAGCTATCGATGGCGCTGCTTATCGGCGGTGTTCAAATGGGCGACCAAGTGAAGGCGCTTGAAAAGGGCGTTGATGTTTTGATCGCGACGCCCGGACGGCTGATGGATTTGTTCGAACGCGGTAAGATTTTGCTGACGGGCTGCGAAATGCTCGTCATCGACGAAGCTGACCGTATGTTGGACATGGGCTTCATTCCCGACATCGAAAATATCTGCACCAAGTTGCCGGCGACGCGCCAGACATTGCTGTTTTCGGCAACTATGCCGCCGCCGATTAAGAAACTGGCAGACAAGTTTCTGTCGAACCCGAAATATATCGAAGTCGCGCGTCCCGCGACCGCCAATGTCAATATCGAGCAGTTTTTGGTGAACGTATCACCCATGAAAAAGCGCGATGTGTTGCGTGATCTTTTGCGCACGGAAGATGTGTCCAACGCGATTATCTTCTGCAACCGCAAGACGACGGTGCGCGAATTGAACACCAGCCTGCAGCGCCACGGTATGCGTTCGGGCGAAATTCACGGCGACATTGATCAGGCGTCACGCCAGAAGCAATTGGAAGCGTTCAAGAACGGCGACATCAATCTGCTCGTCGCATCCGACGTGGCGGCCCGCGGCCTCGACGTTAAGGGCGTCAGCCATGTGTTCAACTTTGACGCGCCATGGCACCCCGATGATTATGTCCACCGCATTGGCCGCACAGGCCGCGCCGGTGCCAAAGGCAAGGCATTTACCTTTGTCACCAAGGCTGATGAAGAAGCGATTGAAAACATCGAAAAGCTGATTGGCACCAAGATCGAACGTCTGGGCAAGGTCGAAGCGCCATCGGGTGAATCCGAAGAGCGCGCACCCGCAAAGCGTGGCCGTAAGGCAGCGGAGCCCAAAGCTAAGGCCGCACCCGCAGAAGCGGCGGCACCAGCGGAACCAAAGCCAGCACGTGAAAAAGCTGCGGCCAAGCCCGCCCGTGAAAAGGCAGCGCCAACGGGTGAAGCTAAGCCAGCAGACAAGCCAAGCGCTGCGCCAGCGGGCGATGACGGATGGAACGGCCCCATGCCCGGCTTCCTGGGCGTTGGATTTGGGACGTCTTAATTACGTTTGTGCTAATCCCGTCACCCTGAACTTGTTTCAGAGTCTTACTTCTCGACGTCTATAATTAAGACCCTGGCACGCAGTCACCGCAGGTGAAACAAGTTCAGGGTGACGGTGCTGCTTTGCACCGCCCAGACACATAATGCGTTTCAACCCACCCAATAAAAAAGGGCCCGCATCGCTGCAGGCCCTTTTCCGTTTTGGTTCGGGACGTTCTTAGAACTTGCCGCGCACTGTGATGCCATATGTCCGTGGTTCAGCCAGGAAGTGCGACATCAGCTGGCGACCACCGGGATATTGCCCATCGACAAATGGTGCCGAGGTTGCACCCGCCTGGAATGGCGAGTTGAACGCGACCTGCGCATAATCTTGATTGAAGATGTTCTGACCCCAAAGTTCAATGCTCCAGGCTTCGTCCGGACCGC
>VFQS010002929.1_pt1 | contig 13428 bp, 20 predicted proteins | sample 3512361 | NCBI WGS metagenome assembly VFQS01 (sample SAMN10412375, study PRJNA504923) | tailings metagenome | isolation source: Relicate 1 Philex TSF3 active mining | place: Philippines
GGCTCGTGCCTCTGGCACCGATCAAGCGTTCGGCCTGGGCGACGCAGCGGACGGCCACGGTCTGGCGCTGCCAGCCATCGAAGCCAAAGATCCGGTTGGCCTCGGCCACGGCGAACCACCCCTCGACATAGGCGACCTTCCCGCGGCCCTGCTCGCGCTGGCGGACGTTGGCCCGATCGAGGGGTGCGGCCAGGGCAGCGAGCTGCTCCGGGGAGAAGCCTGAGGACTGAGCCTTGGGGGCTTCCGGCGCTGAGGCTGGTGCGGAAGCCTCTATGGCGCGATCAGCGGAGCGGATCAGCTCCAGGGCTGAGGGAGGCCTCTGGACGGGCCGAGGTGCAGCGGGCCGGCTGGTGCCGTTGGTGGAAGGAGCGGCGACGGTCATGGCGATGGAAGCGAAAGGGTGTGAGGAAGGGAGGGGCCCCGGCGGCCAAGCCGGAACCCCACTTGCACGGGGCCTCTGGCCCCTCAGTGGATGCGCCAGGAACGGCGGGAGATCAGCTGGGCGCCTCTGATCTGCGTGCCTGCTTTGAGGGCTTCCTTGATGGCGGTCTTGTCCGGCTTGCTGGTGGTGGAGAAGCTCAACCACTGGGGATCGAGGGCTTCCTCGTCATCGATCTCGACGGCCTGGGACTTGCGCGAGGTCAGCTCGTGGTTCGGGAACGAGAAGCGGGGAGAGGTGGGCTGCAGCCGGGTCAGCACCAGGACCAGGGAGTCCTCCAGCGCATCGGCCCGGGAGGCATCGGAGCGGGACAGCTCGGTGAGCCGCTTGGCCTGCTGCTGCCGGTAGGCGGCCTGGCCACGGAGGTGCTCGATCACCCAGCAGGTGGCGTCGGCCTTGGCGGCGAGGGCCTGTTTGTTGCCTTCCTCGGCCAGCAGGGCAGCCTCCAGCTCGGCGAGCGCCTGGGCGCGTGAGTCGTCGTCATCGGATTCCAGCTGCTCAGCCAGCTGGCCGATGGCGGTAGTGAGCTCCTGGGCCTCGATACCCAGCTGCCAGAGCGAGCCGGAGCGCTGCAGTGAACATGAGGGCCCGGCGGCCAGAGGGACAGCCGGGGCGAGGGGAGCGGCGGGGGCGGTGAGAACGGACATGGCGACGTGAAGGAGAGGAGAGCGAGAAGAACGGGGCAGCAAGGGCCGCTCAGGCAGCGAGGGGCTCCGGCGAGAACGGCGGCGGCACTTCCATCACCACGACCGGCACCGGCGACCGGGAGGAGCAGCGGCGGGCCTGCTGGACGAGAGAGGCCGTGCCCGGCCCCCCGGGGAAGGCAATCACCAGCACCGAGGCGCTGAAAGAAGGGGAGGTGTGGGCCTGGGCCTCGACCAGGGCCTGCTCCAGCAGGAGGCGATTGCGGATCGGACCGGCAGCGCGGCCATGGCGGCGCCAATCAGCAGCCAGGGACTGGACCCGCCAGCCGAGCTGATGGGCGGCACGGCCGATGGCCTGATCGGCACCACGGGCACCGCCATGCAGCAGCAGATGGACAGGCCGGCCACCACTGCGCTGGAGCAGAGCGGCGGCGATGCGCTCCTGAGGCCAGGAGAGATCACGACCACCGGCCGCGACGATGACGACCGAACGATGGGAGAGCACCAGAGGCGGCAGGAGACCGAGAAGCGGCAATGCAGCGGCCTGGGCCACTGCAGCAGAGGACAAGCTCATGGGCTACAGAGCAAACGAACGGGGCAAGTTGTCCGAAGATTTCGTTGCCGCAGGCGATGGGCTCGTGGCCTTTGGCGCAACCTTTATTCTACCAGTGCAAACGCACTACAGGACCAGCAGAGCCGCTGCGGGGCAATGGATCGACGCAAAGCAGCGCCATGCGCTGGCGGCCCTGGAGACAGATAAACAACCCCTGCAGATACATGCCTGAATGCCTAGCCGGCCGCGCAGCCGCGCGTGGAAACCTGGGCATCACCCCAGCCCCATGCACGGGACAACTGCCCGGCCACCGCAGCCGCGGGAGAGCGGCCATGCCCGCCACCCCACACACCGGCCCCGGAGCGGAGGCGGCGGCGGCTGGCCGATGCACGCCACGGCGCAGCCGTGGCAGGCTGAAGGACGGCCGCTGCCGACCGGAGCCCTGCGGCGCCTGCTCAGCCCTCGCCCCAACCTTGAACAAGGACCAGGCTTGTTCAAGGATCGCCCCTTTTCCCTGAATAAGGACTGCGCCGATCAGGATGCCTAGGATGTACTGGTACATCCTGGTCGGTCATGACGACGACGCGGCTCTTCCGCAACGGCAACTCCCAGGCCGTGCGCATCCCCGCCGAGCTGGCCTACGAGCGCAGCGATCTGGAGCTGGAGATCGAGCGCTGCGGCGATGAGCTCCGCATCCGGCCCGCCGGACGCCCGATCACCGGAGCCCTGGAGGCTCTGGCCGCTTTCTCGCCTTCGTTTCTGGCGGAAGGCCGTGATCAGGGCGAGCAACAGGAGCGGGAGTCGCTGTGAGCCTCAGGCCCCGCTACCTGCTCGATACCAACATCTGCATCTACCTGATGAAGCACCAACCTCCGCAGGTGGCGGAGCGCTTCTCCACCTGCAGGGTTGGGGAGGTGTTGATCTCGGCGATCACCGCGGCGGAGCTGGAGTACGGCGTGGTGGCTTCCGGTGCCGATGCCGAACGCAACGGCGCTGCGCTGGCCCGCTTTCTGTTGGAGGTGCCCGTGGCGCCCTTTGATGGCGCAGCAGCCAGGGTCTACGGCGCTGTGCGCTGGGCCAGCCGTGAGCGCCGCCGCGATGCACTCGACAAGCTGATCGCTGCCCATGCCCTGGCGCTTGATGTCGCCTTGGTGACCAACAACCCCCGCGACTTCGCTTCTTACCCGGATCTGAGAATCGAGAACTGGGTGGAGTGATCCCGTGGCGCAGCGTCTGCTCAGCCCCAGGGAACGTCGAGGAACTCCACCAGCAGCACCCCCCGGTGGGTGCCGTGGATCTTCACCAGACCTGCCTTGGCGGCCTGCTCCATGCCAGGACGCTCCTTGCGCACCTGCTCGGCGCTGGCCAGCACCCGCACCCAGCCGCCGGTCATGAAGTCTTCGCTGCCCGTCTCGAAGGCCTCCAGCCGCCGGTGGCGGTTGCTGTTGCGCTCGTAATACAGGCCCCCACCGGTCGGGTCGGTGCCCTCGGCCCAGACCTGATCCACCATGATCTTGCCGATCGCCAGCGGATCCTGCGCCGCGGCGTCGATGGACTCGCCGTCGAGCACCAGCGGGTTGCCTGGGTCGTCGCGGTTGTCAGAGACGATCAGACGGGTGCTCATCGCCTGTTGTCCGGGGGACTTCAACCAGGATCTTCGTTGGTCCCTGTCAGGACGACGAGGCGCTGACGTCAATGGACGGGTGCGGCGCGCTCAGAAGTCCCGACGCTTATTCAAGGAAAACGCCGATCCCTTGAATAAGATCAAGGCGTATTCAAGGTTCAGCTCGGAGCACTCCATGCGGCGGGAGGCCACCGGCCATTACGAGGTCACCAGCACCGTGGGGGAAACGGTGCGGGCTTTCGTGCCGGCGCCGCTGCCGCCTTATCCGCCGGTGGTGCTGAGCGGCCCCCTGCAGGATCTCCATGAGCGGGCGCTGCTGGCCTGCGGCCGCCTTGATGGTGTCTCGTCCCTGCTGCCCGACCCCGAGCTGTTCCTCTACACCTACGTGCGGCGCGAGGCCCTGCTCTCCTCCCAGATCGAGGGCACCCAGTCGTCGCTGTCCGATCTGCTGCTGTTCGAGCTGGAGGAGGCCCCCGGCGTTCCGTTTGACGACGTGGTGGAGGTCTCCAGCTATGTGGCCGGCCTGGAGCATGGTCTCACCAGGCTCGCTGAGGGCTTTCCGCTTTCCTCTCGCCTGCTGCGCGAGATCCATGGCCGGCTGCTCGCCCGCGGTCGCGGTGCCGATCGCCAACCCGGGGAGTTCCGGCGCAGTCAGAACTGGATCGGCGGCACCCGCCCGGGTAACGCGCGCTTCGTGCCGCCACCCCCGGCTTTGGTTGAGGACTGCATGGGGCAGCTGGAGCAGTTCATCCATGGCGGCCACCTCGGGGAGCACTCCCTGCCGGTGCTGCTGCGCGCCGCCCTGGCCCACGTGCAGTTCGAGACGATCCACCCGTTTCTCGACGGCAACGGGCGTCTGGGCCGGCTTCTGATTGTGCTGATGCTGATCGAGGCCGGCGTGCTCCAGCAGCCGCTGCTCTACCTGAGCCTGTTCTTCAAGCAGCACCGCAGCCGCTATTACGAGCTGCTCGACGGCGTGCGACAGCAGGGCGACTGGGAAGCCTGGATCGACTTCTTCCTGGAAGGTGTGGAGAGCACGGCCTCCGCTGCGGTGGCCACGGCACAGCGGCTTCTGGAGCTGTTCCGCAGGGATGAGGCGCAACTCCAGGATCTGGGCCGATCCGGCCACAGCGTGCGCCTGGGCTATGCGGCCCTGCGGCGCCGGCCGCTCACCAGCACCAAGCAGCTCAAGGAGCTGAGCGGCCTGAGCTTCCCCACTGCCGGCAAGGCGATCGAAACCCTGGTGCAGTTGGGCATCGCCCGGGAGATCACCGGCGGCCGTCGCAATCGTCTGTTCGCCTACGAGGCCTACCTGGCGATCCTCAGCGAGGGCACCGAGCCGCTGTAGTCGACAGGCGGAACCCTGGGTGCATCGCTGGACTCGATTCCGCCGGTGCCTCTGCTTCCCTGGCGCGACGGGCAGGAATGGGCGTCAGTCTCCCGCCGCTGGCTCCAGGAAAGGGTTGATCAGCTCAAGGCCAGCGATCCGGCGGCCATGGCTGAAGTCTTCGGAGAAGAGAATGGTGCAGCGGCTACGGATCGCCGCCTCCGCGATCAGCGCATCGAACCAGCTGAGCTTTTCGCGGCTGGCCAACAGGTGAGCATCCATCACCAGGTTGGCGTCGGTGGACACCACCTCAAAGCCGACCAGCGCCTCAAGCAGTTCGCTGATCTGCCCATCGCTGAGTGGCGGCTCCAGCTTGCGTCGGGCCACCGCAACCAGCTCGATCAACACCTGGGTGCTGATCACCACCTCATGGTCGTGAATCACCGAGGCGAGCCAGTGCCGAATCCGCTCGGATTTGGCCGGTTCGCGACGATCCAGTCGGTAGACCCACAGGTTGGTGTCGATGAATATCCGCATCAGCTGCGATCGTGCAGCTCGTCCCGCGTCCAGGGGGCACGGCTGGCACTGTGGCTGCTGGTGGCTACCGCCTCAAAGCGATCGAGTGCTTCCAGCCGGCGGCTGCGGGCCTGCACATAACCGACCAGAAACTCACGCACCAGGGCGTTCACCGTCGTGTGTTCGCGCAGGGCGGCCTCGCGGGCGCGCTGCAGCAGAGCATCGTCAATGGCGAGGGTGAGGTTGGCCATTCATGCACGTTACACAGGTTCCGTGCAGCACGGACAGGATGCGGTAGCTCTCCTCTTCGCCTGAGCGCTGGAGCTGTTGTCGCCTCACCTGGAACGATCCATCGCCTCAGGGGGAACCCGCCAGGGAGGAGGCGCCGCTGAGCTGCTCCTGCGTCGGGGCCTGCAGGCAGAGCGGCAGCACCTCCCGTGTCGCCACCTGGAGAAGGACCACGGCGGTGCCGACCTGCAGCACCAGCAACACAAGCAGCAGGCGCTTGAGGCGACGGATGGCGCTGAGCGCCGCGACCTGGGGCGAGCTGGAGCGGCTGCGGGTGAAATCCGGCAGCTCCAGGCGTCGGGTGGGGCGTTCCATCAGAACGGCACCTCCGCATCGCTCAGCGGCGTTCCCCCGGCCGGGGTGGTGCTCCAGTCGCCGCCCCAGCCTCCAGTGCCGGTGGGCGGTGGCTGCGGCGAGCCAGAAGACGTGCCCCGCGCGGAGGCCGGGTTGGCGCTTGCCACTGGTGCCATCGGTGAGGCACCGGCGAACGAATCGCCGCCGGAACGGCTGCCGCAGAGCTCCAGACGGTCGATGACCACCAGGGTCTTGCTGCGCACCTCACCGCTGCTGCGATCAGTCCACTGCTCGATCTCGAGCCGCCCGACGATCGCCACCTTGCTGCCCTTGCGGACGTAGTCACCCGCCACCTGGGCGGTCTTGCCCCACGCCTTGCAGCTCACCCACAGCGGCTCCTGGTTCTGCCCGTCGCGGGGCGGGCGGTTGATCGCCAGGGTGAACTCGCAGACGCAGCTGCCGCTCTCGAAGAACCGCAGCTCCGGATCCCGGCCGGCATTGCCGACCAGCACGACCACGTTGATGCTCATGCCTCCACCTCCCGGGCGGTGCCGGTGAGGGCATCGATGCGCTCCTGCGCCGCCAGCAGCGACGGCAGGCCGATGAGCGGATGGGTGCGCACCAGCTCATGCAGTGCCCCGCTCCAGCTGATGTTGTGGCGGCGCGCAAAGGCGCTGACCCGCTCGTAGGTGTCGTTGTTCATGGCGATGGTCTTCTTGTGGTTGCCGATCCGCTGACGCAGTGGCCTCGGTTTCTGCGGGGTGGTGCTCATGGCCGGAGCCTCTGGAACTGACTGGTGTTGCGCGGATGGCGGTACAGAGGCGCTCTGGATGCACCACCAAGGGGGACGAGCCGCACACAGCTGGGGATGAGCGGGCAGGCCTCGACCCGGTACAGCCCTCCCTCGCCCTGCCAGTGCTCACCCGGCTGGAACCATTCGCGTGCCGGAGCTTCCGCCGCGGGGCTGAGCAGGGCACGGGTCTGCAGCGCCAGGACGCGCACAAGGGCGACGCGCTCGGCGAGGCGCAGCAGCTGCTGCAGGCTGCGCTCCCCGCGGGCCACCTCGAACACGGCCCGCTCGCGCTCCTGCAGGGCCTGCTGCAACGCCGCCTCCAGCAGGCGTTGGGCGTGCATCAGCAAGGTCGTCGTGCTCATGCCTCCGCCTCCGGCACCTGGGTGGCTGTGGTCTCGGCGTCCTCGAGCTGATGACGACGGCGGGCGATCGCGCTCCACAACCGCTCGGCGCTTTCGTCATTGATGCGCCCGGCGCTGAGCAGCTGGTTGACGCGGCCGTAGGCGGTGTCGAGCTCCAGCAGGGTGGCGATGCGGGGGATCTGGCGCAGCCCGAGCTCCACCGGATCTGTGCTGTCAGTGGGTGACGCCTGGTTCGGGTGCTGCTCCGCGGTGGGGCCGCCGTCGGCCGAGGGGGAGGAAGGCCCGCTCAGATCGGCTGGGGGAGCTGGAGCAGGGGATGCTGCGGCGGCAGGAGCGGACTGGTTTCGCGTGCGCCGCGGGGTTGGAGGAGCTGCAGGGGAAACATGCGACGCGGGTGTGCCGCGGCTGCCGTGACCCTCTGGTGGCTGGGGTGCGGCTGGCGGCTCCGGCTCAGGGGCCAGCTCCGGCGCTGATCCGCTCGTCTCCGCCACAATCTCGGCGTCGATGATGCCTGCCGCGTCTTCTCCGTCCTGACCGGGGATTGGATCAACATCCGCCGCCTCCCTATTCAGCTTCTCCATAGAGGCTGCTTCGGCTTCGCGATGGCGTAGGGGCTCGGGCACAGCAACGGGGCTCGCTGCCGATCTCGAGCGTTTCGCTGCTGGGGTCGCCGGGGCAGGGCTCGCCGCATCCGCGGCGCTCTCCTCGACCTGGGGCAGCGCCACAAACGCGGCCGGGACCGCGGCGCCGGCATCGCTGGCTCCACCGGCCTCCCGCACGCTGACCGGCTCGATGTCGAGCGCTTCCTCCTGGGTCATCAGGCCCAGGGCGATCTCCGGGCAGTAGACGTTTGCCCACCAGGCGGCGGCCCGATACCGCAACATCTGCCCGGTCATCGTCTGCCATTTGCTGGTCTCGTTGCCCTGGCGGTCCTTGCGGCTCCACCAGCCCTCTCGCCTGGCCAGTTCCAGCGTGATCGTCTCCCCCTCCAGCACCTCGCCGGTCGCCTTGTCGGTGGCCACCGCGGTGCAGCGGGTGGGTTTCTCCTTGTCGTCGAACACGAAGCGCAGCGGCGAGAAGCGACCGCTGGCGTTGACTGTGGCGATCAGGAACTTGCTGCTCCAGGTCGGCCGCCCATGGATCGGCGTCATGTTCTGCATCACCACCAGCGGCGAGAGGCGCATGCGGCCCGCGATCTCCAGCGCGATCAGGCTGTTCGCCAGACCCTGCTGCCCCTGGTATTCCCTCGGCACCAGGGAGGAGGAACACAGGGCCCGGGCCATGCGCTGGGCGGCATCAAAGGCGGCGATGCCGCTGAACACCTGCAGGGTGTCCCCCGCACTGACAAGGGCGGAGGAGGCCTGGGGGGAGCCGGTCGCTTCGATGCCGGCGGGTGGGGTGGGGTCGTTCATCAGAAGAGGTCGATGGTGTCCTGATCGATGCCTTCGGCTTCGGGAAGGCTGAAACTGCTGCTGACAGGGCGGAAGGCGTTGCGGCCGTGGCTCGGCCAGATGCCGCTGGCCTGGCACTCGGCGATCCGCCGGAACGCCTCCTCCCGCCGCTGCAGGCCGATCTGAAGGTCCTGCTCATCGAAGATCAGCAGGCCGCAGTCGATCGCCGCAGTCGGATCGCTCGGCCACTCGAAGACGATCACCCCGGCCTCCGCCGGCGCGGCGCCGCAGCGGTGCTGGTGGCCGAGGGACAGGTGGGCGATCTGCAGGTCGTAGGCCAGATCCTTCGCCTGCCAGTAGAAGCGGCGGGGGATGGCGCTGCGCGTCTTCTTGAGATCGAACAGCCGGCCGTCGGTGGTGACGACATCCGGCAGGCAGCGGCAGGGGCGGCCGGCCTCGTCCTCCCAGAAGTGCGGCTGCTGGCTGATGGCAGGATCCAGGGCCGCCAGCACCTCGCCGACCACCGGATCGCTATGGAGCGCATCACGGATCCGCTCGGCCTGCTCCACCATCTCGAAGCTCACCGGCGTCAGGCCGGCGGCCTCGGCCTCAGCGCAGTTGGCGGCGCCTGCCTTGGTGTTGCGCGCAATCGACTTGAACGCTGCAAACCGAGCATCGATGCGGAAGGGCGGCGTCAGCAGGGCGTCGACCAGATCCCCTTTGATCATGTCGGCGGAGGGAACGAACGGCGCCGCCTCCGGCCCGAAGCGATGCCACCAGGCCCGCATCGTGCCGGTGACCGCCGCCTTCAGGGCGGTGGGGGACCAGGCGGGATGGCGGTGGTAGTCCGCCAGGGAAAGGGGTGTCGTCATGGGGTTGGGTCTTCGAGGCCGTGGCCGAGGACGATCCGCCGCGCCTCCAACAGAGAGGGGCAGAGGCCGGAATCGATGCCGCCGCCATCGCGGTGCAGCAGGGTGGCCACGTAGCTGCCGCAGGCGCTCTGGCGGAAGCTGATGGCGATGCCGTGGGCGGCCAGAGCGACCAGCGATTCACTGGTGATGGCGCTCCAGCGCTGCTGCCACTCGGCGAGGGCGGCGGAGAAGGAGGCCTGGATCCTGGTGTAGTGCGCCAGATCGGAGTGGTGTGCTTCCGGGTGTTCTGCCGACGAGGAATCGTGACCCGGGGAGCCGCGTTCGTGTCGATCCACCTGACTTGAGGGATGGATGCCAACGCTACCCCCAGTGATCTCCTTTAGGGAACCCTGAATGCAGCTATTCCGGCTGCGCATAATTCGGCAACTGGTAGCACCTGTGACGGCACGGACCGTGGCCGCTGGTTATGAGCCCTGTCGCTCAGGCCGGCTCAGCGGTCGACTCGCCGGGCTCCAGCTCCGGGGCCACCTCCTGCACCCAGGCCAGCAGCGCCTCCCGGGCGATCGGAACAATCGCTGGCGCCAGCCGCTCCCCGGCAAACAGGGCGTTCTCGATTGCCTCCACCTGCTCCATCGGCAGATCTCCTGCCTTGCGCAGCACCTGCATCGCAGCCGACACCGGCCGGACGCCTACCTGCTCCAGCACCTGATCGAACAGGTTCCGCAACCGCTTGGTTTCGGCCTCGGCGTCGATCTCGTCCTGGCGCGGCCACAGGCCTGCCGGGCCTTCCAGCTTGCCGATGTAGCAGGCGAACCAGTCCTCAGCACCCCAGGGGCGACCATCGTCATGGAGGACCGGCTTGGCGCGCTCCACGCGCTCGCGCAGCAGACGGTCCTTGATCGTGCCGCGGTCTTCCAGGGCCAGGCACTCGTTCAGCACCCCCAGCTGGATGAAGGTGCTGGGCTGGGGCTGCAGCACCTTGCCGTTCTCCAGGTTTCCCCACTGACCGCCAGCCACCCGCAACGGCCAGGGGATCAGGGCCGGGCAGGCCTTGGCCCAGTCCTGGGCGGTGGTGACGGTCCAGTCGTTGCTCCTTCGCCAGTTCCTCAGGAACTTGCCGAACTGCACCCGAGCGGCATCGAGCTTGTGCTGCAGGCTCTGCACAGGGTTACCGTTTGGGAACCCTAACAGTATGCCTGGAGACTTTGCGAATGGCCAAGATGCGTGGTCGGCTTGCTGACCTGCCAAGGCGAGGCAGTTCAGGGTGGCGGTGCGGCTGGTGCGCTCAGGTCCCCGCCCGGTGGTGAGCAGGGGAGCAACGCGACACCCCAACGTCCTGCTGCCGGTGCAACAGAGCGGAGGCTCGGCAGCCATGGGCGCAGCGGCCGCATCCCTCTCTCGCGACAGACATCAGCTCGGGCAGCCAGGCCCCCTCGATGAAGACCTACAGCAGCAAAGGATGGGGATTGAGCATCAGACAAGACCCTGATTTGGCAGATACATGCGCCTCCGCCCAACTCCGACCCAGCCCAGAAACAATGCCAGAGCCAAGGGTAGTTGTTCATACTCAGAAGCCCTGGATAAACCAGGCAGGCAATCCTACCGAGAGCAGCAGTGAGGCTTTTCTGAAGTAATCAGAACAGATCTACTCCTGCAGGACTTAACGACAGGAAACAGGCAGAAACTTGCAGAACACCCCGGCAGAAGCCAGTTGCCGCAGGGGGTCTGGGGAGGTTCCCTTGACGGTGGCAAATCGGGACACCCGGTCAGAGCAGGCCCAACGCCTCCATCCATACGCAGGAAGTCTCACATCACGCGCAGTGGCTGAAATGGCCGAACCTGTCCTAGGCTGTCGGATGTTGTCAGCTGTACTTTCCTCGTACCAGCCACAAATGGAATCTGCGATCGCAGCCCCTTCCGGATACTCCAAGGCGGCTTTTAACCGATTGGTCCTGAGTTCGAATCTCAGGCGACCCATTCCAATCGCAGCCTGGATTCCGGGTCAAATCCCAGGCCTGGCAGTCAGTCTCACCAGTCTTCTCAGGCCTGCGAACAGGGACAGGTGAGGACCACTGGAGCCCAGTGGGGACGGTTTTTTGAAACTTTTTGAAACTGTTTCAAGCGGCCGGGCGAGACTGGAAGCAGGCGAGGCAACTCGGGTATGCATGCCGTCCCAGGCTTCCAGAAGGCGCAAGCGCGGCTCCGGATGGAGGGCTGCTGCTACCGGCTCCGCGAGGTGGCCCGTAGCCCCTTCGCCTACGTCTACGAACTCGACCCGCCCCAGCGCCAGCAGGTCGCTCGCTGCTGCCGCCTCCAGGACGACGAAGCCTGCGAGCGACTGACCGAGCTGCTGCTGGAGGCAGCCAAGAACCGTGCTGCTGGAGGCCCGGGGCTGGACTGGGATTGCCTCAGCAGCCCGTTCGGTGCGGCACTCCCGGATCCAGCCGTGCTGACCGGTCACACCCTGACCTGGGGGGAAATCCGGGAGGCCATCAAGGCCGACATCGCTCCGGGCGGGCCCAAGGCACGGGATCGCAACCCTTTCGTCTGCTTCCGCGACAGGGGGTTCTTCGGGGTGATGTATCCCGACACCCTGCCGGCACAGCCAGAACATCTGGAGCAGTTCTGTCTCTACACCCCGGATTCGATTCAGGCGCATCGCGCTGAGCCTGGTCTGCCGCTGGTGCCGCGTGAATATAACTCCAAGGTCTTTTATCAGGTGATTCAGATGGTGAATTACCTGGCGAAGAAAGGGATCAGCATTGCCACTCCTCAATTACAGGAGCGTTTGGCCGGGCTCAAGACCATTGCCGGTAAGGGGAAAGCCCCCAAACCGCGCTTCATTCCAGCAACAGAAGAAATTGAAGCCTGGCTGGATCAACTGGTTTCGCTTGATCCGTTTCGCGGTTGGGTGATGGCGATGGTGGCCACCTATGGCCTCCGTAACCATGAGATCTGGCACGTCGATGCCCTGCCGGGTGAGATCGACGCCAATCCAAGGATGATCAGCGTGGGCTCGTTCAGCTCCACCAACGATGGCAGCGAGACCAAGACCGGCCACCGCTTTGCCCTGGCACTTCCGGAGGCCTGGCTCGAGCGCTACCGCCTCAACGACCTTGAGCACGCCCGCGCCATGCTCGATCAACTGCGGCGCAGCCATCCGATCCGCACGACGGAGCGCCCCGATGGGGTGCTCCAGTTCCACAACAACGAAGCTCTGAGCAGGGTGCTCAGCCACTGGTTCCGCAACAGCGCCCGTGAGGACCGCGAGTTGCCGGTGAAGCTCTACGGCTGGCATCAGCCCCGTGTGATCCCTGGCCGCCCCAAGCCCAAGGCCATCCGGGATCGTTGCAAGGTCTATGACCTCCGCCATGCCTGGGCCCTGCGGGCCAAGGAAACCACCACCTGGTCGACCACACTCAAAGCCATGGCGATGGGCCACAGCGAGGCGGTCCACACTCGCCGGTATCTGGTCGAGGAGCAGGCCCTGCATCGGTTGGAGGGCATGAACCGCCTCCTGGCGCTCGATGAGGGTGGAGTGCATATCCCGACGCCTCGCCGCCGCGGGATGCAGCGACTGACTTCTGAGACGCCTGCCAATCCTGCTCCCGCTCCCCGGCCTGCACCTGCCTTGCCCGATGGAGTGACGCCGGAGCTGATCGAGATGGCCCGCAAGCTCAAAGCAGCGGGCCTGGGGTGACGAACAGCACCCAGTCCTCGTCAGATGCGGCCGAGCGCCATCTCGCAGCGCTGAACGTGCCAGAGCAGATCTGAGGAGGGAGACGCCGGGTTCTTCCGGGCCCAGTGGCGCTGCTGCTTGAGGATGCCTCGCTTCTTCAGACGGAAGAGCGTTTTGCGGCTGATCCCCAGGTGGGCACTGGCTTCGCCGGTGCTGATCCAGAGGCAAGCCGGCGAACGCGGCACGCTGCGTCCCCTCTTGTTGGCCGCGGCGGGAGTCGGCGGTGACATGGCCACGGACTGCGGCCCTGCTGGATCAGTGCTCATCGCTCTGGACCTCCTGGCGCAGGGGGGGCACCTCCAATCGGTGCCGCTCGTGCCTGAACTCGGAATGGCCGGCCCGCAGATCGGAACTGGCTGATTGGGACTGCGCCGATGGAGGCGGCACTCCCGGCGGCAGGAGCGTTGGTGCTCCGCCTCCAGTAACCAGGAGCAGGGTGAGCCCTTGAAGCAGGAGCACCAGAAGGAGCAATGGCCGCGTGCGATCCGAGTCCGTGGGTTTCGGCTGCCTACCAGCTGGATAAGGGCGCGGCGGCGCCTATCAGGAAAGAAGTCCGCTCGGGGTGCTGCTCTCAGCACTTCAGCAA
>VFQS010002930.1_pt1 | contig 13425 bp, 12 predicted proteins | sample 3512361 | NCBI WGS metagenome assembly VFQS01 (sample SAMN10412375, study PRJNA504923) | tailings metagenome | isolation source: Relicate 1 Philex TSF3 active mining | place: Philippines
CAACCTCAGGAACTCCAGATTTTAAATCGAATGGACGAAATATTTACTGACCACCTCACCGCTTAGCATTTTTTATAGGCGTGTTGTAATTGAAGAGCCGCATCAGTTTCGCATTGGTTATATAAACATGCTGCGTCCCACACCTATAAAATGGCACGAGCTTCCAAAAGCGAATGTGACTTCGCGTACACAAGCAATACAAGAAATCAAGATTTTTTATTGGTTTGCTGATGATTGGGTATTACCTATGCATGAGGGGCAGACTCTAACGTTTTATGATTTACGCTTTGGTATTAGTGAAGATTTCCTCAAAGGATATTGGGGAATAAGTGTGACCCTGGATGAGAAAGTTTACTGGGAGTTTTTTCCTCGCTCCATTAGCTTTAAAAAAGTAAAAGATTTCTGGTATATGATATTTAAATAAAAGTAACCAAGAAAAAAAATTTATGACGAAAATTTTATTGGGTAATAGGTCGATGTGACATTATTGAAAGCTATCAAGCCAGACGTCGCCTGAGTTCAGATAGGGAAACACAGTAGCTTACTGATTGACTCACTGACTGTCTCAAACCTTGCAAATAACTGGCCATCGTAATCATCATCTCCAACAGCAATCGCTGCCATATTTAGGTTTTTGGCAAATTCCCAGTCAGTAATGCTATCTCCAATATAGACAGTATCGCTAGCATTTAATTTGAAATGTTCCAGAGCAACTAAACCCATTTCAGGATTAGGCTTATCAAAAGCAGTGTCTCCCGACCCCAGAACTAAATCAGCGGGAATATTAAATAATTCAATTTCTTCACGTAAAAGACCACCTTTTTTATTGCTGATGATTGCAATAATTTTCTCAGCCTTTTTTAATGAGTTTAGCAAGGGAAGCGTTCCGTCATACAATTTTATATCTTTTTTATTTTCATTAATTGATTTATAAAAAAGGTCTAGCGCTTCTTTCCAGTCATTTCCAAATAGCTTAGGAAAACTTTCTCGCGAGGAAAGTCTGGCTCGGACTTTAACTTCCTCCATGGAAATTTCTGCTCGTCCAAAATGTTTTAATGTAACATTTGTAGCTTTGAAAAGAGTCGGCCATGTATCAACTAAAGTATTATCCCAATCGAAAAATACTGCTTTGAATTTTTGCTTTATCATTTTAAGGGTCTCGGGTCTGTTGTGTATTCGCTCATTAATCGATGGTCAGCGCCATCAAGCGTGGCTCCATTATCCATAATTGTAGCTTTTAAGACAATCACTAATTCCACAATCGTGTCCCCTTCTGTCAAACTACCTGTTAGATCACGCACTAAAGGTATTTCATCTAGCCCAGGAACTCCTTGTCTGTGCTCTGATGAACGCACTTCCATTAAGCCCCCAAGAATAGCCATTTCTTTGTCTTGCAGCCTTAGAACTGAGTCAATTTCTCGTACTTCTACAACTGGAATCATTGATTGAGTTGGCGATTTAGAAGCATTTGTTTCGCTGCTAATAGATGCGTTAAAAGCAATATCAATAGCTGGGTCTGCAACGGTTTGGGTAAGCCTTGATATGCTTGGTCTTAAAAATAATATTATTTCACCAGTTTGTGGGTCAATTGAAGGCTGCACCAGCATAATTAATCCAATAGGAACTGTCTGAATATCACTAGATACAGTAGTGCTTTCTCGGTTGTTCTGTGAATTATACATTTTGTCATAGTTAAGTCTGAAATAGACTTTATTTTGTGCAACTTTCAGTATGGCTGCTTGATTGTTCATAACAGTAAGACGCGGGCTTGATAACGTGCGAACTAGCCCGAATTCTTGTAAAGTATTAGCAATAGCTGAAAATTTTGTACCATCTGCTCCAAAGCTAATCATGTCGGTTTGGGCAGTAGTTGGGTCTAAAAAAATACCTTTTCTAGTCATGTCACCAAAGTTTGCTCGCACTTGAAGATCACTATTGGCCCCAACTGTATGCCAATTAATACCGCTCCTGTACTCATCTTTCAGTGTTACTTCAATGATTTTTGCTTCTATTAAAACTTGGCAACATGCTATTTGGCGCAGTTTTTTTAAATATAATTCTACCTGCTGATGTTGCTTTCTATTGGCATGTAAGGATATCAATCCTGCTTGCCTATGCATTGAATATGATCCTTTTTCCGATCCAGCCTCTAAAATAGTTTTTAAGTTTTGCTCTAATTCATCCCAAAAGTCATTTTTGGTCGTGGCCTTTAATGCGCTTTTTGACACATTGTCGCTCATATTTGTTTTTGAGGGTCCAACACTTGAAAAGACATCTGAAGCAATGGATAGTTGGTCTTCGCTGGTACGAGCAAGATTCAAGAACTGCACATTATAATTTTGTGAATATGCAATATCACGTTCTATGCGAATGGCATTATCAATAACATCAAATCTTAAATTTGCCATCTCACACATAGATTTTATTACATCTATGAATGGGCGTTTTTTTGCCGTGAAAATAATCTTTGCATCAATTGTGTGATCTAGTTGCAAATCAACATCTGCTTGTCGAGCTAACTCAATAAAAATATTTTTAAGGGGAACTCCTTCCGAAACCGAAATACTAACAGGCTGATACATCATCTTAGGCAGTTTTGGAATTTTTACAGATCGAGATATTTTTTTAGCTAGTGGTCCTACTGTAAAATCAGTCGGTTGAGCTAAATTCTTTGCTTCTTGTTTGCTTATCTTTGGCATTAGAGGTTGATGATCAACCATTTCTCTGCAGCCTGCCAACAGTAAGAAAAGTGAAAAAAATAAAGCTAGCAATTTATATCCCCATTTTACATCACCATCTGCTAAGTGAAACAAAAGTAATAGAGCTTGAGTAGCTATCAGATTTTATATATTGATTCATATTAACAATAGAAATCTACGTACTTCCTGTTTTCTACAACGAAGCGTAACACTAAGATGTTTGTCAAAAAGTAGACATAAGTAATTGGTTTTGGATAAAAGCTACTCTAAAGAAGTGGCTCTTCTTGGTGAAAAAGCTCTTTAAGATTTTTTGGGATACAGATCCATGTTTCAATGTTATGTTGCAAAGCACGCTCCATAAGAATCTTGCCTTGCTTTGTGGCTCCAGTATGGATAAGAAAAATTCCTTCAAGCCAGAGACCAAAAAGATCTTGTGAGTTTCTAGAAAGTATGGCGTTTATAAGGCCTTTTGCTTTTGTAAAATCATTGTTCTCAATAAGTTCGCTGATATATTGAACCAATAAATCACTTCTTTTGGGTGCTTTTTGTTGAATAGCGCTTGCAATGCTATCGAATAAAAATTCTTTTTCAATAGTGGATTCTTGGAAATGTCTCATTGCATGCAGTAATGCTATATCTAGAATTAATGGACTGGTTTTTGAATCATAATTTTTAAATATTAAATCTAGCTCATTCATCGTTGCCTGAGAGGGGGGCTGCTTCATTTTCTTTAAAATGCTCAAAGTGAAATGCCCAAGATGGAATCCTCTGTAATTATAAGGTTGTTTTATATCACTTGCAGTTGGTAATTTCTTACTATGAGTAAATCTAAAAAATAAGGATTTTTGATTTGCAGGATATAAGATTGCTGTGTTCCAGTAAGTTACTGCTGCATAAGCACAAAAAATTGTTGAAATCCATAACCATAAAATAGTTAAAGGAGCTCTGGTGATGGTAATTCTATGCCGATTAAATATAGAAAAGCCCACTATTAAAAAAGGCCAGACACATACTAAGGTGAACCATGTGGATGTTAAGCATCCAAAAAGTATCACGAATATGAAAATGTGAATTCTATTCTTTCTAGTGGTAGGGTCAGATAATGGCGTAACCAGCAAAGTAATGTAAAGAATTAGCCCGATTATTCCTATACTGAAAAGTGTTTCAGCGCCAAAATGCATGCAGTGAAAGTCTAGTCTGTCAATTCCATCCCAACTTGGCTTCCAAGAATTATCTTGAAAAAATGCAACAGGAAGGCTTGTTATTTGTTTTTGCAAATTTTCAAAATAATATCCCCATCCATTGCCGGATAATAGTTTTAGTGGATTTTCGTTCCAGGTCAGCACATAGCTCTGTAGGGCTAATTTTCTGGATTCTAGTGAAGAAAATACAGGCCATTTCTCAACTATGTGCTTAGTGCCTAGAACGTATATAGCAGTCATCACCCCAAATGGAATGCTTGCACATAAATATTTTTGTAAACGTTGTCTGTGTTTTATTATAGGCCAAACACATAAGCTTAAAGCAAGTGCTGCCCATGCTGTTTTATTGTGCGACAATAGCAAGAGCAAGCAGCTAAGCAAGAGAAGAATTTTTTGTTGTGTCTTGCTTTTTAAGTGTGTGCTTACCGCATAAATTCCTAGTGCGATTGGTGCTAGAAAAGCTCCAAAAACGTAAGGAAGCCAATCTGGATTAACTTTTAAACCATGCTGGGGATGATGCAGAAAAACCAAAATTCCCGCAACAATACCTGCGAAAACCGCAGACCAATATATAGTATTTTTTTCAGAGGAATTATCGATCGCAAAAGATAAAAGAGATAAACCACAAAATAGCACTGACCCTTCTCCTAGCAAAGGGCTGCCTAAATGGTGCACGATGGAATTGTTTGCCCATAATGTTGCAAATAAAGAAAAAAGGCCGAAACCAAAGAAAATTAATGTGTGAGCTGAGCAGTACAGCTTTCTTTTTAGGCTCCATAAAATAATCAAACATAAGCCCAGAACTGAAAATATCAAATGTGCTGTGGCCAAAACGCATTCTGAATCAACCCATATGCCAATCCTAAATGGTGGAAGCGCCATCAAAAACAGCCAAAAGCTAGCAGCTATGCAAATAAATAGGCATTTTTCAAAAAAATAGCTTACTCTCTTTATTGTAATCCTCGCATTTTCAGCTCGTGTTGTTTGTTAACTTTTGCTTAGTTTTTTTGATAAAGTAAGTTTTATCTTCCTTATGATGTCTTTAAATATTTAGAACCGTGTTTAAATAACAACGGTTGCCTGAAATAATAGCTAAAATATGAAATCAGTAGTAAGAAAAGACTTCATATTTGTTAGTCTATATTCGTAAAGTTATAGATTTTTATCCTGTGGGCAATTTTTGCGCGCTATTTTTATTTTTAATCGCACCCCTTCTAGGTAGCGTTGCCATTCCTTCTGTGAATCACCAGCCGGCAGTTCAAAGTCAAAACGTTGTAGGCGATACAACAGGTGAGTCGAACGAGCCAGTCGAACAAATTACTGAAGCTCCTTCTTTAAAAGCTGCACCTATTAATCCTGAAGAGCCTCAATCTTTTAAGCTTATGCCTCATAAGGCAGTTTATGAAATACATTTGCATCCAAATCCTCTTAAAAAACCAAAGGACCCTACAATTAGCGATGTGACTGGTACCGGTTCAATTGAGATTATCAAAACTAAGGAAGGTTGGGTATACCGTCAAAATTTAGCTGTACAAATTCACTATCACGATGGCACAACAACAACCATTGAGAGAAATATTGCTTCTTGGGAATCTCCAACAGAAATATCTTTTCACATTGAAAATTTTCGTGATGGTGTGACAGAATCCCTTCTGCAAGGTGGAGCCGAGGCAACAGAAGAGGGAATTTGGAGTGTGTATTTTCAAAAACCTGAAATGGATGGCTTTATAACAGACCAACCTCTTACTTTTCCGATAATGCATCTTGAAAAAGTGCTTGAAACTATCAAAAAGGGAAACTGCATGAAGGTAGGGTGCATTCTTTCTAATCAGATTGTCTTTTCATATGAGCTGCAAGCACAAGTGCGAATTGATACGATCGTGATTCCATTAAAAGGAGAAAGATTCTCTTTAAAAGGTAGCTCATTGTTGCCCTCGAATAAGCTTTGGCGTCTCCAAGAGGCCTTATATGAATTGCAGTCAAATAATTCTGTTCCTGACTATGAAGAAAGCAACATCGATATATTTTCCACAGGCGTTATTAGTGCAATGGAAACAACCTGGGGAGAAGGTATAACAGTTGTTTTAAAGCTTAAAGAGCTGACGGTTTATCAATAAAAATTATAAATTCAGGGATTTCTGCAGGTAAAATATCTGAGGAAAATTAGGGTTTTTTCTATAGCCTAATCTTATAATTTTTATCGTAACGTTAATTATTTTTGATAAAAAAATAAAGAGCTGCTTATTAAAACAGCTCTTTAGTATTTTTGTAGAGAGCTAGTCTTGATTGACTGCTTTCATGCTTAGCTTTATTTTCCCGCGGTCATCAAACCCAAGAACCTTTACTTGCACGATATCGCCAAGCTTAACAACATCCTCAGTTTTGTTAACGCGAGTTGGGGCTAATTCACTAATGTGTACTAAGCCGTCACGTCCACCCATAATGTTTACAAACGCTCCAAATTCGGCAACTTTTACGACTTTGCCTTCATAGATATGACCAACTTCTGGGTCACAAGCAATTCCTTGAATCATTTTTACTGCCGCATCCATTGCTTCTTGGGTGACGCCAGCCACAGTAACTTGACCGTCGTCTTCAATGTCAACTTTAGCACCAGTTGTTTCGCAAATTTCGCGAATTACTTTGCCGCCAGAACCAATCACTTCACGAATTTTGGAAGGATTAATTTTAAAGGTTGTCATCTTTGGCGCATACGTACTTAATTGGCTTCTGGAATATTCAAGAGCTTTAGACATTTCGCCAAGAATATGTAGGCGACCTTTTTGTGCTTGTGCTAAAGCTTCTTTCATAATGCTGGCAGTAATACTGGTAATTTTAATGTCCATTTGCAGAGCTGTAATACCGTCGGTAGTTCCAGCAACTTTGAAATCCATATCTCCCAAATGATCTTCATCGCCTAAAATATCACTTAGAACTGCATATTTTTTTCCTTCTTTTACAAGACCCATAGCAATACCAGCAATAGGTTTAGATAATGGTGTGCCAGCATCCATTAGGGCAAGTGATGTGCCGCATACGGTTGCCATTGAAGATGAACCATTAGATTCGGTGATTTCTGAAACCACACGAATTGTGTAGGAAAACTGTTCTTTTGTAGGTAACAGTGGATTAATTGCTCTCCATGCTAACTTTCCATGGCCTATTTCACGTCTACCAACGCCGCTTAAGCGTCCTACTTCACCGACGGAATATGGTGGAAAATTATAATGAAGTAAAAATCGCTCTTTATATTCACCTTCCAAAGCATCAATAATTTGCTCATCTTGGCCTGTTCCAAGTGTCGCAACAACTAACGCTTGTGTTTCTCCGCGGGTAAATAACGCGCTTCCATGAGCACGTGGTAAAACGCCAACTTCTGCAACAATTGGGCGAATCTCATCAAGTTTTCGACCATCAAGTCTTTTTTGAGAATCCAAAATGTCACCACGCAGAATCTCTGATTGCAAATCAGTAAAGGCACTGTTTACTAATTTTGGAGATGTTTCCATATACTCAGCTAGTTCTTGCGTAACTTTTTGTTTTGCGGCGTCAATTGCTGCATAGCGGTCTTGTTTAATTTTTATGTTATATGCTTTGCGTAAATCTTTTTCCGCAATCTTTGCAACTTTTTTTGAAATTTCTGTAACTTCAGAGGCTGCTTTAGGCAGTGTCCATTGTGGTTTTCCTGCTTTTTTTACAAGCTTTTCAATAAGTTTTAAAACTGGTTGAAAGCTTTCATGTCCGAATTCTACGGCACTTAGCATTATATCTTCTGGTAGTTCTTTTGCTTCTGATTCAACCATTAATACTCCTTCTTTGGTGCCAGCTACAACCAAATCAAGATCTGATGCCTTCATTGCTTCAAGAGTAGGATTAAGAACTAATTTTCCATTAATGTGCCCAACTTTTGCTACCCCTACTGGTCCTTGAAAAGGAATACCTGAGATTGCAAGTGCTGCAGAAGCACCAATCAGCGCAGTAATATCGGTATCATTTTCAAAGTCATAAGCGAGTACTGTGCAAATAACTTGCACTTCGTTGCGAAAATCTTCAGGAAATAAGGGGCGAATCGGTCTGTCAATAAGCCGAGATTTCAGTGTTTCAGAATCAGAAGGCCTGCCTTCGCGACGCAAAAATCCTCCGGGAATTTTTCCAGCAGCAAATGTTTTTTCTTGGTAGTGTACGCTTAAGGGGAAAAAATCTATATCAGGCTTTGCATCTTTTTGTGCAACGACGGTACACAATACTGTTGTTCCGCCATAGGTTGCCATTATGGCACCATCTGCTTGGCGGGCAACTTTCCCTGTTTCTAGTACTAGTTTGCGGCCAGCCCATTCAATTTCTTCACGTGTAATGTTAAACATAAAATTTCCTAATGGTTAAAATGTAAAATGGAAGAACCGCAAGCATGTTCTTCCATTATGTGTTTACAGCAGATAATGTGATTCAAATTTTTCACAAATTTAGCGACGAATATTCAAGCGCTTAATTAACGTTTGATAACGATCCTCATTAACGCGCTTTAAATAATCAAGTAAGCGGCGACGCTGGCCGACAAGCATCAGCAATCCTCGACGAGAGTGTAAATCGTGCTTGTGTTCTTGCATGTGGTCGGAAAGATTTTTAATGCGTTCAGATATAATAGCAACCTGAACTTCTGGTGAACCCGTATCACTCGCCTTTGTTGCAAATTCTTTAATAACTTCTTGTTTACGTGTTGGACTAATCGACATCGAACATTCCTTTACTTTAGTTAAATGTTAAACACACGATCCGGATAAAATATATTATCTTGCACGTGACCAAGGGCGATGAGCTTGTCATCGAGCCAGGCCGAAGTATTAGAACAATTGTTTTCACATACTTCAACTGCTTGACCGTGCTGGATCTTAGTAGCCTTTTGAAACGATACAGATACTGCCGGGATGTCGTCCAGAACAGATCCAATCGGTAACAAAAAGCAAGCCAGGGAAGTATCGCCTATTTTTTTTATATTTTCCAGTGAAATCGCATTATCAATATTAAAATGGCCAACACGTGTTCTCCTCAACATTGTTAAATGGCCAACAGATCCAAGGTATAACGCCAGATCCCTTCCCAGGGAGCGCACGTATGTTCCTGTGCCACATGTTACGCTGAGAGTGGCGTTTCCCTCTTCATAAGCATCAAGAGTAAGGTCATAAATTTTTACTTGCCTAGAAGGCATGTCTATTTCTTCTCCATCACGAGCTCTTTTGTAAGCTGGTTTTCCTTTAATTTTTATCGCTGAATATATTGGCGGAGTTTGCTGTATTAAGCCTGTAAAAATTTTTAAAGATGAATATATGTCTTCTAAGGAAGGTCTGTGTTCAGAAGTAGCAACAATCTCACCTTCTGTGTCACCCGTTGTTGTTTGGGCTCCAAAAGAAAGAGTAAATTGATAGGTTTTTGAACCATTCATCAAATAAGGCATTGTTTTAGTGGCTTCGCCAAGGGCTAAGGGCAAAACTCCACTTGCAAAAGGATCTAGTGTTCCCGCGTGGCCAATCTTTTTTTGACCAAAAGCACGTTTTACTATGCTGCCAGCATGAGTAGAGGTTATGCCTTCAGGTTTATCTAAAACTAGCCAGCCGTGCATATGCTAAAAACGATAATAAATGATGCAATCGGGATTTTTGTTATCCAAATTCAAATGTCCATCTCTTATGCATCTTCCTGTAGTTCCTGGTGCATCTTTCACGATTAATTGCCCTTGATTGAGGTCAACTGCGCTACTTCCTTGATCAATTTTATTTTTCAAAGCTTGAGCTTGTTTTGGGGTTAAAAGGCCAGAGCCTTCTTCTTTTGCTAACATAAGCCAATGTCCAGGCATTTCTGCTGAGGGTTGAAACACAACAGTGTATTTTCCGCCAAGCTTCGAGGCTGGTGCTTTGTCACCATTGATAATAGATGCCTTACTTAAGTGCTGCCAGAAAAGATCTGCCTCAACACCTGTAATCTGGCCATTACCATCGCCAGATGTTGTGCCTGTGAAATGCATTGTTGCTCTGGGATCATCCCCAGGAAGGGACTGATAAATTTCTTGATACGTGTTGACAGCTAGTGAGTAATGTTGAAAATCTTGAACAACAGAGCGAATTTTTGCATTTCCTAAAAGTTCTTGACCTTTAAAAACAGCTCCGGTGATAAGCCCAATTACTACCAGCACAATAGACATTTCTATCAAAGAGAAAGCTGGAACTACCATGGTCAGTAGCTTTTTCCATCTGCTATTTCTCATTAATTTGTCCTTTTTTATGGTCCATGATTAGTATAAAAGGTTTTTCTATGGAATCAATTCTTTAAGCATATTCGAATTGAGTAATTGAAAGTTGCTTATATTTTTGAAGTTGAATGACTTGGCATAAAAAGCACGCTCTAAAAATTAGAACGTGCTTAAAAGTGATTTGATTTGTTTTACTTATGCAGCACTTGCTGCTTCAGTTTGCTTTGAGAGGTATGGCGCCAAGGATTCTTGCAGTGGTGATGTAACAGATGCTTTTAGAGTGCTTTCATCTACTACTGACGTTTGGGGGTTAGGCGCCAAATTTTCGCCATTATTTATTACTTCATCGCCTGCGGAGTTATCAAGAGGAAGAGTTTGTTGTTGCTCCATATTCGTGCCGTCATCTGCTAAAGCATTTGCAACGGGTTTTGTTACTTCATCGCCTGCGGAGTTATCAAGAGGAAGAGTTTGTTGTTGCTCCATATTCGTGCCGTCATCTGCTAAAGCATTTGCAACGGGTTTTGTTACTTCATCGCCTGCGGAGTTATCAAGAGGAAGAGTTTGTTGTTGCTCCATATTCGTGCCGTCATCTGCTAAAGCATTTGCAACGGGTTTTGTTACTTCATCGCCTGCGGAGTTATCAAGAGGAAGAGTTTGTTGTTGCTCCACATTCGTGCCGTCATCTGCTAAACCATTCGATTGAGAAGCTAAATCTCCAGCAGGGGCATCTAGAAGGGTAGGCGATAACATTGCGTTATCATCTTTAGTTTTTGCTGTGGCTACTTGTATAATAGCGTTATGAGCCTTATCTAGTCTTTTCTCTGCTTCTAGTTTTTCTTCTTCTGCCTTTTGTGCCAGAATAGCTGCCTGTTTAGCTTCTTCTTCTGCTGCTAATTTTTCCTCTTCAGCCTTTTGCGCTAAGATTGCCGCTTGTTTAGCCTCTTCTTCTGCAGCCAGCTTTTCTTCTTCTGACTGCTCACGGGCTGCTTTTTCTAGAATTAATTCATTTTGTGTTGCATCTAAAATTGCTTTAGCGTTTTCAGCTTCTAGATCAGCTTTTGCTTTTTCTAATTTTTGTTCGTCGGCTGCAGTAAGCGCCTGAGCGGCCAACTCCTTAGCAGCATCTAGCTGTGCTTGCATAAGTCTCATTGATTCCATGGCTGCTTCATATTCTTTTACAGCTAGGTTATGTTTTTCTTGTAATGATTTCATTTCATCAGGTGAAAAAGTACTTGACCTTAGGTGCTCTACATACCGGCGTGCTGTTTGAGGGTCTATTTCCGATGAAAACATTAGATTAACAGATATACCTTCTCCAGATATACGAATTTGTCGCAGGTTATTAGTATTTTCATCATCTAAAGCCAAAGAAAACATTGCAACAGCCACGTTTGGAAGTGTGCTGAATAGTTCTAAAAGTTTGCTTACAAGTTTTAAAAAGGTTTCTTGGGTAGCTTTAGGATCAGAAGTTGTGCAGACAAGATTCATTTGTTTGCCCTCAAATATACCGTCTCCAAACTGAAATTTCTTGGTTAGAAGGCCTTCTGAATTTGTAGCTGCTGGAAGATCAGTATTAACAGATTGCCCTGGTTCAGCAGCAACAGCATATGCCCCTGATTTTAACTTTTCTTGAAGTTCAGTTAACTCTTCTTTTGCCTTTTGTAATGCTTTCTCCTTTTCTGTGGCTTCTAAATCAGGGACTTCATAAACATAAACGGATGCTTGCTTGCCCAGAATTAAAGACGCATTTGGATCAGGCTCTTCTGTGTATGGGTATAAATAATTATTTTCGTCTTTATACATCCACCATTCTTTTGGATCTCCAGAATATCCGGGAAAATTACCGATGTTTGCATTGGCAGGAACAAGTTTAATCTCATCCTTGTTATCATTTTTTCTTAATACGTATACAATTGCCGCACCTTCTGGCATCTTTTCTCCTGCCATATACGGAAAATTTTGTTTGCCAGTTGGGTCGTATATTCCACCATCTTGGAATTTAAGTTTTTTAGTAATCATGCCTGGATGCATTGATTTATCAAAAAATTGAACTTCAATTTCATTACCGTCCAAATTGATCGCTTTGTATTTTTTTTCTGATTTTTCCTCTGAAGAATGTTCTTTATTTTCTTCTGAAATAGCAGAGTCTGTTGCAGCTAGAACAGGGCTCTGCCCTTCAATTGAAGCAGAATCTTCTGCTGTTGCATGCATTTCATTTATCCAAGAGAACGAAGAACCTAAAAGTAAGGAAAATAATAATTTTTTATTCATAATAATAAAACCCTAGTTAAGAATTTTTAACCTGAGTCTATTAAATCAAAAATAAATTAATAAAATATTAAAAAAGCTCACCAAAGTATAGCGAGCTTTTTTAAATGTTTAGTTTGAAAAAATTAGGCAGATTTTTTAACTTGATCTACTAAAGCCTTGAAACTTTCAGGCTGATTCATTGCTAAATCAGCAAGAACTTTCCGATCGATATCAATATTGTTTTTTTGCAAAGCGCTAATGAATACTGAATAGGTTAGCCCCAATTCACGGACAGCTGCATTAATACGCTGAATCCAAAGTGCTCTAAAATTACGCTTCTTAACGCGGCGATCGCGATAAGCATAAGTTAATGCTTTTTCAACTCTCTGTATTGCTGAGCGAAAGCAAGTGCTAGAGCGCCCACGATAGCCTTTGGCCATCTTTATAATTTTTTTGTGACGTGCGTGCGTTGTGACGCCTCTTTTTACTCGTGCCATGATAACTCCTTAGACGTGAAAATAGTAAGTGCGAATACGCTTGATCTCTGGAGATGCGCATATTTTCATGCCGCGAGCATTTCGTAAAAATTTATTTGAACGTTTCCGCATGCCATGGCGTTTTCCAGCCGGAGCTACCTTCACTTTTCCTGTGCCAGTAAGGCGAAAGCGCTTCTTGACACTGCTTTTTGTTTTTAATTTGGGCATTTTATCTCTCTAAAGTTAATAATTTAAGTAATTTACCGCAACAAAGGCATGCCCGGGCACTATACCCTAGCCACGCTGCTATATAGTGTATAAATGGTTTTTTTGTATAAATCAAGAATTTTTGTGTGCGAGTTCAGGCGATTTGAGGCAAAAAAGCCATGATTTTAGCTTATTAAATGCAACCCCGGTGCAACCTCGAGCAATCTTTATGACGCTACTAAATCTTAAATATATTGGTGCAATTGGCGTTCCCGACGGGATTCGAACCCATGGCCTCAAGATTAGGAATCTTGCGCTCTATCCTGCTGAGCTACGGGAACCACAGG
>VFQS010002931.1_pt1 | contig 13423 bp, 4 predicted proteins | sample 3512361 | NCBI WGS metagenome assembly VFQS01 (sample SAMN10412375, study PRJNA504923) | tailings metagenome | isolation source: Relicate 1 Philex TSF3 active mining | place: Philippines
ATAAATAGCAAAATCAAGACAGTGTAAGTCATAATCTCCTGTTATTGATCATTTGACTTTTTTGAAATCAGTTTCCCGTTAACACATGGTAGCCTTTGTTACAGTTACATTTCAGTTATGTTAAACACATCTTTTCTGCAGTTACTATTTCGGACGGGCCTAAAATACAAGTAAAATAAGAAGGACATGTAGGATTACTAAATGATCTGCCCTTTTGAACAGATTAGAAACAATTCACTGTCTGAGTATTTAATGATAGTTCACTAGTTTTAGGCACCTAGTTCTTTAACCCTGTTGTTTTTTATATAAACCAAAGTGTAGGCATTCGTTGAAAGTACCTGGGAATTTCTTATCTGTATCACATTTTCGTCATCAAACTTCCACCATTTATCATCTTTTTTCATGAAGAGAGTGTAATGACCAGAGGTGCAATTTCCTCCTATATGATTAATAATGGCAAATAATTTGTAACGCACATTCTTGTTTATCTTCAAAGTGTCATCTGTCACAATGTTTGGGAATGATAGGTTTTCCACTGGATACCTAACCATTCTTGTGATTTTTTTTGACTCATTATTAAATCTCTTCAGGTTTACTATAATGATGGGGCGCATCTGTAGAAAGAAAGACTTTTCAGCCGTACGATGGGCATTGCAGTTTGCACATAACCATCCATCATCCAATCTTTCCGGATCAAAGAAGTTTGACAGACAATCCTCTAAAGTATTTCCAGTAATTGATAGTTCGATGCTGATGGAGTAATCACTGATGTTGGAAGAGGAACTCAAGCATGTTAGACAACAAAGTTGACTGATTAATGGACTACAAAAACAGGAGGTGACTGTTTGATGGATGTGTGCTCTGGAATCATTGGCCAGAGTTTTCAGAATTTTGAGAAGAAAATGATGTGCATCATGTTGGCAATCGTTGTTGAATTCTTCGAATAAAGGAGTTGCCACTAACGCCTTCTTGAATTCCTCTATAGATAGTGGATCACCAGCGGCATGCATCATTTTGAACAAGTGTGAAAGAAGTTCAGAGATGCTGGGGGAGTTGGTTTCTGGAAGTATGGAAGATGGCTCTGATCCGCATAAGAGATCCCTCGTACAATTCATGCCATGCAGAAGCTGAAGTACCACGTTCATGTAACAAAGATTGCTTGGGTTGCGGAGGCCTCTGAAACCCAGGACATTGTTTGAAGAAGGGATGATGTGTTCTTTTGTTTTTTTAGTATTCTTTCTTGATGAAGTTCGAGTTGAAACTTTCCTTTTGTAACTATGGAAGTATGTTTCCCGATTCCTGTTGGGGTGCGTGGTATACTCCATCTGGTACCTAGGATCATTCACGTCGTCACATACGTCATCATCCACTGAATTGTTTTCGTTAGAATCGACGTTTTCGTTGATTGGATCATTAATTTGATCCTCCTCTGATGATTGCCAGGTAAGTTGGGTAATCCATGCGAAGTTTGGGTAATCTCCCGATCTCATCATTGCTTGGACCCACTGTAGGCATTTCAATTTGAATTCTGGTTCATTCTCTAATTTTTTCATGGACCGGTAAAAGTTTGTCATCAGTTTTGATATAACTGCTATGTATGCATAAAACAACATATAGAACCCAGATTCACATTCTTGGACAGTGTTGCCTTTGAATAAAGAAGGATGGTATTTTTCTGGATTCGGAGAATCATTGACAAATGATGACAGCAATCCAAGTGCAGATTCTGGATCTTGAGAAGGATGGTGAATGATACAAATGTCCCACTCTTCTTTATCATTCATCCTTGGATAAATGATGATCAGTGCCTGATGTGCTATTCCACAATGTGATGTATACAAAAGTTTATTACTGCGATCAGTCAATTCGATGGACTTGATGACACACACGGGATATTCGGGTCTCCAGTGATGATCCTCCATCACCTCATGTTTCATGAAGATTTTTGCATCGTTCATATTTCGAAGCATCTCTAGATACCTATCAAATACTTTTGGTCCGATGTGTGTATATTTTCCGGTAATTGTGGAGTCCCAACTCCATATAGTATTGCGATTTGATTCTTCAATGCCTTTGGGAATGAAACATTCTGAACGATTGGGGCTTGTGTACAGATATAGCGTCTCACTCCGATCCATGAGACGGACAAACTTCGGGTGTTTTTTCATTTCGACCATGTCTGAACGTTGGTTGTAGGCGTAAAAATATGTCTCCTTTATCTTGTTTTGTTGACTAAAAACACCAAACTGTAAATTGTGGTGCTTTAGGCATACTAGAGGACACAATAGATGATGAGTAATTTGATTGGGGTCGGTTCGACTGAGACAAACGGCCAATGTTCGGAGTGGATATTGTAACATAATACATTGGGAAATGACGTTGGGGTGAAAACATTGAAACTGATTCACTGAACTGCAGGAGATCTCTGACAAAAAGGACTTTAACCCTAGGCAGTCTGATTCCCAGTTACGGAGATCTGGATTTTCAACATAGCGCTGGTCTATGTCTTGGAGTAACTTTGTCAGAGATGAGTAAAAGTGAAGACCGGATGAAGTTCTTTTTCGATTGGAAAGGTGATTCAGTCTTATTTCAGAACTGATTCGGCCACCTATAGGCGCAAAAGAAAAGAGTTCCACTGCTTCTGTGTTCAGAACTGGTTGGGGGGAGGGTGATTGGATAACTTTTTCATATCTGAACATCATGTCATCCTGCAGGGTGATAATGGTAGACTTGACACTTGGTAAGAAGTGGCATCCTTCGGTTTCATACACTACACATCGCGATTTCCAAAGCATGAACAAATTCATTGTGTTCTTTGTTCGGTTGTAGAATGCTATATTTGTTTGGTAAGTGAGAGTGACAAGTGGAAAGATTACTTCCGGTATGTAGTGGGATGACAGGACTAAATTACAGATGGTGTCTTGCTTTGGAAGGAGACAGAACTTGTGCTCACGTTCCAGATCGCCCAGTGTTACCACATTCTTGAAAGTTTCATATGATAGTCCATTTTTACTTAGGAAGGAGTGATGCAGGATTTTTTTGGATTGTTGCAGGCGATCATGTAACATGTTTCTTAGACAGGACTCTGAATTTGAATTGAGAATTTCCGCCAAGACTATGTAAGGATTTGGATGTTGAAAAAGGACTCTAAATTGAACTGGGTGACAGTGATGTAGGACTTGATGTGGATGAAGTATCTCCACATTAGTGTTTTCTCTGATTCGATGGAAGGTTATTTTTTGATTGTCTTGTAAAACTAAAACTGAAAGGTCTTGACAGAGAGCCGAATTAATCAACAAATTTTTTTCTTTCTGCAATGTGGCGTTTCCTGCCAAAGTTTGACTGATCTCCGAACATGGAAATTGATAATGTTTGCACAACAATGTTTGGTATGACTGTGTGGTTTGATTCTGCATGGAGCATGAGTGTATCAAGTGCATACAAATATGTCTAAGCTCATCCCTTGTGAGTCTGAATCCTGTCAGACACTTAGAAATGAGGTCTTGGGTCTTGTTATCTTTCACCCTGTCATATCCCATGCATGGTGTGTTGTGACATTGTTGTATGAAATGAAACAGTATTTGATTGAACCCTTGTCTTTTGAGATTCCATATACCACTCATTCTAATGAGGGAGCTGATTGCAAGAGCCAAAGGATGTGAGGGCAGGGAAGCATGCTCAATCAAGTCATCCAATACTTTGTCTGAAATAGTGTCAGAATTATCATGAAGGTCTTCCTGATGGGTGTTTGAAAGATAAGTCATTTCATAGACATTGTTGTCTTTTTTGTGTGATGTCACTTTGTTTTTTTCCTGGGAGAGAAAGGAAGATAAATGTGGGATTATGTTGGTCCACATACAGGCTACAAGAAGGTGCTTTGCTCGGAAACTAAGAGAAGAGAAGCATGCCAGTGGATCAATATTGGGAGCATCCTTGAGAAATGACAGTAATATCTCAACCGAATGGTCTGAAAATTTCAGATATTTCAAATGACTCTGTAGAGAACAAAGCATCCGATGTTGAATTAAGGAAAGGGTTTCCAATCCTCTTCTTGGATGGGTGTCAATGACTTTGTTGTTTGGATCAAATCGATGATCATCCATCAACCACTGGTTGATGTATTTGATGACAAATTCGGGGCAAATGCCAATGGTGATCATTAGAAGGGATACATGTGATCTCAGCCATTCTGTGATTTTATTGTCTACATAGACTTGGTTGAAAACAATCTCTTTTCGGAATGTTACCATAGATGTCAGTTCAGATAGGAGTTTCAAAGCTTCTGTTTCCACAGATCTTGTGGGGAAAAAATTTATCTGAATTGAGAAGTTAGTCCCACATAATTCCTTCAATGCATGGGAAACTATCAGCATGAGATCATTTTCATGTCTAGAATATCGAATTGGATCATTGAAATGTGGTCTTATTGATACTTCAATACGAAACCCAATGCCGTGGGACTTCACCAGTCCGAAAGTTTCTTTGAGGGATAACTTGGCATTCGCAATCAATGTTTGAATGTGTTCGATTTTTTTGTTACCAATTCCATACATCACTTTGTCATGCATGGGATACCTTGATCTTTTCTGCAGCAACATGTGAGCAACTGTGCTGTATCCCTTGACACTGTGAATAGTGCTTGAGTGAATGGAAATGCTGTCCCGGAGTTGTTCATCTACCCTGGAGGAAGAAAACAGATGAATGCATGAGTTTGGCATGTCTTCTTCTAGGTTCACCCAACAACCACTCTCCCATGATGTTTTCTTTATCTCAAAGGTTCCTCTCAGATCGTGGCTCTTCAACTTGCCATTGTTGAATTTTGGAACAGTGTGAATGGGATAGACAGTGATTCGGGATTTCTGAAATAGGGAGTCCTTCGGTAGGGCTTGGTCAATGTGGCATTTTGCTTGAATAAGATGGTCTTGCGGTGCTTGAAATACGAAGGCAACATCAAATTGTGTCAATTCAACAAGAAATCCCACCTCCTTCATTTCCTGGCATTTCTTAAATAGTTTGTGCATACCATCGAAATTATTTCTCAGAGGAGTTCGAAATCCCATGTCAGCTATGTGAATAATGTGAGTGTTTTTGGTTAATCCTGTCTCTTTGGTTGTTACTTCACATGAATTGATAATGGCCTCAATGATCACTCCATATGGAGGTTTGTTTGCTGCAGCAGAAGGATTAAAGCAAATTCCTGTTTTGCTGGAAGATGGTGAATAATAAAAACCTTTCAATTTCAGGTAATCTATTAGTCTTGACTGACAAGAGTGATGTAAAGCAATTTTAAGGGGGACATCAATAACCAACATTTCATTCCCCTGCAAAATGGGTGGCAAATGCTGACTTCTATTGCCACAACAGCCAAATATGCTATCCTTTGTTTTTGACCCCATTATGGTTGTGGGAAAACTACATCTTCCAAAGGACTCCCCTCCAAATAACTGTAAGAACTCCCTCAGTTTTGTTTTCTTCATGGAATTCATTGTCTCTGTGGAGATCACAAAGCTGTAAGCATCCAGGTCTGCAAAGATGTCTCTTTTATTGGTGTGAAATTTGGATGCAATGACTTTGTGGCACACATCTACCAGGGGGTCCCAAATGTCCTTGGATGATGTTTGTTTGGCACCAGCTAGGTGATATCCAGCAATGACCTCTGACAGGTCATGGTCATTTGACAGACATGATTCATAAGAGGAATCCTCCACACTGGTCATTTTCAATGTGCATATAATACTATGTTCTATGTCATATGATTAAAATTTTATGACACTACCATGATTCCTGAAAAATACAACCTGCTTATCAAAAAACCTCCTCAAAATGCATGCCAGTGACCATTCATAAACAGATTACTGGGAGAGACAAAAAAAATGCTCTGACATATAAACTGACATTGCCTCAGACGTCCTCTGAAGCATCCACTTGTCTTAGGAAGGACAAGTCGAATTGGAATTCTTTCTTTTGCTTTGCTCTCACATCTTTGGTTTCAAAAAAAGTGGATTTCTTTCCCATGAGAAAGACATATCTGACAAAGGAGTATTTTTGTTTAGATTTGTAGGGTACTGACTGGTTTCTTGTTTTCATGTAATGTGTGCGTTGTTTTTTTCTGTTATTAAACAGATCCTTGTACATTTCATCAAACAGATGTTTTGCATGTGCCATGAAGTCTGTCAAAGACTCTATTTCATTAACCCAGTCCACTTGAAGGCTTGTCTTGAGATTCTCTTCAACATACTTGTGTATGGCACTTTGCACATCTATGTGTAACTTCCCCACAGATGGTGATTCTCCAGCCTTTATGGTTTGTGCCAACTCCTCGTATGGCAACTCAAAGATGGCAAAGCCATTTGCATTTGTGTTGCCATCACACAGATCAAAAAGGTGAAAAAACATATCCCCAGAGAGTGCTTCCCACTCCAGCATTTCGTCATCCTCCACTTCAATTGTTACATCTATGTTGATGTTGGGGAAGTCGTTGGTGATATTGTTCTTACAATAGAAAAAGATCATGTGGGAAATTCGAAGGAAGAGAGTTTCATGAGAGAAATAGGGATGTTCTTGTTTTCCATCGCATTGATGATTGCCCGGGAGATGCACATCAACGGTTTGTGCAAATGCTTCTCTGAAGCATTCTGGCACTTTCTTAAAGAGAGGGGTTTTCATAGTGGATTCCATGAGTTGAAACCAATACTTTACTTCTTCCAATGTCTTTTTTCCAAAATTCCCTTTCTTGCATTGCTCCAAGATTTCCTTGGAAGCATGATGGAGAAGGCTGATATGCAACAAAATGGCTCTGTTTCCTGGACCATCATAGGAGGAAAGTATTTCCATAGCCTTCTTGGAAAAGGTAGGGGTTTGGTGTCTCTCTGTGATATGCTTTAGTGTGGGGCGCAAGACTTTTTCGTGCCAAAGGTGAAGACTCATTTCCAAGTTGCCCTCTTGAACTGGATTGGGAGGTACTTCATTGAATACATGACACAGCATCATGTGAGTGCAAAAGGCACTGGAAAGACAATATCCTTCTGGACTCAAGGCAAAAATGTCATTTGGAGGCAAAATGGAGAGATTTGAAGACATGCCCTCTATAGAAACTTCAAGGTTCATACTGTATACTGAATTTGGTAAAGAAACATTTATCACTTTTTGTCTAGGGGAATTAAAATTTATGACACAAACATTTCTGGAAAAAATTATTTAGTTTTGGTTTCTCTTCACTAATTCATTGAAATCGCTGCCCATCATGGTTGGATCCTTATCAGTTTCTTTCTCTTATATTCCTCCTCTTTTTTTGAGACCCAGATTGGTTGATTCTTCATCATTTTCTTTCTCTGATAATCCTCCTCTTTTTCTGAAGATTGGTGTCCAAGAATTCATCGGCTAGCTTTCTTTCAATACAGGAATTTGAGAAAGTGACATGTTTCTGGGACAATCTCTTTTTGGGTGGCAAATTTTCTTTCTTGCCATCCATGGACTGTGTCTTCTTTTCGGACAATCTGGTGCACATGCCATAAGACAGGGGTTGTGTTTTCATTACATCATGATGGGTTGATTTTCTCTCCTTTGGTGATGTTTTGATTTTGGGGTGAGAGATTGTCTTGTTAACTTCATTCAACTTGAAGTTGAGGTGGGCACACCATAGCTCTTCACTAAGACTGAACCTATTGGTAACAAGCTCTTTGAACAGGTCCTCTGGGATAATGGGAGGTGTTTGTTTTAAAATCCTCTTCATTTGGTCTGCACAATTTTGCACAGGTACCTTAGGAACAAGAACTGGAACAAGTGACTGAAGGATCAACAAGTCTTTCTTTTCTGTCATAGGAGACCACAAGATGACTTTGCTCCACTGATGAGCAACCATTACAAAACAAGCCATGTAGCCGGCATCATTTCCATCTTTCAAACTGATTTCTAAAGCATGGGCTGCTTTTCTCACATGAACCTCAAGGGCCTTTAAGACCACTTTCTCACCAGTCTCAACTTCTTTCTTAATATCTCTTTCTATTTCCTTGATGAGTTTTATGACTGGTTTCAGCTCCAATATTGCATGAAGTTGGGGAAGCATGTAACACCTCTTGAACCATTCAAAAATCAAAACAATATGAAATTTGCCACTATGATCCTTGGTCGAACTAGTCACATTACTGATGGGATGTAATGATTTAGGACAGATCCTGTTGTTTTTGATATCATCTGCAAAGGAGATAACAACTTTATCAGCTGATTCCAACCTATCCATGACCTGATACAGGCGGGAGCAGGAATGTATGACCTGTCTTAGACACATAGACTGGAGGTAGAGTTTCCCCAAGGAGTTCGCATTGGAATGTCTCCCGAGAAGACAGGTGGAAGCATGCAAGTTCAAGGCAATGCACCTTGCATATGAAAGAACCATGTTCGAAGTTGGGGATTTCCATATATTTTTGCCCCACTGAAGACATTGGGTAATATGTTGGGAGCACTCTTGACTCCAGCTAGACCAAAGAGCTAACATGAGCACAGTTTCAGAAAGTGATTTTGGTGGCTCTACAAAATGATCCACTTTTTTTGGCTCTTGCATTCCATGTAATTTCCAAAAGTTTCTAGGTATGACAGATTCTAATATGAAACTGCAGGAAGTTTGAATCCAATTACTCAAATCAGTCTCTCTCGGTTGAACCTGGGCATTCATTCTGGCAGATTTGAAGTCCTTGTGGTTGCAGAATTCCACAATTTTGTTCAAAATGTTGTCATTTTCTTTCATTTTGGTTTTCTGGTTATGATGTCAGAAATAAAAAAGAGATAAGAGTTTAGAAATGTAATGCTTCTAGCAAAACGAAAGATTATGCAACAATTGAGAATGAATGAATCACCTTTGGTTCTGAGGAAACAAAAGAACTAAAAATTTACTAAAGCATTCAGCACTATTTCATTAATAGAAACAAAACACTTCCACTTGGATGGCATGAAAAATTTATGAGACACTATAGTCTGAAAAGTATTGTGGCAAATAAATGCCTTGTTCCAGATGTACAAGTGCAAGATGTCTGCCAATTTTGGACCCCAGAAGAAAAAGTGCCATGGTTGGTGATAAGTACATATTGAGGTGTAAGGCCTCATTATGAGATATCCAATAGATAAAATGAGGTCCTAGGTTAAATTATTTCTTCTTTCTGTATCCAGTGGTCTTTCTTTTCCTGCTTTTCCTGGTTGGTTCAGAATCAGGTGGTTCTTCAACATTTTCTGTTTGGGCTACTGGCAAGTAGCTGTCTAAATCAATAGTATAATCAATGGGACCATGATCTTCCTCTACATGATTTCTCTGAAAACCAAAATTAATGTTGTCATCCAAGTTCATTCCATTGTATTCAGCAGAGTTAGCTTGATGAGTATCATGATCACCCCTAACTCCTTCCTCATCCTCATCAGATTGCTCAGGTTCTTTTCCATCCTGTGAATTTGGGTCATTACATTCTACTGTGTCCTCACTTGAAGAATCACTGGGATGTTCTTGATGACGAAGTTGTTTAGAAGCATATCCTGCACTGGCATATGGTTGGTTATTCCTGGGCAATGGTTCCTGACCTTTGGCATATGCAAGATGGTAAGCAGGGTCATAAGGTGGGTCGGGAGCTTCCGTATCAATAAAGGGGTCATTGGTGTCATATTCATTCTCCTCATCCTCCGTCTCATCAGAAGACACATTGGAATCATCACACCCAGCTTCATCATGGAAAAAAGCATTTCTTATCTGGATGGACTTCTGTTGTTTTCTCCATTTTTCTCTCCAAAACTTGAAGAACAACATGAGGCACTGATTCTTGGAATCTTCATCCATTTCATCTACATTTCTCTTAATGAGTTCCTCTTCATCACTGTCCCCAGATAAATCAACAAGGGAAGGTGGAGCAATCTTAGCTAAGGATTTTGAAACATTCTCCATGATCGCTTCCTCTCCTAAGTGTACCCTAAGCTTAGGCCTTTTCCTTTTGGATACCTCTTGGTCTTCTGTGTCCTCTACTGATTCACCTGTTGGAGCAACTTCCTGTGCTCTTGTACCGTCTTCAGGAATTGTCCCGCCTGTCTTACGGGGCTTTCTTCCTTTACCAGAACCCTTTCTCTTTCTTTTTGGCTGTTGGCTAGCAGGCAGGGGCAGGTCTACTACCTGTGCCCCAGCATCAGGTGGTTGTTGCCCGTCATCATCAGAAGAATCTAGGTCTCCTTGGAAGGATTCCTGTTCCCGGTCACCACCGGGAGGCAAGTAATTGTTGGCCTTTTTTCCCTCTTCATCCTCATGTGCAGGTGAGCTCAGATCTATTGGCCGATGGTCTTGCACTCCAGAGCTTCCTGACAAACTTAGGCCCTCTATATTGTCAGGGGGATTCTCTAATTCTTGGATAAACCTTCCCATTTCAGAATTATCTTCTCCTCTCTCTTCATTTAAGGCATCAGAAACTCCAGGGTTGGGAGCACTGCCTGCAAAGGCAGTCACATCATTAGAGGGACCACCAGCTGAAACTGGCTGAGCTTGGGCTACTACAGGGGCTTGAACCCTATCTGCTGAGGCATTTGCCACTTTGCATGGATTGGACAATGTCTTGAATTCATCGGTAAATGAAGCCAAACTAATATTCCTTGAGGCAAATTGACCAATTCTATGAGTGACAGGGTGTTTGTCATGTTCGGATTGTGTGCCCAACAATTGCAACAAGGGAACCCTCATTTCACTCAATTGAGGTAACTTCATTGGATCAGGGGCCATTGACAGAGTGTCTCTGCCACCAAGAGTATAGTTGCCAAGCCAGGATTCATTTTTGGAATCCTTGGAGTAACAAATGATAGATTCCAATCCCGTGACATCTCTGAGAGTAGCATTTATGATTTTGCGAAATTTAGTTGCAAGCTTTCGCTTTTCTTTTTCCATCCTGTATTCCCTTAATTGCAAATAAACTTGAAAAATGAAAAAAAAAGTATGCATGAGGACTGCATCCCCGGCCAAGTCCATGTATTCAGAGAGCTCATTCTCTTCCATCCAATTGGAGATGAGTTGTGTGAAGCTGGGTTCCTTCGGGTTGAACCCAAGGTTGCCAAAATAGTGACATGTGTGAATAATTGCATCTAACATGAGGAAAACCATTTGAGTGCCTCTTGACATTTTGTTTGCCAGCACCAACTTATTTCCAGACCTGTCTTTGGGAAAATACCCAATTTGCCAGTAAATGGCACTTGCTGAGTGGGAAGTAGAAATGGTGAATATGACACACCTCAGAAATCTCCTAGCAAGATCTTTAGTTTGTTCATTGGACACTTCTGCTTGAAGAATTGTAGGTGGTTTAGTCAATTTCAGAATGGCATCATGGCTGGATGGAGAGAAATGGGAATATAGGAGGAGCCACACAAACTCAAGCAGACAGGGAGGGAAATAATTTCCAAGCTCTGAAGATCCAGTGGGTTTCTTGTAAGGATCATTCCTGATAGCATCCAGCTTTGGACCTTCCTTCCCAACAATTTTTAGTATGGGTGGTTCTTTTGTCAGCTGATACGCATCAAGACGAAAGGAATTCAGTTCTCCTTCTTTGGGATAGTCTGTACCACGATGGTTTTGAAACATCCTTTGAAATTCTTGAAGTGACATTTTAGAAATCAACTCTAAACGGAGTTTGGCGTCAATTTTGGTAAACTCAGGAAAACGTGAAGTGATGTCTGTCAATATTTCATAGGCAACTGCTGAAAACTTCTCCAGCCACACATAGGTGTAAACAGTGCTAAGACCCGGCTCTTCCTTCCAATCCCATTCCTTCTTGGAATTTTCAATTCTGGTGGATAAGTTCAACCATGAATCAGCATCACACAGACCTTCTCTGATCAATATATCTCGAAAGGCATCTTTGGTAGATCCTTCGGCATCCCATACAATCCCGCATAAAGTTGCTTCAATGCCTTCAGATGGATTTCCTGGATGACAGAGATACCTTATCTTTTTTGAGCTGTGGAAGTGATTGATAATAATCCTCAAGAGATCAATAACAGTGTGACTAGTCAACTTTCCCTGAGTTCCTTGAGTGTGGGTTGAGTGGTGTTGCATTTCCAGCAAGAAAGAATCCCCCATTTCTGATGGAACATGGTACCAGAGGGATATGTCATTGTCAATCCTTGTCCTGGTGCCATTCTCCTTTTTGATGCATAAATGGGGGATTGATGGATCAGAGGGAAACAGATCCTTAACATACAAAGACACTCTTTCTCTCAGTTTGCTCTCTGACCCTGGTAGGACCAAACCATTGAATGCCATGTCTGCAGTTGCAGTTCGGTGTAATGAGTCAACGGGAAAAAATACCAGCCTAGTACACCAAGCCAAGTTGGAGTTGATAAAAATTCTAAGAATTCTCCACTTTTCCATATCATCTTGAATCCCATCCACTAGCTCCCAGAACTCCTTCATTGTGCCACCCCAAAGATGTGTTTCTTCCCAAGTTCTGCTTTGAATGAATGATTTCAAATACTCAACACTTGCATTAGGTATGTCCAATTCCTGTAAGAGACTAAAAAATTTAGTCACTAATTGAGTTGCAGACAAGGCTCCATCACTTGAGTCTTCATGTCCCCTCATCCATTCCAAGGCCTTCCTCAAAATGGCGGGGTCGGCGGGTACAGCCTTCACATTGATGTCTTCCCCACATCTGACATCTTCATTACATCCAAACACCTCAGTGAGTAGAGTTGGGGGAGTCTCCCCACTGTTTACCTCTTGAAATGAAGCTATCACACCTTTGAATGTCCCTGAAACAGGAGAGTTCACTGGATCATAGCAAGTCACCATTGTCCACAGAAGATTACTGTCAGCCTCATCATTGTCAACTGGCTGAAGTTTGGCAACATTCAGACAAACTCGCATATTGACTGGGATCATGTAAAAAGGATTGAATTCATGAACAGATGTAGTTTTATTTGAATGCAAAAGTAAACAACCTAATTTGCTGGCCGGAAATATTTGAGTTTGAAAACGTGGGGAAGTCATTGTCAGAGTGGACAGATAATATGATGTGTGGTTTGATGGGACAAAAAAATTATGAGTACTTCAGGATATTGTGTGGTGATATCTAATCAATGGAAAAAATTATGACCTCCTTCAGTACAAGCTAGATTCAAACCATCATTGACTTCAACATCATCATCACGATAAATCGCATATACAGAGGCTCCTATTCACCTGAACTAACATCCTCATCATCCAAATTTTGGTGATTTTCGGCTTCTTCATTTATAATGACATCATTTCTCCTTCCACCTGGAGCATTTCTCACTTGTCTTGCCTCATTCCTGGGGTTTTCAGCTTGATTCAAACCATCATTGACTTCAACATCATCACCACGAAGAAATGGCATATACAGAGGCTCCTCTTCAACAGAACCAACATCCTCATCATCCGAATTTTGGTGATTTT
>VFQS010002932.1_pt1 | contig 13421 bp, 11 predicted proteins | sample 3512361 | NCBI WGS metagenome assembly VFQS01 (sample SAMN10412375, study PRJNA504923) | tailings metagenome | isolation source: Relicate 1 Philex TSF3 active mining | place: Philippines
GCCACAGTCCAACAAAGCGGCTAACCTCTTGAGCAGAAGCGGCATTCTCGGTGAGGATCGTCTTGAAGACATTTGTGTTTGCGTAGGACATGAATTGCGCCCTAGACGGAGTTGTTGGCGTTCCATTGGCGATACGGTTGCCGATCCTCATCACCGAGTCATTGCTGGCCCTAGCAGATGTGGTTGAGGAAATGTAGTAGAGCATGGTTCGGCTGTAATCGGTCGTTCCGGTGTTGGAGTTGACTCGACATAGCAGCGCTGAATCGGTGCCATTTGATCCGCACATGGACACGAGGACCAAGTCCGTGTAGGTCGCCGGAATGGACGAGAAGGTCACCAGCGACGCCGCGCTGCTGAGCGTCTGCGAGGCAATCGGCTCGTAGGTTGCAGCCATCAGCACACCCCCCTGTCAGTAACTATGCGGTTAGAGGGCATCACGGGGCCTTGATTCCGTAGAGGGCAGCGGTGGTGTATTCCTTGAAGGTCCTGCTAGTAGCAACGTTAGGAAAGAGCGTCACCGACGTGACGGCGGCAGTAGAAAGCCAAGCCGCCGAATGCAAGGAAACCACGCCGGAGCCGTTTGCATCCCATCCGTTGAAGCACCTAATGGTTGTGTTCTTGGACGTGTTGCCGTAGTCCAGCAGGTCAATCACGCCACCCGCAAATACACTTGATGCGCTTGTGTTGAGGTAAGACTGCGCTATGTAAGCATATGAGTAACTTGTGCCCGTTACTGCTGACGCGGTGGCAGTGGAGCCGCCGCCTTCCAGTGAGTGGCTTGGGTAGTTGCCTGCGGTGCTGTCGTTGTTGAGCCGCAGTAGCGTGTAAACGTTGCCCGCGAACGCAGAGCCGGCACCTTGCTGTACGAGAAACCGCACCTGCAAATGCTGATACGTCCCCGGTATCGACGTGAACTCAATCGACGACGCCCCGCCGCTGCCCACAGTCACCGTGGCGATGGGCTCCATAGCGCCACCAGGCAGGATCATCGACCCCAACCCGGCAAGCGAACCGAACTGTCCGACGATAGGCATTAGCGGTACTGCGCCCAACTACCCAGCACCCGGTAAGTCGGGGTCGCTGCGGTCTTGATAATCGTGAACGTGAAAGCATCCAGCCCAGCCGTCTGGTTAGCCTGCGACGACGAAGGCGGCGCGGACCCGTTCAGCCAGTTAGGTGTCACGCTAGACCCGTCAATCTGGATCGTCGTCGGGTAGTAGGCCGTCGTCCCGTTGTTGATGATCCAGGCGATTGTTATTGCATCGCCAACAGCGAGTACCGATGACAGGGTAGTGCTAACATCCCACCGCACATTAATTGTGTGGTTTGCTGTAGCATTACTTGTGTAGTACCAAGCCGCTGCGGTAGCAATATTGATGTTAATCGTTCCGGTAGCCGCAGAAGCGACAACGTTTCCGCGCTCCTCTACTCCCAGAAAAATTGGCCGCGTTAGAAGAGTCCCAGCGCTGACTGTTCCAGCGGCTCCCGTAGGCCCAGTAGGTCCAGTAGCACCAGCAGCACCAGTAGGTCCTGTAACGGTTGAAGCGGCACCTGTCGGCCCAGTCGGACCCGTGGGTCCAGTAGGACCTGTGGGTCCCGTGACTGTAGACGGATCACCCTGAGGTCCTGTAGGCCCAGTCGGTCCTGTAACCGTTGATGCCGCGCCAGTCGGACCAGTATCACCCTGAGGACCCGTAGGGCCTGTCGGTCCCGTGGGCCCAGTAACCGTGGACGGGTCGCCCTGGGCACCAGTCGGACCAGTTGGACCAGTAGGCCCGGTCACCGTGGACGCTGCACCCGTAGGACCCGTTGCTCCTGTTGGTCCGGTCGGGCCAGTAGCGCCCTGAGAAGCGGGAGGACCGATAGGCCCAGTAGGTCCAGTTGGTCCTGTAGAACCCGTAGGGCCAGTAACAGTTGATGCTGCACCCGTAGCACCTGTCGGGCCGGTCGGCCCCTCAGCGCCAGTCGGTCCCTGAATTCCTTGAAGACCTAGCGGACCAGTAGGGCCCGTAGGCCCAGGAGGACCCGTGTACCCCGTGCTACCCGTAGGGCCAGTCACACCCTGAGGACCAGTCGGACCCACCGGGCCAGGGTCACCCTGCGGCCCAGTAGGACCAGCAGGAATATTGTCTACATAAGAATTGAGTGTGTTGACAGCCTCAATAATGAGGTTCGTGTCAGACGCATGACCAGGATCACCAGGCGTAATATCAGGATCAGGAAGAGTCAAATTAGGCAAGGTCGCTCCTACGGATACTGGTCATCGTAATCCTCACCGTACTCGTCGTATCCGGTAATTGTCTGCCAAGTATACCCGGCATCGGTTAGCGCGTTGTACTCAAACGAGCCAGTTTCGCACCGAAAACGAGTCCCGCCAAGAATGAACAAATAAACATTAGCCGCTTCAATCTGATCATTCTCAAACCCTGGCCCCTCAACAACGCTACCGTCGTCGTAAATAATGACGCTGTTCTGCGCTGGCGGCGCAAGGAAATACCGCCATAGCGGAGAAACCCCACGGCCCATCGGTACATCGGGGCCGTAGGTTCCTCTGCCTAGCAGTTGAACAGTCGCCACTACTGCTTCTCAGACATCCCATCGTGGGTGACCTTGACCTTACCGTCAATCATCACCGTGGACTTCTTATCGTTAGCAATACCGCAGCCACAAGCCATGCACATGATTACCACTTCACCTTATTAGCCCAGTACGCTGCGGACATTTTGCCCTTAGCAATATTCTTCGCATGACGCGCCTTAAACGACGCCTGACGCTTCGTAGGCTGACGATCACCCGTCACACCCTGCTGACCAAACCGAATCGTCTTCACCTGCGAACCCTCCTTAGCCACAACAACATGCGACTTCGTAGGATGCGACGGTGTGCGCTTCGGCTTGTTAAAGCCGCTCACACCAGCCCGAGCGAGACGCGGGTCCTTCTTACTTGCTGCCACGCTTCCTCCTCACAGCAGCGTTATCAACAAGATTAGGGTACGGCCTGCCAGCGGCCTTGGCCCTCCGCTTGGCGGCAGCCTTTTGAGCCGCCGTCAGCGGAGTAGCCTTCTTCTTGGGATTAGGTGTATCCCAGAAAGGCTTTCTAGCGGCCACCCTTACTACCCCTCTTAGGAGCAGTAGCAGACTTCTTTGCGGTAGCGGCCTTCTTACGGACAACAGCCGTCTTACGCTCGTAGGATGGGCCGACAGAACTCCAGGTCTGGCCCTTCCACTTAGGACCGTTACCTGCGGTGCCGCCCGTGGACTTAGCCTTCATCGCTTGCCACGCTTCTTCACACGCCGCTGCTCGCTCAAAGCAATAGCGACTGCTTGCTTACGAGACTTAACTTTAGGCCCCTTCTTAGAGCCTGAGTGGAGAGTGCCACGCTTGTACTCCCCCATGACCTTCTTAACCTTGTTCATTTTGGTTACCCCCCTGTTGGGGGAGGGACCCACGTTAGGTAGGCCCCTCCCCGCAAGGTCCGTCTTAGGCAGGCGGCGGCTGGAGCGAAGGCGCCGTCTCAATACGGACAAGAGCATCCGCACGGAAGATGGAGTACCCGACCAGGTGGTACCAGCCCACGCTGGCGAAGCGGCGCAGTTTATCCACAACCGGCGAGACAACCACTCGCGGGTTGGGGCCGAAGCCGGGAGCGTCGGAGTAGGTCTTAGCCAGGGCCTCAGCGCCCATGACGTAAGCCATGCCGTTGCTCGTCAGGTGGTTGTTGACGATGATGCGGACACCCTCGTAGGTGCCGATCTCGCCCATGAAGATGCTGTTGCCAGCGCCGCCCTCGTTACGAGCGACGGTGTAGCGCCAGCCCGTGTCCGACGTATCGGACTTAAGATGCTGCGCCTGGTACGGCGACACGACAGCGACGTACTGGCCGCCACGGAGCGGACGCACGTTGTTCGACTGGAGTTCCGCAACAGCCTCCTGGAGGAGGTACGAGTTGAGGTACGAGGTGGACGAGCCGATCTGAGAGATCGTGTCCGTGCTGGCGTCGTCGTACGTCACCGTTGCCGCATCAAGAGCGGTACGGGCAAGGGTGTCGATGGAGATACCAGCGTTGTAGCCGACGCGCTCCGCAACCAGCGGATCAATCGGAATCATGGACGTACCACGCAGAAGCGCGGTCGTGGTGACGGCGGTGCCGTACTCGTCCATAGCGACCGAAAGAGCCTTGCTGGAAAGCGACACGCTGTCAACGTCAATGTTCTCCAGGAGCGGGGTGACCTGCTCGGGGATGTCATTGACGAACGAGAAGCGGACGCTTGCACCACGGTGGGTGAGGCGGGTGGCGCGAACCGTAGCAAACTGGTCAAAGATCAGTTCGGGACGGAGGGCCGGGTAGATCGCAAGGTCGTACGCCTTGGTGACGAACTGCGAGCCGAGGGTGATGTCAACGACGGGGGCCGGAGCGTTATTGCTCAGGGGACCAGCGGCGGTGACGATCTCACCCGGGGACAGATACGGCGCTGCGAGAGGGCCGTTCTGGTTAGAGCCGGGGGTTCCGGTGCCTGCGGGCATTTCTTATTCTCCTAATACTCGGTAGAGGTGGGGATGCCGTACTGTCGGGCAACGTCCAACATTGCTTCGATGCCGCCCTCCTGCATAGCCGCCTCCATGCGTGCCATCGCTGCCGCCTCGGAAGTGTCCTCAGCGACCGCTCCGGCTGACGCTGCCATTACGCGCTGTTGGGCCACGGCTGCGGCCTGAGTCTGCGCGTCCTGTCCTGCGTCCACCTGCTGCGGAATAGAAAGGAACCCAGCGGTAGTAGCGGCTTCACGAATCGCGTCCGGCTCCAGTTCTCCCTCGTAGCCCTTCACAAAGTAATTCATGCGAGGGTCATCCAAAGGAATCCCGGCCTTAGCGAAAGCGACTTCCCGCTTCAACTGGGCCAACTCTGCCTTGAGGCGCTTAGCCGAATTAGCGGCCTTGCGGAGAGAACGAATATCGTTGCTGTCCTCAGACTCAAGATCAAAGTCGTCGTCATCTGTGTAGTTGTCAGACATTGTTGCCCTTCCCTATTGCTGTAGCACGAAACCACGGGAGCATGGCTTCGGAGCATGGTTAATGGATTGACCGCTTCTACTCAGGTATAGGAGGTCAGCCCTATCCCGGCACCGGATCGGCCAGCGCTCCCCCTTCCAGGGGGCCAGCACACGATCTACCGGTAATAATACACGTAGGTAGTTGCTAAGCAATACTGGTATTAGCGTGTCGCGGATGTTCCTAGCCCAGCAGCACCGCGCTCGCCACCGACAAAACCGCCGCCCTCTTGGAACCGTCCAGCCCTGGACTGACCGATACGGGCCAACTTCTCAGCAGCCTGCACATCTCCACCAACAGCGCCAAGAATGTCTTCGCGGTTAGCGGTTTCGCCGGGGCCCTGAGTGAACGCTTGCTGCTGCATAGCGGCCTGCCCGAACGCCCCCAGCGCGTCCTCTCCTGTGAGCCCACGCTGGGCGAGGAGTTCTGCCTCAGACTGGCTGACACCGAACTGCTGGCGTGCTGCTGCACCGCCGATCTGGGCTGCGGTGTACCGCTGCTGGAGCATGGCTTCGGTGGCGTCGGGGTCTAGGTAGAACGTGATGAGATCGTTCCTATTTACACCATAGTATTGCTGTAGAATGGATAGAGTCTCAGGGGGCGTAGTTGCAGTAGCCGCAGCCGCCATACCCATACGCGACACAATCTCGCTCGGCGCGGTCTTATTGCCGATATAAGTAGCGATCTTATCGTCCGTGACCAACATCGGATCAACCCCATACCGCTGCGCCGCAGACTTCACCTCATTGCGGTACTCGTTGTACTGCACCTCCGGAGCAGGGCCAAAAAAAATCTTCTCATCCAAGAACTTATCCATGCCCGGATACGCCTTAAGGTACGCCTGGTAAACCTCCGCGCTCCCAGGAACCGTGCCCGTCCCATAGCGGATAGCCAACACAATTTCGTCGTCGTCAGCCCCAATATTCTTCATAGAAAAAGCCCATTGGCCCAAACCAGGAATACCGACCGCAGTTTCAAGCATTGAGTCAAGAAGAGCAACCGCATCTTGATCGCTCAACTCAGGAACCATCTCAGACATTACGCCATCCCAAAGGCTCTAATAATGCCGCTGGCAAGACTAGACGCTTCTTGCCTGGCAGCAACCGTTTTGGTGTAGCCATACTTCTTATCGGTACGGAGAGTCTTAATCCAACTATCCATATCCATAGGAGCACCGTCACCCCTCAGTGCGGCGTTCCACATTGGATCGTCCAATTTCATTTCGGAACGCGGAGTGCCAAGCAACTGAGTTGCCTTATTCATGTACGGAGTCAGAATCTCGTCCAACGTGTAAGCGTCCAACTTGTCCGCTACTGTCGGATAAGCAACCTTGGCTTGCTGCTGAAAAACCGCTCGCTGTCCTTCAACCCAAGTCTCATAATCCTGCTGGTTGAGCCCGTCACGAACCTTTGACTCCAAATACTCAGCAGTCATCGGCAACCCATAAGAATCAGCCATATCCGAAAGCCTCTGGGAAATAATCGCTGCTAGACCACCCGGAGGCTCAGCAGGAGTAGCGCCCTCAGCAGGAGCGGCAGCCTCAGCCGTGGGCGTCACGTACTTTGTCGCAATCCAAGCCCGAATCGTATCCGCGTCGTGATTACTACGGACGGCGTTACGCGCAAACTTAGCGATCTCTTCCGGGGTAGCCGTTACACCAGCCGCACCTAGCAAAGACTCAATTTCCCTACGCTTAGTAGGGATAAGACCAGTTTCCTTATCCGTGTACTTCTCTGAATCAATACCCTTGATCTGTAGATCAAACTCAGCCTCAGCAGCGGTGGTTGACTGACCCCACTCAGTTTCTTCAACCTCGCGCTTAAAGACGTCCTCTGTCCAGCCAAACTTAATCGCCTTGTCAATTAGCGCTTTAATCTCAGGGTGCTTCTTAAGAAAGGCGTTAGCGTAGTTACTAAAATCAACGTCGGGCAATTCTGGAACGTCTTTGCCGCTACCAGTAACTTTCGTCTTTACAAGTTTGTCACCCTCGTAAACATACTCGGTATTAGTCTCGTCGCGCTCCTTAATGAAGCGGGACTCTTCTTTCGCGGTAATCTTTCCGTCGCCGTCGTAGTCTTTGACGGCAAACTGGTCATCGTAGAAATCGACCTCGCCGTCCTCGTTGTAATCTCGGCCCTCAGGGTTGTACTTAGACGTCCCCGGCTTCCTCTTCTCAGACACTCGGCCTCCCTAGCGACTCAAGCAAAGCAGTCAAATAACGGACCTGGGCATTAGCCTCATACGGCCTACCCCCACCAATGTCCTGAGCAAACTCCTCAGCAAGAGCCTCAGGGTCAACACCGCTCGGAGTGCTACGGGACACGGCCTTAGTCATGTCGCCGTTAGTGGTAGTTGTCGTAATGGTGCGGCTAGGTGACTTAGCCTCAGCCTTATTTAGGATGAGGAGGAACTTCGATACTTCGCTGTCCGTAGGTTCGCGGCCAAGCGCCTCACGAAGAATACCCGTCAGTAGGGTGCGTGCCTGGGCAACAGATGTTTCGGTGTACTGAATCTGCTTGTAGACCGTGGTACCACCACCGCCACCGCCGCCTCCACCGCCGCTGGAAGCAGCAGCAGCACGGGCAATCGACTGCAACGACGCCTGGTAATTCAGATCGACAATGTTTTCCCAAGTCGTTCCATTGACATTTGCGAAAGTCATGGCTCGCTCCATCAAGCCAATAACAGTCTCGTCAATAACGCCGTAAGCGACAGGCGTATCAGGGTCGTACCATTGCGCTCTGACGGCCTGCTTCTGCAACTGCTTCACACCCTCGGGCCCCATCGCGTAAAGCGTGTCCATAACAGACTCCGGGCGGTACAAGGCAGGACGAATCTGCTGCTTCAACTGATCCCGGTACGCAACAATCTCGGAATACGGGGCTCCTTCTTCCGGCTTAGTTGGCTGCGGAGCAACAACCTGGCCGCGCTCTAGACCAAGGTACTCAACTGGGCGTCCCCAACCATCAATGCCATCGCCGCTGTAAGACCAGTCGTATCCACCAAAAACAGTCTGGCCCGTGTCCGAGTCATAATAGGTAAGTTCCTTGGGGCGACCCCATTGCTCTACAGCGGCAGCCGCCTTACGAGCCTCAAAACTATTCTCAAGTAGAGCAATTTCGTCGTAAATAGTCGGGCTCATCAACTGCTTAGTAGTAACAAAGTCGTTGCTCTTCTGCCCAGCCATCACGCGAGTAAGAGCCTCGTTACTCACAGATGTAGGACGCATGGACGTTGATTGTGTCTGTGCACGCCCAAACAGATCACCGAACGCCCCGCCGACAGCGGTGTCCCGGCCAATAGTGTCTACAGGAAACGGGGCATAAGTGCCGGGGCCAGGGCTGCCCAAACCCATAGGATTCCCGGCCTCATCGTACTTACCAGGAATGGGCGTATCTGACTCATCGGCTCGCAACTGCTGAGACAAACGAAGTTGCTTTTCTGCCTCCTTGCGGCGGCGCTCTTCCTCAATGCGGCGGCGGCGCTCTTCCTCAATCTCAGCCCTGCGCTGCGCCTGCCTAATAAGAAACGCATTACGCGCATTAGCAGCGGCAACATCCGAAAAGTACGTAATTGACGACGGAAGGTTATACGAGGAAATGCCCTTGTATGTCCAGCCCCGGTCAGGGCTCATGCCCTTAGCGCCATTGACCTTACCCGACGCTGCCTGTACCTGGAGCGAAGAAGTGCTACCGCTGCCAGTCGGATATTGAATCGGTGGCATTACTGCTCCCACTCTTTACGGAACTTGCTTGCCAACAGTTTAAAGTCAGGGTGTTCCATTGCAATCTCGTCAATTTTTGTCATGTACCACTGGAAAATTGTAGATGCTTCTTGTGATCCCAGCGTAGCGTCGCTACGGCCTGTCACCTCACGGGCAGCGGTAAGGGCTTCCTCGCGGACAACCCACGCCTTCATGAACGCCTGTCCAGCATCCGACATTTGGATTTCCTGGTAGTCGCTTACGAAGTTCTTTAGGCTTTCCAACTCGTCAGTCTTATTTGCAAAAGTAACGGTTGTCGCGCCCGTATCAAGGTAACGCTGGTTAATCTCATCCCGGGCAGCAGACGCTTCGTCTGCCGAAATGATGCCGTTGGCTTCCATGCTGTTAACGCGAGCCCTCTGAATCTGCTCTAGGAAACCCACGATATCCGTGTAGATTTCGTCGGCGTTCTTGCGGCGACGCTCACCAAAGTTGTACTTGCGAGCCCACGCAATAGCCGCAACGTCAGAGGAGTCACCCTGCGGGAAGAACAGCGGGAACTGGTCCTGATGCGCCCTAGCAATTTCCTGATGGTCCTGCGCCCACCTAAGAGCCTGGGAGGTGGGGATTTTGGTAAGGGACTTCCAGTCTCCTGTAGTGGCAAATAGCGCTGCTGGCCCGAAGTCCTTGACGAACTCCAGCCGGGCGTCAGACGAATCGTATCCGTTACGTGACAAATACTGCTGGTATACAGAGTTCATCATGCCAATGGTGTACAGCGTCGGGTCCTGATCCTCCAGGTCGCCCTGCACCTCGTCACCCTTAAGACTCATCGCTTCCTGCGGGATAGGTGTTGCTGGCAGGAAGTTCTGGATGAGCCCAGTCGTGAACAGCATGGCCTTGGACAATGCAAGCGCATCTTCCTGGAAACGACGAGCGGTGTCAGGATTAGTCATCATGTCGGGGTAGTTACCCGTTGTTGACAAGATAGCGAACGACTCGCGGAGATGCTTGTTCTTGTTCGACTCGGCAAGCACATCAAGAGCCGGACCAGCCGCTTCACCCAGAACCGGAATTGCCCCAACGCCACCAAGCAACTTAGAAAACCAAGCAGGAACACCAGCCTCAAGAATGTTCTTCTCCCCAAACGGATTAACCTCAGCAGACAACTGCCCAACCTGCTCAGTAAGCACATCGTCAGGCAGCATGTTAATCGCCGCTGCACCAACCGGCCCGATACCAGGCAGAATCGAATTACCACCCATAGCAAGGTTCAACGACGAAACAGGCGACTCAATAGGCAACTGGTCAGGGGTATCCACGCCAGTAAACACGCCCCACGCCTTCATCGGCGCAGCAGCCATACGCCCAATAAATGGGAACATGAACGACGTATCACCGTACTGGTTGTTGTAGAAGAATCCACCGTTGCTGTCCTGCTCCCACGGAGCAAATCCAGGCGCGTACTGTCCATACGCCAGCATCTCCTGTCCAGCGTCATACACGGCGCTAGACCCAGATTCAATCATCGCGTTAAGGGCCTTCTGTGCCTTGTAAATCTGCACAGGCTTCTTAGCCGCCAACTTGGTCCATGTGTTAATCGTGTTGCCCCATGCCTGACCAAACGGTACAAGCAGGCGCATGTTCCACCAGAAGTTATTTCGGTTCGCTGCGTCGTAGAACAAGTTGCGAACATCATCCGCTGCATACGACATAGCCAGACCGTGAATATCATCCAGGGTCAGGAAGCCGTCGCTTCCATTCTTAGAGGCGTCATCTAGCGCTTTCCAAGCAGGATGCTTGTCGCCAATCTTGACCAGCGTGCCGTCAGGGTTCATCCGCTGGAGAACACCCAAAGTAGTCGTGGCTGCTTTACGGGCTCGCTCAACATCAGCGCCACGCAGAGCCGGGGCTAGTTCCGCAACGCGATCCCAGTAAGCCAAACGGAACTCGGGGCCAACAGCGCCAAGGCGCTCAACCTTAGACGCGGCCTGGAAGAACATATTGACCAGGAAGTTGCCGTTGCTCTTGTCCAGGGACTCAATCCATGGCACAGACACCTTCTGCTCCGCGAACCACTTACCCCAGTCAGCATCGTTGTACTCAGAACGCAGCACGGTAGCAAAACCTTCAACACGCTTCCGTGCATCTGCAACTGACCTAGGCCGCTCCACGCCCTTCGCGTGCTTCAACTCGCCAGTACGAATGTAATCAAGCAGCCGCTCGTCACCCTTAGTCAACTTGCGGATACGGTTGTAAACGCTGTTAACGTTGCTAAACAGGTACTCCATCGTGAGGTTCTGGTCAGCAAAAATCTCAGCAAAGCGCGCATCAGCAGCGATCAGGTTAGCGCGAGCAGCCGCGTACTGCTCATCCCCAAGAAACAACTGCACCTTACGGATACGGTCAGCGACCGTATCGCCACCAGCCTGGATGTCGGAGAACTGCCGCTCCTTACCGCCAATAACCAGGCGGGAGATTTCTGAACGCTGGAGCATCTGCAATTCATAGGCCCAGCCCTGGTAGAACTGCGACGAGTCCTTCTGCCAAGCAACCTGTTGCCAGCCTTGACGCACACCAGAACTGTAAACACGGGGATCAGTCAAAGCGTGCGCTGAACGGGTGAGACTGAAATAGTCCTCAACCCCATTAAGTAGCGCTAGTGCCTCATCGTTGCCAACCTCAAATGCGGTATCAAGCACCGTATTGCGGTACGGGGCAAACGCCTTCTCCCAGCGGGTAACAGGCTCAGCACCGATAAGCGCCTCAATCTCTTCCCGGGTAGCCCTCTTGCCGCCCTTCTGAGCAGACACCTCAGCAGCGGTCTTCCGGTACAACTCACGGTACTCAGCGGTCTTCTTTGCTGCGGCGCTATTTCCAAACGTCATACCAATCATGGTTGCCGGATCGGAAAGGATGCTCTTGTGGCCGTTAAGGAACATACGAACCTGCATTTCCGCAACGTTCCTAGCAATGTAGGCAACACGGAAAACAAGAAGCCCGGTACGGAAGAAGTTGTCAAAGAACCGCGTGGCTAGATTCTTGAACTCGGCAATCCCCTTGTACCTATTGGTAGCAAGAGCAAGTGTGTTTGCTGCGGTAGTGAAGTTAGAAATAGCGGCAGTCCACGACTCAACAGACGGCAGAGACAAGTAGCCTTGCGCCAGTTCCGACTCCAACTGGATACCAGGGAAAACGATTTCCTTACCGTCAGCGTCAAGGGCGCGACCGACATCAGCCCCCGCAGCATAAATCTCGGCTGAGTTGCTACGCAGTTTTGTTTCGCCGCCAAGAGTCAAACGGGTGGACTTGTAAATAGCGGCCTTGATTGCATCCTTTCGGACAGCGCCGCCACTACCGGAAAACAACTTTTTCGCTGCACCAGACGCCTCAATGCGGTCCAGCAGCGTGTCACCGATCTTGTCAAACGTCGCCTTAATCGCATTGAAGTTGGTGGTTGTTGAATCCACCTTGCCTTCGTGCATCAGCACCTTGCCGACAGTCTCCGCAAGGAAATCCTCATCAATGTCGGCGTACTTGCCGTACAGCATGATCGCTTCAACAGCCTGACTAGAATCCGACAGATCAACCTTACGTGGTGTGGGAATCTGGCCCAGGGCGCGTGCAACAACAGAAGACGGTGTGCGGAAATTACGGAACCAAGTCTTAGAGTCCCCACCCATAACCTGCGTAGTCTTAGCGATATCGCCAGCAGAAACATCCACACCAAGGCGCGGCGACAGAATGTCAATGAGTCCGGTGCGTCCACCGCCCTTAATAGCGTTATCCGCTACCTCGCGGTATAGCGATCCAGACCACTTGCCCTTAGTAGCCATAGCAAGTTGCCCAGCAGCCTTAGTAAGTAGTTCCTGGTACTCAGGGCTAGTCTCGCCCTTGTCCAAGGCGCTAAGTCGCTTGTTCTCAGGGATAAAGTCAGATAGTGCGTCAAGTGCGCGGTTGCCAAGGAACGCGGCAGGGCCATTGCCAAACAGGAAAGCGCGCACGCCTGTCTCATCTAGCGTGATGCCGTTCGCTGCCGATGTACGCATACCCGCGTGCCAGCCAACAATTGCCCTAAACGCACGCTCAGGGTCAGCATCGTACTTGTCGTCAATAGCCTTAAGCGTCGCCTGTAGCGCCTCGTCCTGACGGTTAGCGTTAACGACCTGATTCCTGCGGTACTTAACCATCTTCTCAAACATCTGGGACGCCTTAGCGCCCTTCTGTCCAGCGAGCGCCTGCACCTCTGCAACACTCAGGCCACGCACACCCGTGGTAGCAAGGTCGATACCCTGCAACGCCAAACCAGCAAGGGCTTCTTCAACATCCGCAGCACTCTTAATTGTCTCTGCATTTCGACGCCCGACGCCGCTAGTGGCGTACGACAGAACCCGGTTGTCGTCCCCAAGCCACGTTCGACCTGGGATATTCTCAATATCGGTGATGCCGTCGATGCGGCCCTTGCGCTTTGCAAGGAAATCGCTGAGGTAACCGTCCAGGCCATAATCGGAAAGAACATCCAGGGCGCGGCCCCAGGTCACCCCATCCGCTGCAAACAGTTCGTCTAGCGTCCCACGCGGATCAGCGGCAGCGTTAATCTTAAAAGCAGTCTGACCAGCGACAGTATCCAAGTCGCCAATATCGTCCGCAAAACGCATACCAGGGGCAGACA
>VFQS010002933.1_pt1 | contig 13421 bp, 11 predicted proteins | sample 3512361 | NCBI WGS metagenome assembly VFQS01 (sample SAMN10412375, study PRJNA504923) | tailings metagenome | isolation source: Relicate 1 Philex TSF3 active mining | place: Philippines
AGTTTCTTTTTTGTTGAAACAAGCCCAAAAAAACCTAAAAGCACAATTTTAAAGGGCAAAAAAAACCCGAAGGTGAGCTTCGGGATAAGTCACTTGGTGTGACGGAGGAGATGCGTGCAGAGATCAATGACAAACTCACACGAAATCTGAGGAATCATCTTAGGCGAATCAACTCTTCTATACTAGGAAAACTTAATGCCATCTAGAAAGTATCGAAATTCGCTACTCGAAGTAGCATATTTCGTGACATTTACTATGGAGAAGGCGCAGATTCTTCTTCATTTTCTTGTCAAATGCGCCTTCTTGCACAAAAACAAGACTTAGCATGACTCAGTTACAATAGACCAGTTTGTATAAATATCCACACGGAGGAAAGAGAAATGGAAGTCAACGTAGCCTGGACCGGAACTTCCGGCATGAGTTTTTTAGCCAAAACTGGATCGGGTCATGCCATCGTAATGGATGGAGCTGCCGAAGGTGGTGGTCATAATCTTGCACCACGCCCAATGGAAATGGTCTTGCTAGGAACAGGTGGTTGTTCAGCTTATGACGTAGTTTTGATTTTGCGTAAAGGCAAACAAGATGTACGTGGTTGCGAAGTGAAATTAAGTGCAGAACGTGCTGAAACCGAACCGAAAGTGTTCACAAAAATTCATTTCCACTTTGTGGTGACTGGCCGCAATCTGAAAGCAAACTTGGTTGAGCGCGCAATCGCACTATCCCATGAGAAGTACTGCTCTGCTTCAATTATGCTCAGTAAAACTGCGCAGATGTCACACAGCTATGAAATTATCGAAGACTTAACTCTGACATCAGAACACGACAAAACAGAAGTTAATGAATAAATGAGAAGAATTTCAATGTAAAAAATGCCGGATAATTTCCGGCATTTTTACTGTAAAAGGACAAAAGCGAAAAAGAGAAGAATCTAAGAATCTGAAAATATGAAAATCAAACAAGTTGATCACGGCTAAACACCGCCGTGTAACTAAAATAAAAGGTGCAATACATCACCAAAGAAATCGTCAACATGACCGGCAGCATAAGAATGCCAAGCGCACCACCACTCAGCGCAACTAGCAAAGCCACGAAACTTAAAATACCGCACCAAGCCAATAAATAAACCATGAATGCGCGACGTGCACGCCAGACTGCAAAAAAGCTATAGAAAATCGCCTTCGCCACGCCCATCCCATGCCACATGATCAAAGGCGCACCAAACCAAAAACCCATCGCTGCAGGCGCATACACGGCAAAGAAGGTCAACATGCCCCATCCGATATTCGATTTCACCAAGGCTTTTTGATCTGCTTTAGAAGGATCAGTTAAATAATTCCAAAACGCGCCATCATCAACGGGAATCGAACAAGCTAAGGAACCGACCAAAGCCATCGTGTACAAGCAGCCCAAAACCAATAAGGGTTTGAGCGCTGGTGAACGAAACACGATCAATAAAGAACCAGTTGCAATTGGCTTAGCCTGATCAATATCTCGACAAGCATGCATGATGCCCATACCTAGCACAGGGCCAAAAATAAAAGGTAAGAAACTACCAAGATAAGGTATTAAGCTCAGGCCAAGATTAAAAAAGATCAAACCAAAAAACATAAACAGCAATTCAAATGGATGCTTTTTGAATGTCTGAAAACCTTGCTGTATCCATTGCAAACCCGCTTTGGGCATCGGTGTATTCATTTGTCTTTTCTATCGTTACTTTAACAACACGCTTTATCGGCTTTATATCTACACTAAACTACGCTAAATCAATTCTATGTTTGAATTTCCAGAATCAAGACTCAAGCTTGTGGCAAGGCTGGAACTGGCTGCGAAATGCGCAAACGTAAAATACGTTCAAAATGTGTAGGATCATGTGGTGTCAACATTTCTGCATCGCGCGGCTGATAAAAATCATACACACGCGATAGCCAAAACCGGAAAGCAGCTGCGCGCAACATGGCTTGCCACGCTTGCGATTCTTCGACGGTAAATGGCCGAACTGTATGATAAGCATCCAACATCGCTTGCACGCGTGCCATATCTAACTCGCCACTCGCTAAATCAATACACCAATCATTAATCGTCACCGCCACATCAAACAACCAAGTATCGCAACCAGCAAAATAAAAATCGAAGAATCCGGTTAATTGCTCGCCATCAAACATCACATTATTGCGAAACAAATCCGCATGTACTGGCCCAGTTGCCAGTGCCTTATATGTTGGAGTCAATGCAAATGCAGATTGAAATGCGATTTCATCTTGCATCAATTGTCGATTCTCAGCGGATAAAAATCCCAACACTTTGGGTACAGTTAACTGCCACCAATCAAGTGAGCGCAAATTAGCTTGATGAATCGTAAAATCACGTCCCGCCAAATGCATACGCGCCAGCATCGTACCGACTTCAGCGCAGTGCACAGGCTGCGGCTCCATTTGCGAACTGCCATTAAGTTTGCTCACAATCGCTGCAGGCTTACCATGTAATGCAACGCATAATTCACCATCCACATTCGCTATCGGCGCTGGCACCAACACACCACGGTCTGCTAAATGACGCATTAATTTCAAGTAAAACGGCAATTGCTCGAAATTCAAATTTTCGAAAATAGTCAGAACATATTCGCCCTGCTCTGTATCGATAAAAAAATTACTGTTTTCAATGCCAGAAGCAATACCACGTATGTTCAACGCCTTACCAAGCGGGAATTGCGCCATCCAAGGCGCAAGATCTTCCAATGTTACCGATGTAAATACAGCCATGTCTATCCACTATCAATGATGGGATCTCTAACAACGCCAATTCTTCGTTAGCAAAGACACGAACACGATACCGCCATCACAAGTCATGCCATGCATTCATTGTGAAAGATCATTGATCGTTGCCAAGCATCACAAGGACATTTGGAAAAGTAGAGTTACCCTTATTTTTTCTCTGCCGGCATCGAAGCCGACGCTGCGCTCGCTGCATTTGCAGAAGCGGGAGTCGATGCAGCTTTCGCTGCTGGAGGCGCTACTGATTTGGTAGAACCAGTCTTTGAAGTAGAGTAAGGACCTGGTGATAACACAGGTAAAGATTCGACTTCTTTAGTCTCTTTCTTGCCGCCGAATTCCATTACTTTCCATTGCGCTGCGCGATTAGCATCACCTTCTGGGGTGCCTTTCGGCGCATTATTTGGTTTCACCGTGTAGGTGCTTTTGCCAGTACGGACCTGGACTTCAGTTACTTTACCGTTATCTTTACGCTCAACGGTTTTTAACTTATTACTTTCTTGCTTAATCAATTTAATATCAGAATCTGGACCTTCTTCCAATTTTTCTAATTTTGGTGGTGGAGGTGCCGTCTTTTCTTGCGCTAACACAGTTGCTGGTGCCGAAATAGCAAAACAGGCCATCACAAAAGTCGCAATAAGGCTGGAAAGGCTGGAAACAGAGGTCGATGAACTTTTCATGATTTTCACTTTAGATTCAATAGAAATGCGGACAATTGCCCGGCATTGTAACAAAGCCCGAGCGTCCTTAGCAGGAAAGTCGTGCGATGATGTTTCACCAGCCTTCACCATCGCACACTTTTTATAAAAACACGCCAACAACTAAACCATATTGGTGAAAAGTTTGCATGCGATGTCTCATTAGTATTCACGCAAAAAATAAGTCTCGTGCATACAGCGTGTTTCCAAATACCTTACAGATACAACATGCGTTGGCGTTCTTCGTCCGATGGTTCAATATCATGCGCTTCATAAAACGCAAAAATCGCGTCAACAATATTTGCTGGCTCATCAATTACTTGTACCAAATTCAAATCCTTATCTTCAATCAAACCCATATCAGCCATTTGCGAACGAATCCAATCTAAAAATCCCTGCCAAAAACCAGTGCCTACCAAAATTACTGGTATGCGCTTACTTTTTCCGGTTTGGATCAAGGTTAGCACTTCCATCAATTCATCCATGGTACCGAAACCACCGGGGAAAATAATATACGCATCGGCATACTTCACGAACGACACTTTACGCGCAAAAAAATGACGAAAATTTAAGGAAATATTTTGCCAAGGATTGGTTTTTTGCTCGTGTGGCAATTCAATATTTAAACCAACCGATGCAGAAGCTCCTTCAAAAGCGCCACGATTGGCAGCTTCCATGATGCCAGGACCACCACCAGAAATCACCGCAAAACCTTCATCGGATAATCGTTTCGCGACATCGACGCATTGTTGATAATACGGATTCTCAGGCTTAATTCGGGCAGAACCAAAGATTGTAACAGCGGGACCGAGTGCCGACAGACGTTCGGTAGATTCGATAAACTCTGCCATAATCGTGAACATATGCCATGACTCACGTGCCTTCAAGGCGGTTGCCTTGTCTTTGTCCGTTATCTGGCGCAATTTTAAAATTCTTTTTCCGCTGTCATTCATACCCAAATCCTTATGCAAAAAACTCTGTTATTAGTCGACGGCTCTAGCTATTTATACCGCGCATTCCACGCCCTACCTGATTTGCGCAATATGCGCGGTGAACCGACTGGCGCGATACATGGCATGGTCAATATGATGCGCAAGCTGCGCCAAGATTATCCCGCAGCTTACATGGCTTGTGTGTTTGATGCCAAAGGCAAGACCTTCCGCGACGATCTATATCCAGAATATAAAGCACAGCGCGCACCAATGCCAGACGATTTGCGCTTACAAATCGAGCCGATTCATCAAGCAGTCGCAGCAATGGGTTGGCCGATCTTGATGGTGGAAGGTGTCGAGGCCGATGATGTGATCGGCACGCTCGCGGTCGAAGCCACGGCACGCGGCATGAACACCATCATCTCCACCGGCGATAAAGATTTGGCGCAATTGGTGAATGCCAACGTCACCTTGATCAACACCATGAGTAATGAAAAACTCGATGAAGCGGGTGTACTCGCCAAATTCGGCGTACCACCGAATCGCATCATCGACTATTTAACCTTGATCGGCGACACCGTTGATAACGTCCCCGGCGTAACCAAGTGCGGCCCGAAAACGGCGGTGAAATGGCTAACCGAATACGATAGCTTAGATGGCGTAATCGCCAATGCCGACAAGATCAAAGGTGTGGTCGGCGACAATCTGCGCGCTGCCTTAGATTGGTTGCCACAAGGCCGTGTCTTAATTACGGTCAAAACCGATTGCGATTTGGCAGGACATCACATTTCCATCGATGAATCACTCAAGGCTAAAGAAGAAAATCGCGAAGAGATGATCGCGTTCTTGCAGCACCAAGGCTTCAAGAGTTTATTGCGCGAATTTGGCGTTGATCCTGTCGCTGGCGCTACACCAGCCAAAACCGCGCCAGCACAAGGTGGATTATTTGGCGAAGATGCTGCTAGCGATTCTGCAGCAAGCAAAGCATCAATCACGATTCCCGCCGCGCCTGCGGTTACGCAATACGAAACAATCTTGACCGAAGCCCAGCTCGATGTGTGGTTAGACAAAATCAATCAAGCCGCTCTCACCTCGGTCGATACCGAAACCACCTCGCTAGAACCGATGAACGCACAAATGGTGGGAATTTCTTTGAGCTGCGAAGCTGGCATTGCTGCGTATATTCCGCTCGCGCACAATTATCCGGGCGCACCAGAACAATTGAATCGCGAATTAGTACTCAGCAAAATGAAGTCATGGTTAGAAGACGCGAGCAAAGCCAAGGTCGGGCAAAACCTCAAATACGACACCCACATTTTCGCTAATCACGGCGTGCATTTACGCGGCATTCTGCACGACACTTTGCTGCAATCTTATGTGTTTGAATCCCACAAATCGCACGACATGGATAGCCTCGCGCTACGCCACTTAGAGCGCAAAACGATTAGCTTTGAAGAAGTCTGCGGCAAAGGTGCTTCGCAAATTGGTTTCGACCAAGTGGATATTGAACGCGCCACCGCCTACGCTGCGGAAGACGCCGACATCACTTTGCAATTGCATCAAGCGATGTGGCCACAAGTCGAACCTTACGACAAACTGCGCTTCATTTACGACAAGATCGAATTACCGACATCAGTCGTTTTACAAAAAATAGAACGCAATGGCGTCTTGATCAATCGTGATTTACTCGCCACCCAATCGCATGAAATCGGCAATCGCTTATTAGAGCTGGAACAAAAAGCCTACGAACTAGCAGAACAACGATTTAACTTAAATTCACCCAAACAACTCGGTGAAATTTTCTTCGGCAAACTCGGCCTCCCCGTCGTCAAAAAAACACCATCAGGCGCACCATCGACCGATGAAGAAGTTTTGCAGAAACTGGCCGAGGATTACCCATTGCCCAAAGTGCTGTTGGAATACCGTGGCCTCGCCAAACTCAAATCGACCTACACCGACAAGCTACCGAAAATGGTCAACAGCGAAACGGGTCGCGTCCACACCAACTACGCGCAAGCGGTAGCGGTCACAGGTCGCTTGGCATCGAATGATCCTAACTTACAAAACATTCCCGTGCGCACCGCCGAAGGCCGCCGCATCCGCGAAGCTTTTGTCGCTGCACCGGGCAATAGCATCGTCTCGGCCGATTATTCCCAAATCGAATTACGCATCATGGCGCACATCTCAGGCGACGCGAGTTTGCTCGAAGCCTTTGCCGATGGAGAAGACGTGCATAGAGCCACCGCATCAGAGATTTTTGGTGTGCCATTAGCCGAAGTCACGAGCGAACAACGACGCTACGCCAAAGTGATTAACTTCGGCCTCATCTACGGCATGAGCGCTTTCGGCCTAGCCGGCAACTTAGGCATAGAACGCAGCGCCGCCCAAAGCTACATCGACAAATATTTTCAACGCTACCCAGGCGTCGCGCAATACATGGCCGACACCCGACTGCAAGCCAAAGCCCACGGCTACGTCGAAACCGTATTCGGTCGCCGCCTCTGGCTACCAGAAATCAACAGCCCCAACGGCCCACGCCGCCAGGGCGCAGAACGCGCCGCGATCAACGCCCCTATGCAAGGCACGGCGGCCGACTTGATTAAACTCGCGATGATTGCGGTGCAGGCTTGGATGGAGACTGATGGTTTGCAATCCAAAATGATTATGCAAGTGCATGATGAATTGGTGTTGGAAGTGGTGGCTGAGGAATTGGAATTAGTGAAACGCAAGTTGCCGGAGTTGATGGCTGGGGTGGCGGAGTTGAAGGTGCCTTTGTTGGCTGAAGTGGGCGTGGGGTTGAATTGGGAAGAGGCGCATTAGTCATCCTCAGCAATCCAATTTTCGGGCGCAGCGCGTTGTTGCTTGTCCTCGCAATACGTTAGTATTGCTCCGGGAAGCGCCTAGCGCAGCATCCCGAGAATTGAATTGTTGAGGCGACTGTTTAAGATTCGATTTTATAGTCTTCCTTTAATTTTTCTAACTCTTTCGACCATCTCTGGTCACATTACTATACAAATCATTAAAAACAAAAAAATGAATGATCAACAATGGAAACTCTTCCTAGAGACCGCTCGTGAAATTTTAGGAGCGGGATCATGTGACCCTTATTCCAGTGTATCTTGGTGTGGGTATACAACTTACAGTAGTTTGATGCATGGCGTTCGCTATTTTAATCTTGGGCTTCCCGCACTCGAAGATTGTCTCGACACCCGCACTAGAGATGGAGGTGTTTGGGCGCAATCTATTGAATATAGCGATTTGGCACATCTTATCATCCCAAAAACTTTTTACTGGGAACGCACAGTTTCAGGGTTTGAATACGGATATAAAGAACAGAATATTCAACTCCTTTCCGAAAAATTATTAATACTCGGAATCAAGCATAGGATCACTGATCTAATACTAGAAATCAAACTCTACTAACCATTTTCCATCGAATTTTACCCACCCAAGCCACTCTAACAAAAATCAAATGCACACCCAAATCCGCCCTCTCCTACTCATCACAAGCATCGCCCTTCTCAGCCTCACACAAACCGCAAACGCCAACAGAATCGCCATCAAAATGCCAAGCGAGCCAAAACTAGCGTCTGCACCAGCAGCTTGCAAATCGCTCGATGATTGGAACGAGCCTACCCATGCGCGTCGAATTTATGGCAATACTTGGTATGTCGGCACATGCGGAATCAGCGTCGTGTTAATCGCGACACCGAACGGTCATGTCTTGATTGATAGCGCACCGCAAAAAGCGTCGGAAGCGGTGCGGCAAAACATTCTATCTTTGGGTGTCAAACTGAGTGACATCAAAACGATTTTGATCACACATGAGCACCATGATCACATGGGTGGTTTGGCTAGCATGCAAGCCGCAACTGGGGCGAAGGTATTGAGTCGCAGCAATATCGTCGATGTTCTGAAATCGGGCAAGAATGATCGTCGTGATCCGCAATTTGATGAATTATCTGGCTTTGATCCGGTTGCGAATGTGCATGCGTTTAAGGATGCGGGTACGATCGCCATCGGTGATAAAAAGATTCAACACTTGCCCATGGCGGGTCATGCGCCTGGTGGCTCGGGTTGGACTTGGCAAGAGTGCGAGAAATCTGTTTGCAAGAATCTCGTGTTTGCCGATAGTTTAGGATCTATTTCTGATGCGACTTATCGCTATTCCGCACCCGATTCTTTGGCAAATGCACTGCGCGAAAGTAGTCAACGCGTAGCGAAGACGGCCTGCGATATTCTGATCACCGGTCATGGCACTGCGAGTAATCTGCTGGCTCGCTTAGATGGTACAAAACCCTTAGCCGACACACAAGCCTGTGTGAATTATGCGCAGACCGGATTGCTGCGATTGGAAGATCGTTTAAAAAAAGAGATGGCTAAGTAAAGTTTTATCGCCAAAAAACAAAAGCAATGAAATGAACACGTGATGGGCATAATCAGTACATGCCCATCAACATCACAACAAGCTTCCGAATAAGCTAGCAGATCAAATTAGAGATGCTTTAATTGTAGCGACTACCCGATATCACTATCGTATGCATCATCAACTACTTGATAAATGCCTGATACAAATTAAACACGCTGACCAAGCTAATTAAGCTGCCGACCAAGATCAACAAGGTCTTTGCTTTTAAGTGCTTGGTAACAAATGCTGCAAACGGCGCAGCCACTAAGCCACCCAAGGCTAAACCTGCGACTAAGATCCATACTGTGTGATCCAAGATAGAAAAGAACGATGCCGCGACCACGATGGTTAAAAAGAACTCGGCAAAATTGACCGTACCAATCGTGGTACGTAGGTCTTGTCCTGAACCTACCAATGAGGTTGTCACGATTGGTCCCCAACCGCCACCGCCAGTGGTATCCATTAATCCACCAAAGAATGCGAGTGGAACGACTTTTTTTGTGTTGATATCCGACTTGGCTTTGATTTGACGAAAGGCTTTACTAATTACGTAAACGCCCATCAATAGAAGATACAAACTGATATAGGGCTTGAGCGCTTTACCATCAATACTACTCAAAATATAAGTACCAACTAGCGCGCCAATGATACCTGGCACGAGTAAGCCAAAGAATAATTTCTTATTCACGTTACCCATTTTTAAATGCGCCACGCCCGACACGCCTGTCGTGAATACCTCGGCCAAATGCGTTGCGCCGCTCGCTAAGGCTGGTGGTGCACCCGCGGCAAGCAGAAAACTACTTGAAGTAATGCCGTAGGCCATACCCAATGCACCATCAATCACTTGTGCTAAGAACCCAACACCAACGGCACTCCAAAACAATGGGTCGTAGAAGGTTTGCGTTATCAACGCCATGCCAGTTTGTTCATTACCGCCGAAAAACAAACGAAACACCAAGTACACGACTAAGCCGAGCAAGATCGCTACCACCGCATAACTCAAAATCCGCAAAATCGGATGCTCGTGCGCATGCGTCACTTCGTATTCGATAGGAGGCAATGCCAGCGCTTCGTGCTCTGGATTAATGCTTCTATCATCAAGATCGATATGACGGATTTTCATATTGGCTTAGGGGCTGGATTTCATTCAGAAGCGGCGATGATAACTAAATCAACTCAAATTCAATACAATAGAATAACTATTTGCTTATGCAAAAGTTCTGTATCGCTGCAATTAAATAAAACCGTAGCGCTTTGTCTACCACTAAAAATATTGCAGAGTGACCCCCATGAGTTTTACACTGGTTCTATCGAATTTTCGGCGAACTTTCAATGATCTCACCAATCAAAGTCTAGCGATCAGCATCCACTTTCGCCAATAACAGAAAATAACAATCACACAAGCCAAACACAGGAGACCTCCATGCACTTTCCGCAAAAATTAATCTGCACAACCTTAGCTACCTTATTTAGCGCTTTATGTGGCGCTAGTTCGATCGGCTTTGCGCAGGCACAATCGCTGGAGATTTTGCAAGGCAGCGCGCTCAAACAAGATGATTTTGTGGTGACGATGGTGCGGCAATTAGAATTAGAAAAATACAAGGCGACGATCAAATCATTAACCGAATTTGGTGATCGTCGTCAGGGTACAGAACGCAATCGTCGTGCTTTGGATTGGATAGAAGCCCAACTCAAATCCTACGGTTGTACCAACACCGAGCGCATGCAATTTGACTATACACAAGCACCACCCGCCACTCCAGGGGCGGCTCCTGCACCGCGCCGCAATGTGATTCCTAGTGGTGGCTTGGGCGGCGCACCAGGACAAGGTGGTAGCACGCTGTTTGGCAAACGTGCAAAAACTGGAGTCAATACCGACCCGCTACTGCAGCCAAATGAAAAATTACGTGCTTTAAATGCAGAACAAACTCCGGTTGGCACTTCCCAACGTGAGAATGTGTACTGCACCAAAATAGGCAAAACCAATCCTGACGAAATGTATATCGTCGGCGCGCATTTTGATGGCATCGGTTTCGGCGAAGCTGCCAATGACAATGGATCTGGAACCGCCTTGGTCATGGAGCTCGCTCGAATATTCAGTGCACCGGGAATCGAAACCGACAAATCGATACGCTTTGTTTTTTGGAATAATGAAGAAAGTGGCTTAAATGGCGCTTATGCCTATGTCGCACAACGTAAAGATTTGCAAGGTATTGAATCACCAAAAGGTTCAGGTAAATATCCCGAACCAAGATGGCTGGGCATGATACAGCACGATATGATGTTGTGGGATCATGGTATGCCTATTGAAAAATTAGATGAACATGGTAAGCCCGTGTTGGGCGCAGATGGCAAACCAATCTACGTTTCGCCAAAAGAACAAAGAGCCGAAGCAGACGTCAATATCGAATTTCAATCGACGGCAAAACAAGCCGAAGGAGCAGCGAAGTTGGCATGGTTCTTCCGCGCGGCGAATGATAAATATGCGACTAACTATCCAGCGGCTGTCGGTTTTCATATGACCAACACCGATTCGGTACCGTTTATGGATTTAGTCCCTGCGATCTCGTTGCGCGAAAATGAGCGCGGTATGCATATTGGCGCAGGTTGGAATCCGAACTGGCACCAACCTAGCGATGTGTACTCAACTTATTCAGATAAAGACTTTTTGTTAGGCTTAAATGCCGCGCAGACGACCTTGTCCGCCGTGGCAATCTTGTCTGGTGCCAAGCTGGTCGCAAAATCGAACAACGACAAAAAGTAATTGGCTTATTTGAACCAGTAAACGTCGACGATTTAACCAAATTTATCTTTTGACGAAGAGGTAATTCAAACTTTTGGACTTACAATTCTAGTATTTGCAATAAAACACTAATCGTCGCGCTGGTTCAATGTGAACCAGCGCTTAGGATTTGCATGAATGCTATTTTTCGCCCGCACGGTAAGTTTCGAGTTTGGATCGAAGGGCAACTTCTCATCACAGAATTGACTGGGCCTTGGAATCGCGAGCTAATCGAGTACTGGGCCGCGCAAGCCTTGCCGCTCGCTAGTCAATTTTCTGCTGTACATCCATACATAGCCATCACCATAGTGCATGAATCCATCTTGTGTCCTGCCGACGCAATTGATCGCATCGCACGAGCGATCCAATTTAGCCGTAGTCAACTGCACTGCATAGAAAACGTCATCGTCGCAGCTGATAATGTCGATGGCAAAGATTTACTTAAATCCACTTATCATCGGATTGGCTTGCAGCATTTCTTTAACGATTTTGACAGTGCCAAACATTGGGCGGAACAAGCCATCATTCAGCATGGCAAATCTTCTGTCTAAATTCTGTATCAGCCTACTTTCTCGCTCCAGCTTGAGCTAAGCCAATGATAAGCTAACACTAGCCCAACACCAAGCCAATAAGAGCTCCCCCAAGTCGCACAGAAGTATTTCCAGTTTTACCCTAAGCTCGGCTATGATGTTTACCATCATTAATGGAGGCAACATGGCATTATTTGATCATCTCTTGGTTATCTTGCTACTGGTAGCGATCAGTGGCTTCTTCTCTATGTCAGAAATTGCGCTCGCCGCAGCGCGTAAAGTCAAACTACAAATTTTAGAAGCCGATGGCGATTTGCGCGCCAGCAAAGTATTGGCGCTACAACAAGAACCCGGACATTTTTTTACAGTAGTACAAATCGCACTAAATGCGATTGCGATTTTGGGTGGTATTTTAGGCGAACAATCCTTAACCCCCTACTTCGCAAAACTATTTCAATCCCTATTTGGTGAAGCAAGCTGGATTGATACTTTGAGTTTTTTAAGTTCATTCATCTTCGTTACTTCAGTCTTTATTTTGCTTGCCGATCTGATGCCGAAAAAGCTGGCGATGGTTGCGCCCGAAAGCGTAGCGATGTTTGTTGTCGCACCTATGATGTTGTGCGTTAAATTATTCAAACCTTTGGTGTGGATATTCAATGGCTTATCGAATTTAATTTTTACAAGCTTTAATTTACCGACCGAACGTGACGATCAAATCACTTCTGACGAGATTCATGCAGTCGTCAATGCAGGCGCCGAAGCTGGCATTTTACAAACCCGCGAACACGATATGATAGGCAATGTATTTGAACTCGAGAGCCGCACCGTTCCCTCTGCGATGTCACAACGCGATAGCATCGTCTATTTGAGCTTGCAAGATAATGAGGAAAGCATACGACAAAAAATCGCCGAACATCCACACACCAAGTTCCTAGTCTGTGATGGGCAAATTGATAAAGTCGTTGGCTATGTCGAATCTAAAGACATCCTCAAACGCATCTTGACCAATCAAGCCTTCTCTAAGGTGCAGGAATTGTCGCTGCGCACCGCATTAGTGGTACCCGATTCACTCACACTGTCCGAGATGTTAGAGCAATTTAAAGCCACGCGAGAAGATTTTGCGGTAATCTTAAATGAATATGCACTAGTAGTCGGCATCATTACCTTAAACGATGTCTTAAGCACTTTAATGGATGGCATGGTGCATCCTTATTTAGAAGATCAAATCGTGCGTCGCGATGACCAATCTTGGCTGATCGATGGCGCAACCACGATAGAAGACGTATGCCGCGCACTCGATATT
>VFQS010002936.1_pt1 | contig 13415 bp, 13 predicted proteins | sample 3512361 | NCBI WGS metagenome assembly VFQS01 (sample SAMN10412375, study PRJNA504923) | tailings metagenome | isolation source: Relicate 1 Philex TSF3 active mining | place: Philippines
GGCTCGTCGCGAACGATGCCGTGCAGCGTTTGTGGCTCCCGCGAGCACGACGAGGCAACGAGGGCCAACATGACGATGAGCGTGCTTGCGAACGTGCGCGGTCGAATCGCACGCGACTTCATCACTCGGACTGTACGAGAAGTCCTGCGCATCGCGATCGTTTGCGCGCGCGACTTTGGTCGCGTGATTTGTCCTACGCGTCGCTGAGTAATTCGTCAGGTATGCCGAACTCCGACTGCTCGACAGTCACGCGCAAACACGGGTGCTCGCAGCGTCGCGCCACCTACGGTGAGAGATGACGAGAAACTCGGGAGGTGGCGGCGATGAAAAAAATCGTGGTCGGAACGGACGGCTCTGACAACTCGATCGGTGCGCTGCGTTGGGCGTTGCAAGAAGCACGGTCGCACGGTGCCAGTGTCGACGTGGTGTTCGCCTGGGAGTTTCCGCCCGTGATCGACCCGCTCGGTGTGTCGATGATGCCTGGCGTCGACGACATGAACAGCAGTGCAGAGAAGCTCCTCAGCGCCGTGATGAAGAAGGTCGACGTGAGCGGGGCCTCGGTCACCACGCGGGTGTTGCGAGGCGCACCGTCGACCGCGCTCATCGCCGCCGCGAAAGGCGCCGACTTGCTGGTGATCGGAAAACGCGGCCACGGGGGATTCCTCGGCTTGTTGCTCGGTTCGGTCGCCCAGCAGGTCGTGCACCACGCGCCGTGCGCCGTGGTGGTCGTGCCCGCCTGAACTACATTTCGTCCGCATGACGTGGACGACGGAAGACGGCGGCGCGCGACGCCCACAGTTCGTCGCAGGCGCGAGGCTCGCCCTGCGACCCGACGAGTCGCTCACCGCGACCAGCCGAGCGATGTTGGTGCTGACGATGGTGGTTGTTGCGCCGTCGGGCCAAGTATTCGCCTTGTGCCACACCGGCGGAGACGATGCCGTGTCGTGGATAGAAGAAGTGCATCCCGACACGTTGGAGACGATGGCGACCAGCGACAAGTTGCCGGGCGGCGCAGCGTGGCCGGGCGGTGTCGCCGTGCACGACAACGGCGATCTCTACGTGGTCTTCGGCAATCATGCGCATCGGCTGTCGCGCGACCTGCGCGTGGTCGCTGCGCGCGAATTGCCACGACGCCGTCCGTACAACAGCTTCGTGACGCTGTCTGACGGCTGCATCGTCACCAAGGACTTCGTCGGTTCGCGTCCGGGCAACGAGATGGCTGAGCCGTTCGCCGCGAGCCAACTCGTGGTGCTCGAGCCAGACCGACTGCAGATCGTCGCCACGCTCGACGTGCCGGAAGGCTCGATTGCGCGACTCTCCGCCGACGGCAACGACGTGTATGTGGTTGGCACGAGCGCGCTGTGGCGCGCCAAGTGGGATGGCGCCCGACTCTCGCTCGACGACTTTCGCGGTGAGTACCGCCGCTTCGAGGGCCAAGGTTTTGGTTGGGATGCCGTGATCGCCGACGGCAGCGCGTGGTTTCTCGACAACGGCGAGTCGACGCACAAGTTCGCCGGAACGCTGCGCGGTGTGGGCACGGCGACCGCGCCGTTGCATCTCGTGCGGGTGCGGCTCGACACGGCCGAGGTGTCGCTCGTCGAGATCTGCGGTCTGGGCGGGGGAGTCGTCGCCAACCCGCCGTGCGTCGACGTGCGCAGCAAGACGGTGGTCGGCTTCGACAGCGGCAACGGGGTGCTCGCCGGATTCGCCTATGACGACTCATCGGTGCGCAAGACCTGGTCGCATGAGCAGAACCACGGGTCGCACATGCTCTTGTATCCCGACTCGAGAGAAGTCGTGACGGCCCACCACGACTCGCAGCGCGGAGTCGAGCAGGTGGTCGTGCGCGACGTGGTGACGGGCGTGGAGCGCGCGCGCATCGACACGGGTTCGGCGATTCAGTCGGTGGTGTTCCCGGCGTGCGGCACGCAACGCGACTTTTATTGGTGCAGCATGCTCGCGCTCACGCGAGTGCGCGTGGCGTGACCGTGTCGCGAGTGCCGGCAGTGCTGCGCGGCTAACCAGGCCGCGTCGCTAGGAAGTCATGCCGCGCAACCCGACGAGGTGGCGCGCGTATTCGATCTCGCCCATGTGCCGCAGCGCGTGCTGGTAGATCCAGCACTCCAGCCCGTCGAGCACGGTGATGCCGGCGTCGCCGCCGACGCGCGCCGAATATGTAGACGCGACTTGCGGCGGATACGGCTTGGTGAAAATCACGCGGTCGAGGTCGCCGGGGGTGAGCTCGACGATCCACGACTCGACGCGCGCGAATACCTGCGACATGTAGTCCTTGAACGCGTCGAAGTCGCCGATGCGCTGGTGCACCATTTCCTCCACGGTGCGGTGTTTGCCGTGGTCGTTGATCGCCGGATTGACGCGCTTTGCCCACTCGTCGTTCCACAGCGGCGGCTTGCCGTTGAGCAACATCAACGAAGCGTCGATCATGTTGACGATGTGAAAGAGGCTGAAGGCGATCGGCAGCACCCCGTCGCGCTCCTGGTAGTTGACATGCGAGAGGTCCATGGTCGCCGTGGCGTCTTCATACAAGGAGAAAATCGCGCGCATGCGGCGTCGCAGCGAATCGAGCACCAGCTCAGACATGCGCCGAGCGTACACTTGCGCCGTGTTCGACTACCGACTCGGAGTGCACGAGGTGGCCGACGGCTGTCACGCCTACCTGCAACCCGACGGCGGCTGGGGCTACAGCAATGCGGGTCTCGTCGTGGGGGACGGGCGCTCGCTGCTCGTCGACACGCTCTTTGACTTGAAGCTCACCGACGCGATGTTGGCGGCCATGTCGCCGCTCACTCGCACCGCACCGGTCACCACGGTGGTGAACACGCACGCCAACGGCGACCACTGCTACGGCAACGAGCGAGTCGCCAATGCGGAGATCATCGCGTCGAAGTCAGCCGCCGAAGAGATGGCGCACGTGCCGCCAGCGATGCTCGCGGCGCTCAACAAGGCACCAGGCGAGGTCGGCGAACTCTTCCGCAGATTCTTCGGTGACTTCGACTTCGATGGCATCACCTTCACGCCGCCGACGCGCACCTTCGAGGGCCGCCTTGATGTCGACGTCGCCGGTCGGGTCGTCGAGCTGATTGAGGTCGGCCCCGCGCACACCAACGGCGACGTGATCGTGCACGTGCCCGATGCCAAAGTCGTGTACACCGGCGACATCCTCTTCATCAACGGCACGCCGATCGTGTGGGCCGGCCCGCTCGAGAACTGGATTGCTGCGTGCGACTTGATCTCGGCGCTCGGAGCCGAAGTCGTCGTGCCCGGCCACGGGCCTGTCACCGACCTGGCGGGCGTGGCGCAGGTGCGCGACTACTTGTCGCACATCCTGCGCGAGGCGTCGGTGCGCCAAGATGCGGGCATGGACGCCTTCGACGCGGCGCGCGACATTGCGCTCGGCGATTTCGGCGCCTGGGGCGAGTTCGGTCGCGTGTGCGTCAATGTCGACACGGTGTATCGGTCGCGCGATGCGCAGCATCGCAGCCCCGACGTGGTGGAACAATTCCGCCGGATGGCGGCGATAGAGGCGGCTATCTGATCGAGTGCGAGGCGAGCCCGCGCTAACCGTTTGCTTGCGTCTACCCAATCACGCGCGGTGGTCGGGCATGATCACCGTGCTGCCGTCACTCGTGGAGTCGACGCGAATCTTCTGGTGGTACACGTTGCTCAAGAGGGCAGGGGTCAGCACGTCGCGTGGCGCACCGCTCGCGACGCAGCGACCCTCGTGCAACACGACCACGCGCGTCGCGAACCGCATCGCGACGTTGAGGTCGTGCAGCACGGCGATAACGCCGCGTCCTTCGTCGACGAGCGAGCGGGCGACCGAGAGAAACCGTTCTTGCTGGCCGATGTCGAGCACCGCGGTCGGTTCGTCGAGCAGCAAGATCGGCGTGTCTTGTGCCAGCACGCGCGCCATCGACACCCGCGCTTGTTCTCCGACAGAAAGCGTCTGGTAGGTGCGTTTGCGTAGCGACTCGACTTCCATGCGACGCATCGCGGCCTCGATGCGTTCGTCGTCGTGGTCGTCGAGCCACGGGTTGCGCCCCATCGCCACCACCTCGCGCACGGTGAAGGGGAATGAGATGACGATCTGCTGCGGCAGCACTGCGCGCTTGCGCGCCAGGTCGCGAGGGGCGTAGGTATCGAGCGGCCGGTCGTCGATGGTGACCTTGCCGTCGCTCAGCGGGTAGTCGCCGGCGACTGCGCCGAGCAGCGTCGACTTGCCGGCACCGTTCGGCCCGAGCACCGCGACGAACTCGCCGGAGCTGACCTTCACGTCGACGTGGTCGAGCAAGGTGGCGCCGTTGCGCACGATGCTCACTTGCGAAGCAACGAGTGATGCGCTCACGCCCAGCCACCTTGATTTCGTCGGGTGCTGCGCAAGAGCAGCAGGAAGAACGGCGCACCGATCAGCGCGGTCACCACACCGAGCGGCAGTTCGGCGGGCGAGAGCAGTGTGCGCGCGGCGAGATCAGCGAGCAGCGTGACGCTCGCCCCGAGCAATGCAGCAGTCCACAACAAGTGACGGTGGCGCGGGCCGAGCACGATTCGCATGATGTGCGGCACGAGCAATCCGACGAACGCGATCATGCCAGTGGCGGCTACCGCGCTCGATGCGAGAAGTCCGACGACGGCGATCGCTTGCAGACGCACCGGCTCGACCTTCACGCCGAGATGCGAGGCTGGCCGATCGCCGAGTGCAAGCGTGTCGAGCACGCGTGAGAACTTCGCGCTGACGAGCATGCCGATTACGGCAAGCGGAATCACGGCGGCAACCGACTTCCACGTTGCGAGCCCGAGCGTGCCGAGACTCCAGAAGGTGACCGATCGGATCTCGTCGTCGTCAGCGACGAACACCGCAAGGCCGATGACCGCGCCGGCGAACGCGTTGATGGCGATGCCCGTGAGAATCAGCGTGACGACCTCGGTCTTGCCGTCGCTGCGCGACAACACGTAGACGAGCGCGGTCGACAGCGTGCCGCCGAGAAATGCGACCACCTGCACACCAAGCGGCAGTTGGTTCAGACCGACGATGATCGCAATCACGGCCCCGACTGCGGCACCGGCAGAGACGCCGACGGTCGCGGGTTCGGCGAGCGGGTTGCGGAAGATTCCCTGCATGATCACGCCGGCGACCGCGAGGCTCGCGCCGACCACGACGGCGAGCACCACCCGCGGTAGACGCACCTGCCAGAACACGTTGTGCGCCACCAAGTCGGAGGTGTCGTGGCGAGGTCCGTCGCCGATGATGCCGAGCAGGTCTCGCAACGAAATCTGGAACGCGCCGCTGGCGAGCGACAACAGCATCGTGAGCCCGAGTAACACCGCGAGAAAGACGCCGACGGCGCTGAGGCTGGTGCGTCGTGCTTCGGTCATGCGTCGCTGCTGTAGGCGTCGAGGAGTTCCGCGAGCCGAGTGATGAGGGCACCGGTGCGCGGACCAAATGAGAGTAGTAGGTCGTCGTCGACCGCGATCACGGCGCGCGCCGCCGCGGCACGAGTGCTCGAGACTCCGGGAAGCGAGAGCAAGCCGTCGATGCCCCCGACAGATTCGAGCCCGCGCGTCATGACGAGCAAGACGTCGGGATCTGCCTGCACGATCGCTTCGGCAGTGAGCGGCGTGAACGCCGAGAGACCGTTGAACGCGCCGACGTCGATTGCTCCGGTCGCGGCCACGAGCTCATCGGCGCCAGAACCAGAACCACCGAGCAGGTACACCGAGGCAGTGCCGCGCACGTACAAGAACGCCACGCGCGGCACGGACGCGTAACCGCCGAGTCCGTCGAGCGAATTCTTCACGGCCTCGTCGCTGAGCGCTGCCAATCTCGCTCCGGCCTCCGGCACGCCGAGAGCATCGGCGATCATCAGCACGCGCGATGCGAGCGCCGACAGAGTCCACACTTCCGGCGCGATGAGCACGGCGACGCCCGCGCCGCGCAACTGTTCGATGGCCTCAGGGGGCCCGGTGCGAGTATCGCCGATCACGACACTCGGTCTGAGCGACAGCACGCTCTCGGCGCTGATGTCGTGGCCGTTGCTCACCTCGGGAACCTCGGCCAAGGTGGCGAGCGTGGTGGTGGCGTCGCGGCCGATGATGGAGTCGCGCAGACCGAGCGACACGACAATCTCGGCGATCGCTTCATTGAGCACGATGATTCGCGAGGCGTCGGTGACATTCACCACCACGTCGTCGGCGCCAGTGGTGGCCGTCGGCAGGCGCGGTTCTTCGCGCTCAACGACGGGCAGCGGAAAATCCTCCGACAGAATGAAGCTGCCCTGGTCTGGCGTCGACACCGTCGCGTCACTGCACCCGAGCGCCACGACCATGAGCAGCGAACCGAACAACCACGAGCGCCGCAACATCGGCTACAAGGGTACGAGTGGCGCAGTCGCGCGCCGAAGTGCGGGCGTGAGACGTTCGTTACTGGCCGTCGCGTGTGTGCTGGTGATGGCGTCGTGTTCGTCGAATGCGCAGCCTGATGCCGAATCCGCGCAAGTGGCGACGAGCCAGATGGCGACGGATGAGGCTGCGTCGGATCCGGCAGCGACGAATGAGGCGACGAGCCAGGCCCCTGCGGAGGCCACGACATCGGTGGTTGCGCCGACCACTGTCGCGCCGACTACTTCTCTCGCCTCATCGACCAGCGTTGCGCCGACTACAGCGGCGCCAACCACTGCACCGTCAACCACTGCCGTCGCTGCAACGACCACGGCGCCATCGTCGGGCACGCCGCGACTGACTCTCAGCCAGGCGACGGGTCTCAATCCGTCGGGCACGATGATCACGGTGCGCGGCAGCGGATTCGACACGAACAAGGGCGTCTATGTGTTCGTGTGCAATCAGGCGGCGTGGACTGCGAGCCGCCGATGCATCGGTGGTGTGAACGTCGACGGGTCGTCGCCGTTGTCACAGTGGATCTCGTCCAACCCGCCCGGGTATGCAATAGGTCTCACCATCCCGTACGAATCGGGCGGAACATTCGTCGTACCCTTGCTCGTGCGTGCGGTCGACGCGACGACCAACCTCATCGATTGCTCGAAAGAGCGATGTGGTGTGGTGGCCTTCGCTGATCACACGCGGCGCGAAGATCGTTCGCAAGACGTGTTCGTGCCGATTACATTCACCAACCCCTGAAGACGTCTCGAGTCAGAGCGTCCTCGAAGCAACCGGAGCAATACGAACATGAGAATCTTCACCCGCGTCGCGTTCATCGCGGCGGCCTTCGCAGCAACGTTGACGGCGACGAGCGCGCCCGTATCGGCGGCAGTCTCGGTGTCGCTCAGCCAGCAGATCTCTCTGGTCGACGGCACGGTCATCAATGTGGCGTTGAGCGGAGTGCCTGCAACTCAGGGCGTCTACATCCAGCAGTGCTATCGCCCGACGACTGGGCAACGCGCGGCCACCGGCCTCAAGTGCAATGGCAGCCTGCAGCAGACCGACGTGATGATCTGGGCGTCGATGGACGGCTCGCGCGGCTCGCAGTCGGCTGCGTCGCCGCTCAAGTTCACGGTGCGCGAATCTGTCACGGTCGGCGGTACTACGTACCCGTGCGGTGCGTGGGATTGCTTCCTCTTCGTCTACCGCGACCATCGCGGTCTCTTCGACACGTCGCTCGACACGATTGTGCCGCTCGTCTTTCTCGCCGAGCAAGAGGTGAACGTTCGATCGTTTGGTTTGCCGAAGAATGGTGCTGGGTTCTCCGTCGGACGTTCGGTGACAATGACCAACGCTGACATGGCAACCGAGCAAGGTGTCGATGTTCGAGTGCGAAGTGCGAGCAAGTCGGTCTGCACGGTGCAGCGTGGTGCAACGACCACGACCGTGCGATTTGTCGCCAAGGGAACCTGCACGCTGAACGTGATCGCCAAGGGCGACGCAGTATTCAAGGCACTTAGCGAAACCCAGACCTACACGGTGAAGTAGCGCGCTACTCGCGCAACCACACGGCAGAGTTGCCGGCAATCGCGCCGTCGAGCAGCTCGCCCGAGGCGAGCAGCACGCTCGATGATGCAAGCGACGAGTCAAGCGGCGCAGGTCGGTCACCGAAGTTGACTGCGACGGTCATCGCACCGCGTGAGACCACGAGCAGGTCGCCGTCTCGCCGACACTCGATGCGATCGCCCTGCGCGACGAACGTCGGACGCAGCGCGAGTGCGGCGCGGTAGAACGCGAGTGTCGACGACGGGTCGTTCTCCTGCGCCTCGACGGAATAGCGGCCCCAATCCGATGGTTGCGGCAACCACGACGACGACTCGCGTGAAGAGAAGCCGAACGAGAGAGCAGCCGACGAAGTCCACGGCATCGGCACGCGGCACCCGTCGCGGCCGATGAGTGCGCCGTTGGTGCGCGCGAACAGCGGATCTTCGCGACGAGCGTCGGGCAGGTCGAGCACCTCAGGCAAGCCGAGTTCTTCGCCCATGTAGAGATACGTGCAACCCGGCAAGGCGAGCATCAGCATGAGTGCGGCGCGGGCGCGCCGCGTGCCGAGCGAGAGGTCGACCGCCGCGTGCGAGTTGATCAGGTTGTTGCCGGTGTAGAACTCGCGTGCGTCGGCGCGGCCGAATCGAGTGACGACTCGCTGCACGTCGTGGTTGTTCATCGTCCAGGTGAACGAGACGCCGGCGTCGTGCAGAGCCGCATAGTTCGACTCGATTGCGCGCGACATGTGCTCGGCACTCCACGGCTCGAGCAGCAGGTCGAAGGTGAACGACTGGTGGAACGTGGTCGGCCCGATGTAGCGCAGCAGATTCTTCGGCTTGCGCGGTGTGTATGCCTCTGACACCGACACGAGCACTCGTGAGTGCTCGCGCTGGTAGTCGTCGAACACTTTCCGCCACTGCGCGATGACTGGGAAGAGGCTCGGGTGGTGGATGGTGTGGCGGTTGAACTGCCAGGTGTCTTCGGGCAGCGTGCCTGCCGGCGCCTCGGTGGCGTCGGGCAATCCTGGCTCTTTGCCCATCACCATGATTGCGTCGACGCGGAATCCGTCGACGCCGCGATCGAACCAGAACCGGAACATGTCGCGGAAGTGCGCGAGCACGTCGGGATGATCGGCGCGCAGGTCGGGTTGTTGCGGAGTGAACGTGTGCAGGTACCACTGGCCCGGGGCGCCGTCGGGCTCGACGATGCGAGTCCACGCGCTGCCGCCGAACACGGCCTTCCAATTGTTTGGCGGAATCTCGCCGTTCTTGCCCTTGCCGTCGACGAAGTAGAAGCGCGCGCGCTCTGCACTGCCGCGCGGCGAAGCCAGTGCGGCCTTGAACCACGCGTGCTCGTTGCTGCAGTGGTTCGGAACGACGTCCATCATGATGCGGATGCCGCGCGCATTCGCCTTCTCGACGAGTTCGTCGAAGGTCTTCAGCGTGCCGTACGCGGGCTCGATGTCGAAGTAGTCGCTCACGTCGTAGCCGTGGTCGTGCTGCGGAGATGGATAGCAGGGGTTCAGCCAGATTCCGTCGATGCCGAGTCGCTCGAGATAGTCGAGGCGCGAGATGATGCCGTGCAAGTCGCCCGCGCCGTCGCCGTTGTCGTCGCCGAAAGAGCGAACGTACAACTGGTAGATCACCGCATTGCGCCACCACTCGCGACCCGGCGTGGTGTCGTCTACAACCCCGCGCATGTTCCCACGACGCTACGAGAGTCGGCACCGCCGGCGAACGAGCCATCGTCGCGAACGACGATGCAGTGCGCGTGACCGAAGCCCGAGTCGAATCGCCCGCGGCGCTCCACTGCGTGACCGCGGTCGGCCAGGCCGGTCATCCATGCGTCGGGTGCGTGGCCTTCCACTTGCACCGTCGGTGGTCGCCCCGATGTCCACGAGTCGAAACCAGTGACCGGCCCGCGCAACACGAAACGGCCTGCGTCAACGGTCTCCCACGGGAATCGTGACTGCGCGTGACGCAACAATCGCGTCACGAGTTGTAGCACGATCTGCGGTTGCGCGTCACCGCCCATCGTGCCGAGCACTGAGTGCAGCGAACCGTCGGCGCGTGTGATCACCGACGGGCACAACGTGTGCGGAGGTTTGCGACCTGGCGCGACTTCGGCCGGATGACCGCGCGCGACCGAGAACCCGAGGCCACGATTGTGCAGGTTGATGCCGGTGCGCGGCTCGACGAGGAGCGAACCGAACCCCGACGCGTTGGAGTTGATGAGTGATACACCCATGCCGTTGCGGTCGACGGTGCACAGATAGGTGGTGTCACCGTCGGTCGTCGGCGTCGGACGCACCGAGGCAAGCGACGGATCGACGAGGCTCGCGCGCGCGACGAGACTCGGCAAGAGCGCGGCGAGATCGGCGCGGTCGTGCAACACCTGCGGGCGGTCGTGACTCACCGCCGTGACGGCCTCGATGAGCAGGTGCGCCCATTGCGGATCGGTCGTGTCGTCGGGTAAGTCAATTTGGTCGAGCACGCCGAGCGCCGCAAGAAAGAGGTATCCCTGTGACGGGGCCGGAATCGACCACACACGATGGCCGAACGCGTCATGCGAAATCGGCTGCACCCAGTCGGCACGCACGCTCGCAAAGTCGTCGTGCGAGTAGATGCCCCCACCCATCGACAGCAAACCCTCACCGAACTCGCCCAGATAGAACGCCGCCGCACCACCGGTGGCGATTGCGCGCAAGGTGCGCCCGACACCCTCGCGGCGGGTGAGGGCGCCGGCGTGCGTGGCTTGTGCGGCAAGCGCCGCGAAGTTCGCGACGTATTTCTTGTTCATCATTGCGAGTGAGCCGGCAAGGAGCGGCGAAGCAGCAAAACCGTCTTCGGCCAGACGAATCGCGGGAGCCAAAATCGTGGCGAGCGGCATCGTGCCGAATCGCTCGTGCAGAGTAACCCAGCCCGCCACCGCGCCCGGCACGGTGACCGTGCGCAAATCGCCGTGGAACGGCATCTCGCGGTGTCCTTCGTCGCGCAGTTGTTGCGCGTTCACGCCCGCACCCGCGCGACCTGCGGCGTCGAGCGCGTGCACTTCTCCGTTCACGTGCACGAGAGCAAAGAGATCGCCGCCGATACCGCAGAGATGCGGCGCCACCACAGCCATCGCCGCGTTCGTCGCCAACGCTGCGTCGACTGCGTTGCCACCGAGGGCCAGCACGTGAGCGCCGGCTTGCGTCGCGGCCCCGTCGGCGCTCGCGACGACGCCGAAGTGAGAGTGCGCGCCGGAGGTCATGTTGTGAGCGTTGCGGTCATGAGCTCGGCGCGTCGGTGGCGTAGCGCACGCCGAGTTGCCGACGAATCTCGTCCATCGTCGACGCGTACGCGAGCGTCTCGGCATGCGAGAGCCGCGGACTTTCCACGAAACCCTGCTCGATGCAGCGGTGCACCTCGAACACTTGGTGGCGCAACCCCTGGCCGTTCTCGTCGTGGCGGTGGTATCTCGGCGCTTCGCCGTGGATGGCGACGGTGAAGCCCGGCGAGACGTGCATGCGGCGCTCGACATCGATGGTGCCGCGCTCGCCGACGATGCGCGCGGTGCACGGCGTGGCGTGTCGCGTGGTGCTGCGCAGTGTGGCTTCGGCGCCAGACGAGTAGCGCAACACGTACGTTGCATCGATATCGACACCCTGCTCGTTGAGTTCGCCGGTGGCCGTCACCGAGTCGTGCCCGCCTAGCACGAAGCGCGCGAAGTGCAGGCAGTAGATGCCGAGGTCGAGCACCGCACCACCGCCGAGCGCGGGGTCGTTGAGCCGGTGTTGGCGGTCGACGGGTGCTTCGAAACCGAAGTCGGCTTCGACGTGCGTGATCGCGCCGAGCGGCTGCGAAGCGAGCACTTCGCCGAGCGCCACATAGACCGGCAAGAAGCGGCTCCAGATCGCCTCCATCACGAAGCGACCCTCTCTGCGCGCAGTGGCGACCATCGACTTCGCCTCGATCTCATTCAGCGCGAAGGGTTTTTCGCACAGCACGTGCTTGCCGGCGCGCAGGTACATCTCCGTGTCGTCACGGTGGCGCGAGTTGGGTGTGGCGACGTACACGATGTCGACATCTGGGTCGGAAGCGAGCGCCTCATACGAGCCGTGCCAGCGCGGAATGCCGCGTTGCGTGGCGAACTGTTTGGCGGTCGCCTCGCTGCGCGAGCACACGGCGACCACCTGTGCATCGGGAACCTGCCGGAGCCCGTCGACGAAATCACGCGCGATGCGACCTGTGCCTGCGATACCCCAGCGATACGTCATCTCCCTAGCCTTGCCGAACATGGGGCTTGCCGACGAAAGCGGCGACAGCGGCATACCCCGTCGGCGGGCCCTGCTCGGAGTCGTGCGGATGTTTGGTTGGCTCGGCGTGATCGGCATCGGGGGACCTGCGGCGCACATCGTGTTGATGCGTCGTCGCGTGGTGGAGCGCGACCGCTGGGTGAGCGAAGACGACTTCGCGCGGCTCGTTGGCGCGTGCGCACTGGTGCCCGGGCCGAACTCGACCGAGATGGCGATGGCGCTCGGTGCGCGTCGCGCAGGGTGGCGCGGCCTCGTGGCGGGCGGCGCGGCGTTCATCGTGCCGGCGTTTGCGATCGTGTGCGTGATCGCGTTTCTGTATGAAGACGTGCTGACAAGTGAGGTGATTGCCGAGGCGCGGAGATGGATCGTGCCGATCGTGGCAGCAATCGTGCTCGACGCGTTGTGGTCGTTGCGTCGGACCGCGATGCGCGACCGGCGCGATGTGTTGGTGGTGGTGGCCGCACTTGCCGCCGCCGTTCTCGGCGTGCCCGAGCTGCTCGTGTTGCTTGTCGTCGGTGTGGCGTCGATCGTGCTGCGCACGACTGCGACGGGCGGGCGACTGGGTATGTTCGGCGCACCGTTTGCTGTGCCGTCTGTCGTGTCGCTTGCTGCGCAAGTCATCACGCCGTCGCTCGCGAAGACCTTCCTCGTCTTCTTGCAAATTGGCTCGGTGATCTACGGCAGTGGATACGTGTTGCTCGTGTTCCTCGACAGCGAAGTGGTGGGGCGCGGGTGGATCACTGCGGAAGTGCTGCTCGACGCGGTGTCGGTCGGGCAGTTCACGCCCGGCCCCGTGTTCACCACCGCCACATTCATCGGATGGCACCTCGCGGGTTTCGCCGGCGCGGCGGTCGCGACGCTCGGCATCTTTGGTCCGTCGTTCGTCTTTGCCGCGTTCGTCGATCGCGTGGTGCAGTGGTCGCACAGGTCGGCGGCGTTCGCGGCATTCTTGCGCGGGGTGTCGAGCGGCTCGATCGCGTTGATGGCGGTGGTCGTGTGGCGGCTCGCGGGTGAGGCATTCGTCGACGAGACATCAATCGACCCTGTCGCGGTCGCGGTGTTCGTGGTAGCGTTCGCCGCTATTCGTGGCCGCGCGTGGCGGCGCTCACGATCAGCGCGCTGAACGCCACGGCACGCCGTCGGGCCAGCGGCCGATGCCGCCGTGCTCCAACTTCATGCC
>VFQS010002937.1_pt1 | contig 13414 bp, 13 predicted proteins | sample 3512361 | NCBI WGS metagenome assembly VFQS01 (sample SAMN10412375, study PRJNA504923) | tailings metagenome | isolation source: Relicate 1 Philex TSF3 active mining | place: Philippines
AATATTTCTTCGTTCTGAACAGAGGCCGATACCATTCGAACTAGACAGCGACGCTCGAACATCGAGTAATGTCGGAATGATCGCCACGAGTTTGAGAACAAACGCCACTGCTCGAGCAAAATCAAATGGCCTAATTTCTGTGCATGGGCAGCGACTTGAATCTTCAACAGGACGTTTGAAGGCACTGATCGTTCAAAGAGTAGAGCAATCGAATAGATTTGATCTTTAGTAAGGCTCTGGCGACAGTGCACTCAAATCCTATTCAGTGCACTGTCACCGTAATTTTAATTCCACCGCAATCTAGGCAATTTCAGCCACGAGGAACCAAGTCCCAATTATTCGGAAACAGTCGCTCTTGTACCAAGCCCTCGATCTGGTCCATGATCGGTTTCGCTTCTTTATAGCATTTCTCATATGCCTCAGTTGAGAAGCTTTTTCCCTCCGGCATGTGACCGTCCCGATCCATCTTTTTCGCGACCCAAGAAGCCTTCAGCAGGGCAGCAATCTCATCCAGCTTCAGCTTTACATTTGGACTCAAAAAAATCCTATTTTCCTGCAAATAGGTGTAGAAATCTCTGAAGTCCTTATTCGCTTCGGCCAAATCACGCCAATCCAATATCTTTCCATAGGCCTTATTCTTATCCTGCTCCGTCAGCAAAAATCTCTTCTCATCTTCTGACAAGTTGGATTGGACCGCCCAAGATTCTATTTCACCGGGATCCATGCGACCTAAATCGGGCATCTGCCTGAAGGAGAATACCGCAACCCCGAGGCTCGAAAAAGCCTTGTTAAGTTTGCTCCAGACTTCCGGGAAGACAACATACTCCCGGTCGTGAAGCTTCATCTTCCTAGCGGCTAAGAGCGAAATTTCAGACTTTGCAGCTTCAAGATTCTTGGCCAGCTTATTTTCAAGCCAACCCTTCCCGAGGTATCTAAACACGGAAAATGCGACGATGGCACCCCCGCCGCCTGCAGCAACAAGCTGACCGAGCCAGCTAAAAATCATATCGGTATTCATAATGCGCTCCCTCTCAAACTAACCGTGTTTGCCGTCACCGGCGTTAACAGGGGTTCCGGCGACAGTGCACCCCGCTTATTTTATCATTTTGAACATCATTCCCGCCGCCATCTTCGGCACCAAAGATATAACGGGACATGACATTGTAAACAGAAATTCACAATTCGTTGTGCATAACGGCAAACTGGACAGGCCCGTGACCGTCATCACGCCCTCCCCACCCCCCAAAGATTTTACATTTCCCAAAACCGCTGCATAAACCTACAGCGACAAAAAACGGGGCGTAAATTGTGGGTGAATGATAGAGGTCGATGCAGTCATTACGTGGGTCGACGGGGCGGACCCCGCGCATAAGGCACAAAGGGATTTCTATTTGGCAGAGGCCAAGGCGGAGGCGGAGGCTTTCCCCAGCCTTCGCCAAGGCTTCGGCTGACAGGTCTGCGTGCGCCGCTCCATGATAATGGCACCAACCCCCATCGCTGGCTGCGTCAATGACTTGCCAGAAATAGAGCGCAGCTTCCCCGATGCACGAGTGTGGATCGAGGAAGCGATTGGCGGTTAGCCGCGCCGATTAACGCTCAATCATGCTCCCGATCACCAGCGCCCATATATAGCTCGCGGCCGGTTTCGTCATAGACCTTGCTCATGTGCGCCATGCCGGCTTCCGCCTCTTCGGTCGCGATAAACGCTTCGGCTGGCTGGTTCTGCAAACGGGCAAACTCCCGCACTTCCTGGCTGATTTTCATGGAGCAGAATTTTGGTCCGCACATGGAACAGAAATGCGCTGATTTTGCGCCTTCGGCGGGCAGCGTTTGGTCGTGATATTGTTCCGCCGTGTCGGGATCGAGGCTGAGGTTGAATTGGTCGCGCCAGCGGAATTCGAAGCGTGCCTTGCTGAGCGCATCGTCGCGGACTTGCGCGGCGGGGTGGCCCTTTGCAAGGTCAGCGGCATGTGCCGCCAGCTTGTAGGTCACAACGCCGACCTTCACATCGTCACGGTCGGGCAGGCCCAAATGCTCCTTTGGCGTGACATAGCACAGCATCGCCGTGCCGTACCAACCGATCATCGCCGCGCCAATGCCGCTGGTGATATGGTCATAGCCCGGCGCGATGTCGGTGGTGAGCGGTCCAAGCGTGTAGAATGGCGCTTCGCCGCACACCTCCAACTGCTTGGTCATATTCTCTTTAATCTTGTGCATCGGCACATGGCCGGGGCCTTCGATCATCACCTGCACATCCGATTTCCACGCGCGGTGGGTCAGCTCGCCCAGCGTATACAGCTCGGCAAATTGCGCTTCGTCATTGGCGTCGGCAATCGATCCGGGGCGCAGGCCATCGCCAAGGCTATACGCGATGTCATAGGCCTTCATAATCTCGGTAATGTCGTCGAAATGTTCGTAGAGGAAGCTTTCCTTATGATGCGCGAGGCACCATTTCGCCATGATGGAACCGCCGCGTGACACGATGCCGGTCACGCGCTTTGCCGCGAGCGGAACATAGGGAAGCCGCACGCCCGCGTGGATGGTGAAGTAATCGACGCCCTGTTCAGCTTGTTCAATGAGGGTATCGCGGAAGATTTCCCATGTCAGGTCTTCGGCAACGCCGCCGACCTTTTCCAGCGCCTGATAAATCGGCACGGTGCCGATGGGAACGGGCGAGTTGCGGATGATCCATTCGCGGGTATCGTGAATGTTGCGGCCGGTCGACAGGTCCATAACGGTGTCCGCGCCCCAGCGGATCGACCAAACCATCTTGTCGACTTCGGTCGCAACGTCAGACGCGACCGCGCTGTTGCCGATATTGGCGTTGATCTTGACCAGGAAATTGCGGCCAATCGCCATCGGTTCGGATTCAGGGTGGTTGATATTGTTGGGGATGATCGCGCGGCCGCGGGCGATTTCTTCGCGGACAAATTCGGGGGTGACATAATCGGGGATGCTTGCGCCAAAGCTTTCGCCGTCGCGCTTATATTCGGCCAGGCGCGCACGGCCCAGATTCTCACGCTCGGCAACATATTCCATTTCCGGCGTGATGATGCCGCGGCGGGCATAATGCATCTGGCTGACGTTCATGCCGGGCTTTGCGCGCAGCACATGTTTGCGGACATTGGGGAATGGCGCCACGCCGCCGCTGCGGTCGGGGCCAAGCTGTCCATTGTCTTCAGGGCGGACTTCGCGTTGCAGCACTTCCTCCACATCGCCGCGCGCACGGATCCAGCTGCTGCGGATTTCGGGCAGGCCCATGCTGATGTCGATGCGGGCGTTGCTGTCGGTATATGGCCCGCTGCTGTCATAGACGCGCACAGGCGGCTCGCCCGATGATGGCTCAAGATAGATTTCGCGCATGGCCACTTTGCGTTCGCCGACGTAGATTTTCTTCGATCCACGGATCGGGCCAGTGGTGACGCCAATTTCGGTGCGTGCGGGGATGTCTGCCATGTCTACTCTCCAAATTATCGCGAAGGAGAGCGCGGTTTTCGGATGCCGCTCCCTCCCTACGCCCGCGTCAACGGGATCAGGTTCAGCGGGTCGGATGGCGTTACCCATCCCTCTCAGTCACACGACTCCCCGGGGATGAAGCCCCAATAAGCGACAGAAGCGTATCAGTCCAGCAGGATGAACATCGCGGCGGCAATCGATGCACGCGAAAATCGTGCGCGCGACCCGCGAACATCATTATTGTTCAAACATTGTTCATAAAATCAAATACAAATACCCATTGACGCTAATAAGGCGCGGTGTTTTACATTCCTGAAAATATACAGGGGGTTGAGATATGCGAAAGATTATTCCAACCGCTTTGGGGATCGTTTTTCCGATCAGCCTAGTGCTGACTGGCTGTGGCGGGGATACGACCACCAGTGCGACAACGCCTCCTGTAACGGTCGCAGTCGCGCCCCCTACTCCGCCGCCACCGCCGCCGGTATCTGGGATAGTTGATTTCACAACGATCGATGTCAGCAGGCTCGACAATTACGCAAACCCCGTCTTGCCCGCTTATTATGATGCCACCGTCGCGCCATTGGATAACACACCGAACAACAATCCGGTGAGCGACCGGGTAGCGACGCTTGGCCGGGTGCTGTTTTACGACAAAAGATTGAGCGTAAACGATACAACGTCCTGCGCGTCCTGCCATCAACAGGCCAGTGGATTTGATGATCCTAGACGATTTAGCACCGGCTTTTCCGGCACAGCTTTTACCAGCGCCCACGCCATGCGGCTGGGCAACATCAAATATTATCGCCCTGGCACGATGTTTTGGGACAAACGGGCGGCCTCGTTGGAATTGCAAGTCACCCAGCCCATTGCCCACCCCATTGAAATGGGCTTTGACAGCGCGCATGGCGGGATAAACGCCTTGCTGACCAAGTTGGCGGCATCCACTTATTATCCGGACCTGTTCACGCTCGCCTTCGGCAATGCCGCAATCACCGAAACGCGGATTCAGCAGGCATTGGCCCAGTTTACCCGATCGATGATTTCGTCCGCCAGCCGTTGGGACACAGCATATGCGCAGGTGTTTAGTGCCACGGCGCAGAACCGGAACCTCAATGCGCCCTTGCCCGGATTTTCGGCATCAGAAGAATTGGGGCATCAATTGTTTATGACTGGCCCGGGTCAAGGCGGGGCCGGTTGTGCGGCGTGTCATCAACCGCCAACATTTGGATTGGCCGCCAATTCGCTCAGCAATGGGTTGGACGCAAACGAAACGACCATATTCAAATCACCGTCGCTGAAGAATGTCGGACTATCGAGAGCGTTCATGCACGACGGAAGATTTTCGACACTTGAACAAGTGATAGAACATTACAACAGCGGTATCCAAAATGGTCCGGCATTGGACAATAGACTAAAAACACCAGGCGGAGCGCCGTTGCGGTTGAACCTCACCGCGAATGAAAAGGCCGCTTTAGTGGCATTCCTGCTCACACTAAACGACGGCAGCCTGACCACCGACGCTAAATTCAGCGACCCGTTTAAGAAGTGATGGCGGGCAACGCGCCACGCCGCTCGGTGGCGCGCTCCCCAAGCATGGCTTGAAAGTGCGGGATCAGTCCAGCAGGATGAATATCGCGACGGCAATAACCATCAGCGCAAAAATGGTGCGCGCGGCTGTGGTCCGGCTTTCGAGATATTTGGCGAGCGGCAATGCCGCCAGCGTCCCGCCTGCCCCGCCGACGACCAATGCACCGAACAATGGCCAGATCAGCTGGCCTGATGCGGCATAAGACAGGCTGGTCGCGCCGCCAAACAGGCTGACCGACACAAGCGAAGACGCGCTGGCATTGGCCAATGTCATGCCCGTCGACGCCATAAGACCGGGTGCAATCAGGAACCCGCCGCCAATCCCGAAGAACCCTGCCGCAAGGCCAGCGAGCAACCCAACCGGCGCAAGTTTCATCACCATTGGCGGGGTTAACCGGACGGCCGGATCGCCCTCGCTTTTCTTGGGGATTAGCATGGAAATGGCAATCGCGATCATCGCGAACGCAAACCACATCAACAGCGCTTTGCCGTCGACTTGCTTTGCCAGATGCGCTCCGACGAATGATCCCGCAAGGCCAGCCAAGCCGAATGTGATGGCGCACGGCCATTTCACCCGCCCTGCCCGCGCTTGTGCCGCAAGTCCCGTCGCCGCGTTCACCGCAACGGCGGCTGCCGAGGTTCCAATCGCGGCATGGGTGTCTGTCAGGCCAACGACATAGATCAGCCACGGCGTCGCCAATACGGACCCACCACCACCAAATAAGGTCAGCAGCAGCCCGATCAGCATGCCGCCCAATGCAGCGATCAGAAGGGTTTCATAGCCCATGTCAGGTAGGCTTCACACGATTCCATGGCGCGCGCATCAGCAGACGTGCCATGCCGCAAAATCCGGTGACACCGGCAAAAGTCAGGCCAGCACCCACGAAGCCAGCAAGGACAAACCAAGCCGGAGCAATCAAAAAGCCAAATATGACGCCCGTCAACACAAGCGAACCGGCAGCAATCTGCACCTGCCGCATAATCTCCATCGGCGCGTCGGCATGTGTTTCGATGGGCAGTCCGGCCTTCGTCCATGCGTCCAACCCACCATCGAGAACAAACGCATCTCCGTTCACCCGCGTCGCCAGCCGATCACAGGCCCCGGCAGTGCGCATGCCCGAACGACAGGTGAATATGACATCAGCGCGTGGATCGATGTTCAAATGCGCCTTTTCCCATGTCGACAGCGGCTGCGATTGCGCGCCGCGGATGTGGCTCCGCGCAAATTCGTCCGCCTCACGAATATCCACGAGAACCGCGCGTCCCGCGTCAATCCGTTCGCGCACCTGTTCGGGTGAAAGCTTGTGCAAAATGGCGGTCATGCCTGTTTCCTCATTTCGGGCGGACAGAATAGTTCCGCCAGCGTTTCGATGACGCGCATCGCAGCGTGGTCGACGATGCGATAATATATGGTCTGGCTCTCGCGCCGCGTGCCTACGACGCCCTCCGCACGCAGCAACGCCAAATGTTGCGACAGCGCCGACTGCGAAAGACCAACACGTGACTGGATATCGCGCACCGACAATTCGCCATCTGCAAGCTGACACAGCAGCATCAGCCTTTTTTCATTGCCAAGCAGACGCAGCAACGTCGCTGCACGTCCGGCACTTTCCTCAAACATTGCGAGGTCAAATCGAGATAAATCGAACATAAATTTATTATATTCATTGAATCTAATTTAGCAAGTTCTAATATATGGCGCATAAGGAGACGACTCATGACCCCGTCCGTCCAAGCATTTTTCGACCACGCCACAAATACCGTCAGCTATATCGTGCATGATCCTGCGACCAAAAAGGCCGCAATCATCGATCCAGTGCTCGATTTCACGCCGCGCAATGGCAGAATCGCGACCACGTCCGCCGACGCGTTGCTCGCCACGGCGAAGGCGCAAGGACTTGAGATTGTGTACCTGCTCGAAACCCATGCCCATGCCGACCATCTATCCGCAGCGCATCATTTGCGCCAAGCAACCGGCGCGCCGGTCGTGATCGGCAGCCACATAACGCAGGTGCAGACGATTTTCGGTGCGCTGTTTGAAGCCGATGACGTGACAGCTGATGGTAGTGATTTCGACCGTCTGGTTGCCGACGGCGACAGTCTGCCCTTAGGCGATATGCACATCGAAATCATGCACACACCGGGGCACACCCCCGCCTGCCTGACTTATGTCATTGGCGATGCCGCCTTTGTCGGTGATACATTGTTCATGCCGGATTATGGCACCGCGCGCGCTGACTTTCCCGGTGGAAGTGCCACAGAGCTCTATCGCTCGATCCGCAAGATACTGGATTTACCGCTCGAAACACGGATTTTTGTCGGGCATGATTATTTGCCAGCGGGTCGAAGCGATTATCGTTGGGAAACCAGCGTATCTGAACAAAGACGCGGCAATATCCATGTGCACGACGGCGTTTCCGAAGCAGACTTTGTGAACATGCGCACGACCCGCGACAAAACGCTGGAGGCACCCCAACTCATTCTGCCGTCGCTTCAGGTAAACATTCGTGCAGGTGCCATGCCGCCTGCATCGCCGGGCGGACATATTTATCTGCGGTTACCGGTGAATGCGATTTGAACGGATTTAAGCGCCCTTCTATTCATTCGACCGCAGCGCCCTCCAGAATATGGGCGAGCTTGCAAGGTGTAGGAATTTTTCCGCAAGTCCCGGTTCAAGCGTTTTACCGCTCGCTTGCATGACGGCGGCCATTGCGGCCTGTGGCCCGTCTTTCGACGCGACATCGTCGGCCAATGTTGCGACCGCAAGAATGTGGATCGCCAGCTGATCGATCTCGTTGCGCGGTGCGGCGGGTTCAAGGCCGCTTTGCAATATCCGCATCCACATACGGTGGTGCAGGGCATCAAGCCGGGCGTCTTCAACGTCGATCAGTTGCGCCAGCTTCGATCCAATCCAGCTCAAACGCGCCTCACGCGTGCGTGCGTGCGGCGCATCGGCGGCGGTTGCGGACGCGGGCTGAGAGGAATTGGACGTAAACTGGTCGTGCGACGGAATCATAGCGGGTGCCCTATTTGCAGAGAAGCCCATTATGACCCGCACATGATTTCCAACTCGTTAAGGCGTGTCAGAAAGTTCCGCCGCGCGCACGCCCCGGCCGTTACAGCATATATTTCATCTTCACCCGCTGGCTGACGGCGGCGGTATCAACCTCAAATGCTGCGGCCTTAAACTTGGGCGGTCCAGCAACAATCGCGGGATTGCGGGAAAAGCCAAAGCCTTCTTTGGGTAGGAAAATGGCCATGTCCATTTTGTTGTTGGCATTTTCATCATGGACCAACGCGACCGCATATGTGCCCTTTGTTATGCCCGTGAAAGATATATTTGCGGCATCGCGTGCGGAAATACTGGCCTTCAAACCTTTGGGATCCTTGCCGCAATCGGGGAAGAAGCGCGGGTTTGCGGTGACGCAGACAAGCACATTGCCCTTCGTGCTGCGCAGGCCGGAGATGTTTATATCGATCGTCGCGGTTGCGGGCGCGGCTTCAACTGCGCCGCTTAAGGTTGCGATCCCAATGGCCGAGACCAAGGTCAGTGCCGCACATTTTATCCCAAAACCTGAAATATAGCCCATAATTCCCCCGATATGCGTCGTGATGTTTTTGATGATGCGTCGCCGTTATCAGCCACTGCCCTAATCTGCCGTTGACGATGGATTTCGGGAAACATTCCCAGCCCATATGGTTGGTAACGCCCATGATCGTCATCACCGATAGCACGACGCCCAAAGACGCGACATGAATGGGAATGACGAAGACCAAAAACGGAATGACGAACGCGCCTGACAATGCCTCCCACGGATGGAAGGACATGGCCGCCCATGCCGTCGGCGGGCGGCTTTCATGATGGACAGCGTGCGCGGCCTTGAACCAAAACGGGCGATGCATCAGCCGGTGCGTCCAATAAAACCATGTGTCGTGCGCAAACAGATATAGGAACACCGACAGCGGCAGATACCAAAAAGGGTAAGCGCCGGCATCGCGGTAAATCAACGTCCAACCGAGATTGTCCCATCCCCAAGCGACGATGCCTGCAGGAATGCCGTAAATCGCGGCACTGGCGAGGCTCCAACCGATTTCGCGGCGGATTTGTTGATCAAGGCCAACATAAAGTCCCGGTTCGCGCAATTTCGTCGCCCATGCAAAAGCACCGCTGACCACCAAATAGCGCACGCCGACAATCGCCGTCATCGCCAGTGTTGACAAAAGCAAGATCAGCCATGAGCCCATCTGGCGCCTTTAGCCCTTATGTTATCGGTTTAGCAAATTGCGCGTTTCGAAATCGCCGGGACCGGAAATGCTGATGATATCGCCATCGTGCATGACCTTGATTGGTCCCTTATAGCGGCTGGCGGCATCACCGATCAGCGCGAATTCCAAAGGCTTCGGCACCGACGGGACGATATGGGTGAAGGCCAGCATGCCTGCGCCGGACCCCTTTGCCACATCGGCGGCTTGTTCGGGGCTGATATGGTAATTCTGGATATCGTCGAAGATTTTGGCCCGATTTATCATGCCCGCCTTTTGCGCGCTGGTGGCGAGGATATCGACCATGCGCGGCGACAGCAGTTCGCTGACGTACAGATCAGACCCCTTGGCGGCTTTGGCGAGCGCAGGGGTGAACGCGGTGTCACCTGAAATCGTGACGCTGCGGCCCTTATAATCGACGCGATAGCCAAAGGCGGGCTTGATCGGATCATGATCTACCGCAAAGGCGGTAATGCGCACGTCATTGGCATCGTAAACCACGCCCGGCTGGATCGCCTTGCCCGTCATGCCAAAGCCCGATTGCGGCACGACGGCGGTGCCATGGTGGGCAATGCGATATGTCGCATCAATCCGGTACGCCGCATTCAGCCCATCGGTGATTTCGGTGACGCCTTCAGAGCCAGACACAGGCAGCGGCGTTTTCGCGCTTGTCCCGGCCCAACGCTGCAGCGTGAAGGGGCCAAGGCCTTCGAAATGGTCGCTGTGCAAATGCGTCAGCCACACGCCTTCAATCTTATCGAGCGGCATGCCCATGAGCGACAGGGTTTTGCCGGAGCCTTCCCCCATGTCGAAAACGAACAACCGGCCACCCGCGATCACAACGGTGCACGCAGCCGCGCGGTCACGGTTGGGCAAGGGCGAACCCGTACCGCAAAATCCGACATGCAGGGCGTTTGCGGGCAATTCCGCCATGACATTGCGCGACATTGCGCCGTCCGCAGCCCGCGCAATCAGCGCCATCGCCAGTGCGTCACGCTTTACATAAGCCGCACCGCCCGCAACGACCAGCCCGCCAAGGACAGCCAAAAGCCATTTCTTCCGCATGATAATTTCTCCCGTTTGATCCTGTGCTTACGCATTTTCACGATGGATCGCATATAGGAAAATGATGACGACGTCCCTGCGCGGGCCAATCGCTGCACATAAAGCTGTGCATTACCTTGGCAGAAGCCTTCCCCTTGTAAAATGGCTGCGCTAGGGCCGCATGGTGACACGCGAAAATATCAAATGCGATTTGGCCATTGTCGGCGGCGGGCTTGCGGGCGGGCTTATCGCGCTTGCCCTTGCGAAAATGCGGCCCGAATTGAAAATCGTCCTGATTGAACAAGGCGACAGCTTTGGCGGCAACCATATTTGGAGCTTTTTTGCGAGCGACATATTGCCCGAGCATCGTTGGCTGACGGCGCCATTGGTGACCTATGGCTGGTCGGGTTATGACGTCAAATTCCCCGGGCACAGCCGCACGCTCGACAATATTTATTACACGATTGAATCCGAACGGCTCGACTGGGTGCTGCGCAAGAACCTGCCGGCATCGTCATTGATGCTTGGCCGTGAAGTGAAGGCAGTCTCACCCAGGCTTGTGGTTCTCGACGGCGCGCAGCGTATTAACGCCGGCGGCGTGATTGACGCGCGGGGCGCGGGCGACCTGAACCATCTCGATTGCGGTTGGCAGAAATTTACGGGCCAGCTGATGCAATTGTCGGAGCCCCACAATCTTACAAAGCCCATCGTCATGGACGCAACGGTCGACCAGCATGATGGCTATCGCTTTGTCTATGTCCTGCCCTTTGGGATGGATAAGCTGTTTATCGAAGACACCTATTACAGCGACAAGCCCGATTTGGACCCGCGCATCCTGCGGCAACGGATTGCGGCTTATGCGGATGAACAAGGCTGGAAAGTCGAGCGCGTCTTGCGTGAAGAAAATGGCGTCCTGCCCGTCGTGATGGGCGGCGATCTGGAAAGCTATTGGGCAAGCGGCAGTGGCCGCACGGCAAAGGCCGGCGCGCGCGGTGCATTTTTTCAGCCGGTGACCAGCTATTCCCTGCCCGACGCGGTGCGCAACGCCATTTTCATTGCAGAGCAGCCCGATCTTGACGGCGACAAGCTCAATCTTGTTCTGCGCCAGCGTGCGCAGGAGCATTGGAACAAGGGCAGATTTTTCCGGATACTCAACCGGATGCTGTTCCGCGGTGCCGAAGGCCACGACCGATATAAAATATTAGAACGTTTCTACAGGCTAAAACCCGGATTGATTGAACGCTTTTATGCTGGGAATAGCAGCAATAGTGATAAGGCGCGCATCCTGATTGGCAAGCCGCCCATTCCCATAGGGAAAGCCATCACCGCGATCCGGAGCAAGAAGAAATGACGAAGACAGCAGCGATTATTGGTGCCGGATTTGGCGGCCTTGCGCTTGCAATGCGGCTTCAATCTGCAGGCATCTCCACGACGATTATCGAAGCGCGCGATAAGCCCGGTGGCCGCGGCTATTATTGGGAAAAGGATGGCTTCACCTTTGACGGTGGGCCAACGGTCATTACCGACCCGCCATGTCTGGAAGAATTATGGTCGCTGTCCGGCCATAAAATGTCGGACGACGTGGAATTGATGCCCGTGTTCCCGTTCTACCGGTTGAACTGGCCCGATGGCACGAATTTCGATTATTCAAATGACGCACCCGGCCTGAAAGCCGAAATTGAAAAGCTGAACCCCGACGATGTTGAGGGCTATCGCAAGTTCCTCGCATATTCGAAGGGCGTGTTCAAAGAGGGCTATCAAAAGCTCGGTTCGGTCGCGTTCCTCGACTTCGCATCGATGATAAAGGCCGCGCCTGCGCTGATGAAATATCAGGCATGGCGTTCGGTCTATTCGATCGTTTCGTCTTATGTGAAAGACGAAAAGCTGCGCGAAGCTTTGTCATTCCACACATTGCTTGTCGGCGGAAACCCGATGAGCACCAGCGCGATCTACGCGCTCATCCACACCATCGAAAAAGAGGGCGGGGTCTGGTTTGCCAAGGGCGGCACCAACCGGCTTGTCGCCGCGATGGTGACGCATTTCGAGCGGCTCGGCGGGACGATCCGTCTGGGTGATCCCGTCGAAGAAATCGAGACACGCGGTGACAAGGTCATTGGCGTGCGTACCAAATCAGGGTGGCGGATGGACTGCGACATGGCGGCGTCCAATGGCGACCTGATGCACACCTACAAGGATTTGTTGACCAGCAACAAACGCGGCGAACGCGCAACCAAATCGCTGCGGCGCAAAAGCTGGTCGCCATCGCTTTTCGTCCTGCACCTTGGCATCAAGGGCACATGGCCGGGCATTCCGCACCATATGATCCTGTTCGGCCCGCGCTACAAAGGCCTGCTGGACGACATTTATAAAAACGGCGTCCTGCCGCAGGATTTCTCGCTATATCTGCACCATCCAACCGTCACGGACCCAAGCCTGGCGCCCGAAGGGTGCTCGACATTTTATGTCCTCGCGCCTGTCGCGCATATGGGCAAAGCGCCGCTCGATTGGGATGGCGATGTGGGTGAAGCGTTGAAGGAACGGATTTTGGATGAGCTTGAGCGCCGCCTGATCCCCGACATCCGCAGCCGGATCATGACCCAGTTCCATTACACACCAGCCGATTTTGGCCGTGACCTTTCGGCGCATTTGGGCAGCGCGTTCAGCCTTGAACCCGTGTTGTGGCAGTCGGCCTATATGCGGGCGCACAACCGTGATGACGCGATACACAATCTGTATTTCGTCGGCGCGGGCACGCACCCCGGCGCTGGCATTCCCGGCGTTGTCGGTAGTGCAAAGGCAACGGCTGCACTGATGCTGGAGGACGCACATAAGTGAAACGGCTCGCAGTCTATTGCGGTTCGGCAACGCCCGATAACCCCATTTATATCGAAGCGGCGCGCAGCGTCGGAAAGATGCTGGCGGAACGCGGCATTGGCGTTGTCTATGGCGGCGGCCGGTTGGGGTTGATGGGTGCAGTGGCCGACAGCGCGCTTGCGGCCGGCGGCGAAGTCATTGGCATCATCCCCGAAGCACTGGTCGGCGCTGAAGTCGCGCACAAGGG
>VFQS010002938.1_pt1 | contig 13406 bp, 15 predicted proteins | sample 3512361 | NCBI WGS metagenome assembly VFQS01 (sample SAMN10412375, study PRJNA504923) | tailings metagenome | isolation source: Relicate 1 Philex TSF3 active mining | place: Philippines
GGACAAGCTGATGGAGGAGGTCCTGGGCGTGGCGCTGATGATCGCGGACATGCCGCGCCTGGCCGCCATGGCCGCCAAGGAATCGGTGAACCGCGCCTTCGAGGGCAGCCTCAGCGATGGCGTGATGTTCGAGCGCCGCCTGTTCCACGCGCTCTTTTCCACCGCCGACCAGAAGGAAGGCATGGACGCCTTCGTGAACAAGCGCAAGCCGCAGTTCACGCACCGCTGAAGCGGATTGCCCCTCGGGGCACCCCGCGCCACACCCCGCCCACGCCATGCCGGTCATCTCTGTCACCCTTGTCCCGGGCTATGCGCCCGAGGCGCAGGCGCGCCTGGTCTCGCACCTGGCGGCTGCGGCGCGGGCGGTGGTGCCGGCCTCGGAGGCGGGCACCACCGTCTTCATCAACGAAGCCAGCACCTACCGGCGCGACGGGCGCACCCTCACCGGGGGCGATGGCGCGCCTGCACTGCCCGATGCGGGCCAGGTGGTACGCGAATTCCTCGAGGCGGTAGGACAGCGCGACTTCGAGGCGGCCCGCCGCTGGCTGGCGCCCGGCTTCGAGATGGTCTTTCCCGGGGGCGTGGTCATGCGCGAGCTGGCCGAACTGGCGGCCTGGGCGCAGGGGCGTTACCAGTCGATCCGCAAGCACTATGCGCGCCTGGACCAGGCCTGGCAGGGCGAGGTGACGGTGGTGTATTGCAGCGGCACCCTGGAGGGCCGCTGGCTCGACGGGTCGGGGTTCGAGGGGATCCGTTTCGTGGACCGGTTCGAGCTGGCGGGCGGGCGAATCCGCCGCCAGGAGGTCTGGAACGACCTGGCCGAGGCGAAGGCCCCCGTACAAAGGCCCCGGTCCTGAAACCAGCCGGCGCGCTGCTATAATCTCGGGCTCGGCGCTTTAGCTCAGTCGGTTAGAGCGATGGAATCATAATCCACAGGTCCGCGGTTCGAATCCGTGAAGAGCCACCAAACTTAGAGCCCCCCGTGCATGCACAGGGGGCTTTTTTCATGGACTTTAAACAGGCAGGACCCATGAACGCAGACAATCGCCGCGGCATTTTGGCCATGAGCCTGGCCATGGCTTTGTTCATTGCCAACGATGCTTTGGTCAAACAAGTCAGCGCCTCCCTGCCCGGCCCACAACTCATTTTCATTCGCGGCCTTATGGCCACCAGCTTGGTTCTGATCATGGCGCAGGCCATGGGCCATCTGAAAAACTGGCGAATGATGCTCAACACCAAGTTGTGGCTGAGGGGGGCAGTCGATGCAATGGCCTCCCTCACCTACTTAACCGCCGTGTTTCACCTGCCACTGGGCAACGCCACCGCCATCAATTTGGCATCACCGCTGTTCATCACGGTGTTTGCCATTTTCTTTTTTAAAGAGCAGGTCACGCTTCAACGCGGTGCACTGGTTCTTCTGGGCTTTGCAGGTGTTTTACTGGTGGTTCAGCCAAGCACTGAAGGCTTCAATACTTATGCCTGGATTTGCGTATTGGCCACCTTGCTGCATGCAACACGCGACACATTGACACGCGCTATTGGACTGCATGTGCCTTCATTGCTAATCACTTTGTCCACTGCTGTGTCCGTGGCCTTGGCAGCGGGCAGTATCACCTTGGCGCAAGCTTGGGTGCCAGTTACAACCGCTTCATTGGCTTTGTTATTTTGCGCATCTTTGTTCTTATCAATTGCCTACTATTTTTTAATTGTGGCCATGCGTTCTGGCGAAATGAGTTTGGTCGCACCCTTTCGCTACAGCGGATTGCTCTTCGCTTTATTGATTGGCTATGTGGTGTGGGACGAAGTACCCAACCAGCTGGCCTGGTTGGGTATTGCTTTACTTGTCATTTCTGGCTTGCTCATTTTGCGAGCTGAGCGACTCAAGACCCTCTAGTGATCTTGGCAATGATCTCTTAATTCAATTGAGCCAACACTTTCATTGAGTCGTATTGGTTTCACTTAGGTTGACCTTAAGTCAAGTAGAAATGCAAAACGCTCTTCCAACTCAATCAGGGCTGCATGGCCTTCACCCAATATTGCTTGTCAATGTACTTACTGGGATCGGTCAATTTTTTGGCGTTGTCACCCAAGTTGCTTCTCAAGTCCATGACAGCTTGAATACCCTTGTCATCCAGTTGCACATCTGAGAAAAAGCCAGACTGTGGGTCTAGCAACAAGTCACAAGACTGCGCAGCAATTTGCGGGCTCATGTTGGGCACATATTTCATGAGCAATGCTTGCGCTTGAGGTCTGTTTTCTGGGGCTTTGAGCCAACGGATGGCATCTCGGTAAGCGCGAATAAAACCCACAACCTGAGCTTCATTGCTAGCAGCCCAACTTCTGCGTGCAGCGCCCACAATGCCCATGTAATTGCCAATGGTAGAGCGTGTGGTGGCCAGTTGGTTAAAACCACGGTTCTTGGCTTGCAGGTCGAACGGTGCGCGCAACATGGTGCCTGCGTGTTGACCTTCCATCAAGGCCGCAAATCGACGGTCTGTGCCACCAGCCCTAGCCCATTGAACATCTGACTCTTTGATGCCATTACGCGCCAGCATATCGCGAAGGGCAAATGAAAACCCATTGCTCATGGAATCGACGGAAATTGTTTTGCCTTTTAGATCTGCAAAACTTTTGACGGAAGGCGATGCAACCAAACTCAAAAATCCATCATCAGAGCCCATGAAACCAAAAAAGTCACTGGGAGGATCAAACTTGATTTCGGCTTGACCTTCTTGGTAGGCCAAGATGTTGTCTAAGGCAGTAACAGCCACATGGTATTTACCTTCCATCAAGCCCGAAAAAACTTGCTTGGAATCGACGGTGATGGTGTGTTGCACCTCAATACCGTGGCGCTTGAAAAAGCCTTGGTCTTTGGCAGCCCACAAAGGCAGGTTAAAACCGCCGCCAAAGCTGATCACTTGAATAACACCTGGTGCAGGCAGAGTTGGCAATGCAGTTTGCGCTTGTAGCCCCAGACTTGCCACCAAAGGCAATGCAACTAAGCAACGAGCCCAAAATCTTTTGCTAATCTTCATTTGTGTCTCCTAGTATTGTGAGTTGACAGGCTTGCCTTATGAGTATTTGTACCGTGACGCTGCGCAAGCACAGACTTCATAATAATCTTCGTACAAAAATTTTGCTCACGCCCGGCTGGAGATTTAGATGACCTATGTGACAAGAGACAACATCACTGATCAGGTGGCTGAGGTTTTCAAGAACACCCCAGACCCACGCCTGCGTGAGGTCATGACATCGCTGGTGAAGCACCTCCACGCCTTTATTCGAGAAGTAGAACCTACTGACCCCGAGTTTGAAAAGGGTTGTGAGTTTTTGGTCAGTTTGGGCAAGGCCACCAGTGAGAAGAAAAACGAGGTCATCCTGGCATCAGACATTCTGGGCGCTTCTACCCTCATCACGCTGATTAACAACGACAAGCGGTCCGAAACGGCCGGGGAGCATCGCACTGATTCCGCATTGCTAGGACCGTTTTGGCGCAAAAACGCCCCCCTCTACGAGGCTGGCGCTAACATTGCGAAGGGTCCAGAAACCGATGCAACCGACCAAGCCTTTTACATTTCTGGTCATGTGCGAAATGCACAAGGCATGCCCATTGAAGGTGCAATGGTTGATGTCTGGCAGGCGTCGCCCTTGGGTTTTTATGAAAACCAAGACAGCACCCAGCCCGACATGAATTTGCGTGGCCAATTCAAAACCGACGCCAATGGCCATTTTCATTTGCGATCTGTTTTGCCGGCAGGCTACCCTGTGCCAGTGGATGGTCCCTGCGGTGATTTGCTTCGAAACCAACAACGCGACCCCTTTCGCCCCGCGCATGTGCACTTTATGGTTTCCAAACCAGGCTACCAAGTTCTCACCACACAAGTCTTTGCAGACAACGATTCACGTCTGCATTCCGATGTCACCTTTTCTGTTCTTGAAAGTTTGGTGGGCAAATTTCAAAAGCGTACTGGGCCCAAAGATTCGGGCTACGAGTTGATGTACGACTTCGTTTTACAAGCTGGCGAAATGCAACTGCCCACGCCTCCCATTCCTTGAATCATCTTCAACATTTTCCGGACAAGTTGTCCCATTCCTTGAAAGCATTGCATGACGTTTGAACCTACTTCGCGCCTTGATGGCCACGTGGCCGTAATCACTGGCGGCAAAGGTGCCATTGGCTTTGCCACGGCCCGTCGACTGGCCACTTTGGGTGCCAGAATTGTGTCTGTGGACCGCTCCGATCCCGAGGCAGTACAACAACTCTTGAACACCTTGCCTGAAGTAAGGTCTGGCGCTCACTTTGCACTGACAGCATCAATAACCGATTCAATTGCACTGAAAGCTGTTGCAGAACAAGTCAAGCAACAAGCAGGCCGCTGCGATATCTTGATCAACAGCGCGGGCTTTACCAAGCCTGTAGCTGCCAACGATTTGGAAGGCCTCACAGACGAGTTGTTTGACGAAGTGGTGCAAACCAATTTACGCGGTGTGTTCTCCACCATTCGCGCCTTCACACCTTTGTTAAAAGCCTCTGGCGATGGTCTCATCGTCAATGTGTCGTCCATCGCTGGCTTTACTGGCGCAGGCAGCAACTTAGCCTACGCTGCAGCAAAAGCCGGTGTCGACTTGCTCACCAAGTCATTGGCCAAAGCCTTGGCACCTCAAATTCGTGTCATTGCTGTATCACCTGGCGTGGTGGACTCTGCCTTTGTACCGGGCCGCGGCGCCGATTTCAACGACAAAGCAGCGGCCACCATTCCACTCAAACGCATTGGCCACGTTGAAGACACAGCATCGGCCATTGAAGCATGTGCCACCACCATGCGCTTTGCCACAGGGTCTCGTTTTGTAGTGGACGGTGGAAGGAGTTTGTAAATGTTAGATCGCCCCACCCTCATTACATGCGCCGTTACAGGCAACATCACCAAGCCCGAGCAGACGCCCTATTTGCCCGTGACCCCCGAGCAAATTGCCAACGAATGCTTGGCTGCGGCAGAAGCAGGTGCAGCCGCCGTGCACATTCACGTGCGCGACCCCGCCACAGGCCGTCCTTCCATGGAACTGGAACATTACCGAGATGTAGTAGACCGCATTCGCAAGCGCAATGCCGAACTGGTGATCAACCTGACGACCGGCCCAGGTGGCCGCTTTGTGCCCGATGCCAACGATCCCAAGATCTACGCACCCGGTACCACCTTGGTGCCACCCGAAAAACGCGTAGAACACATTGCCATCATCAAGCCCGATATTTGTTCTCTGGACCTCAACACCATGAACAGTGGTGCCGATGTGGTGATCAACACGCCGCGCAACGTTCGCATCATGGCCAAAGTGATTCGCGACAGTGGCGTCAAACCAGAGTTGGAAATTTTTGACTCGGGCGATTTGCACTTGGCGCGGGACCTGATTGCCGACGGCACGCTTGACGGCCCTGGCATGTGGACCTTTGTATTGGGTGTGAAGTACGGCTTTGCGGCCACGCCCGAAACTTTGCTGTATGCGCGCAACCTGCTGCCTCAAAGCGCCATTTGGTCCGCCTTTGGTTTGGGACGTAGCGAGTTTCCCATCGTGGCGCAAAGCTGGTTGTACGGCGGCCATGTGCGCGTGGGCATGGAGGACAACATCTATTTAGAAAAAGGCGTGTTGGCCGAAAGCAACGCACAGTTGGTGGCCAAAGCTGCCGACATCATCAAGCAAATGGGCGGCCAAGTGGCCACCGCCACGCAGACGCGCGACATGCTGAATTTAAAGAAAGTTTGAGTTTCATGACAGCCTCTTCCGCACACGCTTTGCACGTTGAGAGCAAAGCCACTGGCATCGACAGCTTGCAACTGCTATGCGTGCCGCAATCTGCACCCAGCCTACAAACTGGCGAAGTGTTGGTTCAAGTATTGGCCGCAGGCGTCAACCCGAGTGACGTCAAAGCGACCTTGGGCATCATGCCCCACGCTGTTTTTCCGCGAACACCCGGGCGCGATTTTGCAGGCGTGGTGGTTGAAGGTCCTGCCGCACTCAAAGGTCTCAAAGTTTGGGGCTCTGGCGGCGACATCGGCATCACGCGCAATGGCTCGCACGCACGCTATTTGGTTTTGCCTGTGGCAGCGGTTAAAGAAGCCCCCAAAGGCATCAGCATGGAAGAAGCCGGCGCTGTAGGCGTTCCCTTTGTGACAGCTTGTGAAGGCTTTAGCCGCGCTGGTGGTGTCAAGACGGGGCAAACCGTGGTGGTACTGGGTGCCAATGGCAAAGTGGGTCAAGCCGCGGTGCAAATTGCTGCACGCGCAGGCGCCAAAGTAATTGCAGTACAACGCCAAGATCAGCTAGAGGGTTTTGCGTGTTCAGACGTTGAAGTGATCAACAGCACCCACATCGAACCTGCTACCCGAATCATGGATTTGACTGGCGGCAAAGGCGCCGACTTGGTCTTCAACACTGTCGACAAAGTTTATTGGGAAGTGGGCCACGCCGTAATGGCCAAAGGGGCTACGCAAATTTTCATCATCGCCACCAAAGGGCAAACAGTGCCGTTTGACTTGTTCAAGTTTTATCGCGGCATGCACAACTTTGTAGGCATTGACACCTTGGCACTGGACTGCGTTCGCTCCTGCGAATTGTTGGACGAATTAAGACCAGGCTTTGAAGACGGCACCCTTAAACCTTTTCCCGTTGATGCCGCAGACATGATTGATCTACCCAATGCCTTGAACGCCTACAAAGCTGTGTTGGCTGGGGCCAAAAACAGAATGGTGCTCAAACCATGAACATCACGCGATTCAGCCAAGCGCCCGAATACAAAGCGCCCAATCATTTCGACATGACATGCCTGCGCCTGCAAGGCCATGAGGCAGGCCCCTCCAAAGCTTTGTGGATGGGTGTTTCGCAAATTCAACCCGGAGGCCATACGGGCCTCGACGGCTCGCCCATGGAAAAGCATTACGTGGTCCTCTCGGGTGAAGTGACTTTGATTTCTGAGCTCAATGGCGTGATCACCGAGGCCGTCCTGAAAGTGCACGATTCGGCATGTTTTGCACCCGGCGAGAAACGACAGTTGGTCAATAAAACCAATGAAATGGCCAGCATCTTGTTGGCCATGCCCTATCCCCCATCCAACCCAAGCTAATTCAACACATCAACAGGAGACAACATGACCATGAAGACACCATTTCGCGTCCGGCACTTTGCACTCGGCCTTGTAAAGTTTGCAGCCGCCGCCATTGCTCTTTCAAGTTTGAGCATCCATGCACAGGCACAAGATTGGCCGAAGCAAGGAATTAAGCTGGTAGTGCCATTTACGGCCGGTAGCGGCACCGACATTGTGGCCCGCGCCGTTGCCGAAAAGCTCAGCACATCCTTGGGCCAAACCGTGGTGATTGAAAACAAACCAGGCGCTGGTGGCACCATTGCAGCCAACCAAGTGGCCAAAGCAAATCCAGATGGTTATACGCTTTTGGTTCACTCTTCAGGTCACGTGGTCAACCCGGCCATATACCCCAACTTGCCTTATGACACTTTGAACGATTTGGTAGGCATTACCTCTTTGGCCAGTTTGCCCAACGTGATGGTGGTGTCGCCTAGCAAAGGATACAAAGATGTCAAAGACCTGATTGCCAAAGTCAAAGCCAAACCCGATGGTTTCAATTACGCCTCAGCTGGCACAGGCTCGGCTACGCACATCAATGCGGAGAAGTTTAGAGTGGCTGCTGGCATCACGGCTACTCACGTGCCATTCAAGGGAACGCCCGAGGCCCTGACAGAAACCATCAGCGGCCGAATCGACTGGTTCTTTGCACCCATCGTGTCTGCATTGCCACTCATCAAGGACGGCAGACTTCAAGTCTTGGCAGTCGGCACCCCCAAACGCTCTGACGACTTGCCCAACACACCCACGACATCAGAAGCGGGCGTACCAGGCTCGGAGTACACGTTTTGGGTCGGCATGCTGGCACCTGGCAAAACACCCAAGCCCGTCTTGGACAAACTCAATGCAGAAGTGGTCAAAATTTTGAACTCACCCGAATTCAAAACCAAACTCGACAGCATTGGTGCAGCCCCAATGCCCATGACCAGCTCGGCCTTCAATGGCTTTATCAAGTCGGAAACAGAGGGCATTGCCAAATTGGTTCAAGCGGCAGGCATCAAAGCCAACTGATCTTGCTATGCTAGGGGTTTGAACCAGCGTGTTATGCCATGCACACCCCTAGCACCCAACCTCGTCCGTCCATCTATTACAACTACAAAGTCTTTAAACCTTGGGTGCCTTCGCAGAACCTGCACCAATTCCAGCATAAAGTGGTCATTGTGGGCGCAGGTCCTGCAGGCATGGTCACCGCACTAGAGTTGGCAAGGCACGGTGTATCCAGTGTGGTGCTCAGCGCCGAATTGCAGTTTTCACAAGGCTCGCGTGCCATCGTGTTCACGCGTCGCTCCATGGAAATTTTGCAACAAGTGGGGGTGGCCCATCGCGTCACAGAAAACGGTTTGCCTTGGCGCTGTGGTAATTCCATTTACCGCGGCCAAAAAGTGTTTCGCATGGAAACACCGCACGATCCAGACGATCGGTTTTTTCCCATGATCAACATTCAGCAGCAGTACTTGGAAGAGTACCTGCATGATGCCTGCGCTGCGAATGACCTGATCGATTTTCGTTGGGGCAACAAGCTGGTCAAGGCCGAGAACATTGAAGGTGGCGTGAAGGCCGAGATCGATACACCCGAAGGCCCTTACACCTTAGAAACAGAGTGGCTGGTGGCGGCAGACGGTGGACGTTCTGAAATTCGCAGCAGCATGAATTTGAAGCTAGAAGGTGCGTCGTTTGAAAGTATCTTCGTGATTGCCGACATACGCATTGACCTGCCCTACCCCACAGAGCGTTTGGCATTTTTTGACCCCGATTGGAACCGTGGCAACACCATCTTGATGCACCGCGAACCGCATGGCATATGGCGAGTGGACTATCAATTGTCGCCAGGCGAAACACCCGAAGAGGCGCTGCGCCCTGAATCATTGAAAGAGCGCATTGATGCTCAGCTCAAGATGATTGGCTTTGAAGGCACGCCATGGGAGATGGACTGGAATTCTGTCTATTCTGCTCGCACCCTCACCTTGCCCGAGTATGTGCACAAGCGCATTGTGTTTACGGGCGATGCAGCGCATTTGTTGCCCATCTTTGGCGTGCGTGGCGCCAATACGGCGTTTCAAGACGCACAATCTTTAGGCTGGCACCTGGCATTTGTCATCAAGGGCCTCGCGCCAGAACAATTGATGCAAAACCACAGCACAGAACGCGTTGGCGCAGCCAGAGAAATCATCACTGAAGCCGGCAAAAGCACTCGCTTCATGGCACCGCCCAGCCGCGGTTTTCGATTGCTGCGCGATGCGGTTTTGTCTTTGTCACTGACGCAAGAGTTTGTCAGACCGCTTTACCACTGGCGCACATCTCGGCCCCATGAATACAGTAGCTCTGGCCTCAACAGCCCGCATGACGACAATGCGCAATTCACGGGCGGCCCAGCTTTGGGTGCACCGCCCCAAAATGTTCTGTTGCAGGCAGACAACTATTTACTAGACCACTTGGGTGGCGGATTTGATTTGGTTTTTGTGGCCGATGCACAAGGTATTCCCATCGAAATTGCACAAGCAGTAGCGAGGATTCAACAGCAGGGCATCCCTTTAAAACTGACGGCCATCAGCACACAAGCCACACCCTTAGCAGGTGCACAAAAAACTTTGCAAGATTTGCAGCAGCGATTCGCGCATCGCTACGCCGTCAAGGCTGGCGGTGCCTATTTGTTCCGCCCCGATCAGCACATTTGTGCACGCTGGCAGCAGCTTGACGCTGCGCGTTTACTGCAAAGCCTGCAAGTGGCTTGCATGCAGCCAGCCAATTAACGCAAACAGCATCCTCATTGGAATTGAACGCATGAACACACAAGCTACTTTAGACATTGCTGGCCTTGAGCAGGTCTACGACGTATTGGCCACAGCCATCGACCAAGCAGGTCCCGAAAAATCAGAATTATTTTTGGTCAAACTGGCTTTGCTCAATGCCAAAGCCTTGGCCAACCCCACGCTGTTTGAAACGCAAATTGCATCTGCTCTGCAAGACCTTTGAAGCAGCAGTGCATTTATTGCGGCAAAGCACATTGAACGGGTTTGGCACCCAACTCATTCACCAGCACTTGGGGGTCAATGCCCACCAAAAATCCGCGCTTGCCACCATTGATCCAAATTTTGGGTAATTCCAAAATACTGGATTCCACATAAACGGGCATCGGCTTGCGCAAACCAAAGGGTGAAGTGCCGCCCACCATGTAACCCGAATTTTTTTGAGCCACATCGGGCTTGCACGGTTCAACCAATTTGCAGCCAATTTGGCGTGCCAGGTTTTTGGTGGAGGTTTTGCAATCGCCATGCATCAGCACGACCAATCCTTTGGCGTTTTCGTCTTGCATCACCAAGGTTTTGATCACCTCGTGCTCGGGTACGCCCAATTGCTTGGACGATTCGGCCGTACCCCCATGGTCGACGTAGTCATAAGGATGTTCTGTGTACGACACTTTTTTTTGCTTCAGCCATTGTGTGGCTGGGGTCTCGGAAATGTGTTTTGCCATGGGTCGATGCAACTTTTTGGTGAGATTATGGCGTGCACTCAACCCAAACAGCACTTGTCTGGGGCAAACTGCAATAGACCGCACTTTCGTGGGGCTTTAGGGGTGTTTGTGTTCTCATGTCAGCAATTACCCGCGGTTTTTTACAGCATTTTTTCATGCAGAATATGCTTTTCTTAATTTCGGAGCAAGTCCATGAAATCCATTCGCAAATTGATTCAACGTCCTTTGCTGGCAACTGCTGCTTTGGCATTGCTCGGCACTTTGGCCACTCCCGCTTTTGCTGGCAAAACCATCGATGCCATCAAAGCACGTGGCGCTTTGAATTGCGGCGTCAACCCCAGCTTGCCTGGTTTCTCTGCAGCCGACAGCCAAGGCGTTTGGGCTGGTTTGGACGTGGACGTTTGCAAAGCTGTCGCAGCCACATTGCTGAGCGACGCTAGCAAAGTGAAGTACACCCCCCTGAATGCGGCTCAACGTTTTGCTGTGTTGCAAGCTGGCGAAATCGACATCTTGTCACGCAACACCACTTGGACCTTGAACCGCGATGCCTCTTTGGGCTTGCACTTCACAGGAACTACTTACTATGACGGCCAAGGCTTCATGGTGCCTAAGAAATCCAAAATTACCAGCGCCACCAAGCTCAAGGGCGCCACGGTGTGCGTGCAATCTGGCACCACCACAGAAAAGAACCTGAATGACTATTCCAAAGTCATGAAGCTCAACATGAAGCCTGTTGTGTTTGACACACAAGAAGCCACCAACAAAGCTTACTTTGCAGGTCGCTGCCAGGCTTACACCACAGACGCCTCTGGTTTGGCCTCTGTGCGCAACAAAGAAGCCACTAACCCTGATGATCACGTCATCTTGCCAGAACTCATCTCTAAAGAACCTCTTGGCCCATCCGTGCGCCGTGGTGATGACGAGTTCTTCGCCATTGTCAAATGGGTTGCTTATGCTTTGATCGAAGCCGAAGAATATGGCATTACACAAGCCAACGTGGACCAATTGAAGGCCAGCAGCACAGACCCCGTGGTTCAGCGTATCTTGGGCACCTCTGAAGACACAGGCAAGTTGTTGGGCTTGGACAAAGACTGGGCTTACCGCGCCATCAAGGCCGTCGGCAACTACGGTGAAATGTTCGAGCGCAACGTCGGTCCTAAGTCCACGTTGAAATTGCCACGCGGTTTGAACAACCAGTGGAACAAAGGCGGTTTGATGTACGCACCTCCCGTTCGTTAATCTCCGCTTTGCGTTCTCCTCCATGAGGAAAACTTTTTAAACCAAAGACTTCCGGCCCGCCTCGCGCGGGCCGGTCTATTCTCATGAGCACCCCACCTCCTCCTAAACGACAATGGTCTTGGCGCAGCCAAGCCTTCCGCGGATTGGTCTATCAAATCCTCGCCATTGTGGGATTGACCCTTGCCGTGGGCTACTTGATGTCCAACACGTTTGCCAACATGCGCGCGCGTGGCATTCAAAGTGGCTTTGATTTCTTTCTCCAACCCGCTGGCTTTGGCATTGGCGAAAGTCTTTTTGAATTCGATTCATCACAAAATTATTTGATCGCCTACCTAGTCGGACTGACCAACACTTTGCGTGTTGCACTGGTAGGTTTGGTTCTGGCCACATTGCTGGGCACCCTGATTGGCATTGGCCGCTTGACCAAAAATACTTTGGTTAAATCTTTGTGCGCCAGCTACGTCGAAATTACCCGTAACATTCCTTTGTTGCTGCAACTCTTCATGTGGTACTTTGCCATGACTGAGTTGTTGCCGCCCATTGAAGAACCCCTGAAGCCTTTGGCAGGCGTGTTCTTCAGCAAGAATGGTTTGCAATATCCGCTGCCCGTCTGGGAGTCCGGCCATTGGGGCACGCTGATCGGTTTGTGCGTGGGCATCGTTGCCTGGAAATTCTGGTCGCGGCACGTTAAGCAGCACTTTGAAGCGACGGGGCACACAAAGCCCAGTTTTTTGCCTGGCTTGGGCTTGTTGGTGCTGGGCTGTGTCTTTGGCTGGTTGGCCGGCGGCGCACCCAGCGAAATGAACATTCCAGAAATTACAGAAATCAGTGTGGTTGGCGGTGGCTCTGTTACGCCCGAGTACCTCACCTTGTTGGTAGGCCTCACGGTTTACACATCGGGCTACATTGCCGAAGTAGTGCGCGCTGGCATTCAGTCGGTGTCCTTTGGACAGCACGAAGCGGCCGTGGCTTTGGGCCTTAAGCGCACACAAGAGTTGCGCCTCATCCAATTGCCACAAGCCATGCGCGTGATCATTCCGCCGCTCACCAGCCAATACCTCAACTTGATCAAGAACTCTTCATTGGCAGTGGCTGTGGGCTACCCCGATTTGGTGTCCATCAGTTCTACGGCTCTGAACCAAACGGGTCGCGCCATTGAGTGCATTGCCTTGGTCATGCTCATTTATTTAAGCTTGAGTTTGCTCACCTCAGCACTCATGAACATTTACAACCGCCGTGTGCGTATCAAGGACCGATGATGTCAACCACCGGTTATCAACAACATTTCGAACCCATTGCAGCGCGCCGTCCGCCTGTGAATGAAACGGGCGTCTGGGCTTGGATTCAAAGAGGCTTCTTTGATGGCCCCGTTAACTCTTTCCTAACGGTTTTATTTTTAGCTTTGCTGGTCTGGGCCATTCCACCCATTTTCAATTGGACCGTGTGTTACGCCATTCCCAACGCCGACAACTAGTCTTGCCGTGCTGCATATGGGTTGGGTGCCTGCTGGGGCGTGGTGGCTGAAAAATGTCGCCTGATCTTATTTGGTCGCTATCCCTT